>Ga0210020_1001208_pt1 | contig 23027 bp, 22 predicted proteins | sample CryGeymeta201514_FD_183980 | JGI IMG/M metagenome (GOLD analysis project Ga0210020, IMG submission 183980) | Groundwater microbial communities from Crystal Geyser aquifers in Utah, USA - Crystal Geyser metaG 2015-14 (SPAdes) (version 2) | ecosystem: Environmental > Aquatic > Deep subsurface >... | reverse complement strand
ATAATTTTAACCACAGGAATACATTGACGTATTTCGAGGATTAAAATTTGAGCCCAACGCCGAAATCGGTGAAAATAGCCATTTCCGGATGGACACTAAATAATAAAAGCCAACTGCAAAACTATGACCGCTCGTCATTCCGGGGAAAGCCGGAATCCATAACGCATTGATTCAAGGATGGACTGGATTCCCCTATCAAGCCGGGGAATGACGAAACTGTGAACTTTGCAATTTCCTCATAAGAAAAAACGAATGCGGTAGATCTTATCGTATCTTTTCAATAAATCGGGGAAGTATTCTTCTCGGACGCGATTCTGGATTCCAGCTCTAGCTTGAATGACAATGAGTCGGCGTTTAAGGTCATTGCGGCAAAAACCGGAATCAAGGCTCATTATCCACAATTATTGAGATGATACACGCGTATCAGCTCAAAAAGCCGAGGTAGGTGCGGCTTCAGCCGCACGGGAACCGTGCGCCCTGTGTCTGAAGGCGCACCTAAAGAAGCTGATTCCTTGTCTGCATGTACTGGTCTGCGCAAAGCCTTCCCCCCAATTATTGAGCTGATACATACACGCTGTCCTTAATATTATTTAAGTTTAGCATCCTTATCAGACCAACTTCACTGATCCTACCGAAAAGGCCAGGAGAAACTGACCGGCGTAATAAAGCGGAAGCCCTATCAGGCGGTTTATGAAGCGCTTACTGATAAAACGGTTCCTTGCAACAAAGATATCGGAAAGATAGAACAAAAACGTCCCTGAAATGATAAGCAGGCTCGCCTTTTGGCTTAGAACACCGCTTGCGCCTGCTGTTATGGCGCTGGTGAGCATAAGGCTTATGACGCAAATATATGCCAGAACGGGAATCTTCATGTCTCCGAGATAGGGGAGAAGTTTTAAATAGATAATTATCGCAGCGATGGCGGAAGCAAGAACCGCAATAACAAAATAACCCCCGAAGTTAAAGAAGCGCAGGAAAGCAGCCAGATAAAACACATGCCCGATAAGGAAAGATACCAGTCCTGTTCGAAAGGCCCAGGGCGATGAAAACGCGAGAAGAACATCCCCGGCAAGGCAAAATACCAGCCCGATCAGAATCGGCACGAAGTAGGAGCGGTCAGGATGTGGTGCGGTCAGTGCGGCCGTCACGAACAGAGAGGAAAGGGCAAATTTTGAAAGCGCCTTGCCGGCTGCGGACTCCACCTTCTCGAAGTACAGAAGAACCAAAAGCAACAAAGCGGAAACGACAAGGATCATAATTATTCCCTGGTATGATGGGTTTCTGAGCTATTCGGAAACTGCGGTCAACAGCCTGAGTCTGCTAACCCTCCTCTGTCAGGGGCCTTACGGATAGCACGGGGCAGTGAGCCTCTCTTATTACGCGGTCCGTTGTGGAGCCTACCAGTAGCTTTTCAACCAGTCCTTGTCCGCGTACCCCCATCACGATAAGATCAACCTGGTTTACAAGCGCATATTTGCACACCTCCTCATGGGCAAAGCCGGCCAGCAGCGCGGTGACGGGTTTGCACCAGAGCCTTGCCTCAACAGGTACCATATTATCAAGGGTTTCTTTCAGATATACCCTTAGATCCTTTCCGGGTTGCTCAACCAGGTCATTTGCCTGCCTGCTCAAGTTCTTGTAGGTTGGAGGTTCGATAACATGGACTAGATGAAGCTCGCTTTGAAATTCCTGGGCAAGGCTCAGGCCGTAATTGAAGGCCAGATCGGAATAGGGAGAAAAATCGCATCCCACAAGTATTCTCCTAAGTCTGGGAGTAATGGGAGAAGGCTTGAAATCATCATCCTGCTTTCCCCTTACAGCCAGAAGTGGACAGGGCAGTACCCTCATAAGTCTTTCAGTTACAGACCCCAGAATCATCCTCTTAAGCCCCGAACGGCCGTGTGTTGCAGTAATGGCCAGATCAATAGCTTTTTCACCTGCAGCCCTTGCCATTTCGTCGGCCGGGTGACCAACACTTATGATGGGTTCCCATGCGACATCAAGCCCCTTCATAAGCTCTTCTACGTGTTCCCTGGCATAACTGAGGAGGTGCTTTTCCTGGATGAGGATATCGCTCATTCCCTCTCCGTAGATTACTGCTGATGTGACATCTATGATGTGACAAACATAGAGCCTGGCCTTCAGCTCGGTGGCCAGGGCAGCGCCGTAAGACAAAGCGAAATCCGAGTAATCAGAAAAGTCAATACCGCACATTATCTTGTCAATTGGAACGCGCATGGTCTCCCTCCTTTTTCGCAGTTGAACCACCCCAATCACCTTACAAATACCTGACTAATTGCCATGCCCGTATAGGGCAAAACGAAACATGAAAATGCGACATGCCTTAAGCCGACTCGATCAGGAATCCAGGCCGTCATTTAAAACCGAAACAAGAACTGGATAGCGGCCCCCGGATCGGGGTCCGGGATGGTCTACGCCGCCATGACTATCCAGTGTCCATCCGGAAATGGCTATTTTCACCGATTTCGGCGTTGGACTCAAATTTTAATCCTCGAAATACGTCAATGTATTCCTACGGTTAAAATTATCACTCGCCTTGAACTCGACTAAACTATCTCATTTACGGATGGACACTATCAATTTTCCAGTAAACATTACCATCTTTGCGGAACAGATTCAACTTAGGTGCTCAAGAAATTTCTGAGAAGCCTTTTCAATGAATGTAAAAAACGAGGAACTTGAATCTGCTGAGGCGCCGCAAAAAGCGGCTGAGAGCCGGAAACTGGAATTTTGTCCTTATTCGATGCGTTGAGAGCTGCGTTTCGATAGATTACTTGAGATCAGGCCTGGTCGGGACGAGAGGATTTGAACCTCCGGCCCCCTGAACCCCATTCAGGTGCGCTACCAGACTGCGCTACGTCCCGACAGACTTAGCGAACATCTTATATCAACCTGAGCTATTGTCAAGGAAGAAATGGAATATGGCACTTGTCATGAAAGACCGAGACGGGTATCATGACAAGTCAACTTGATAAAGGGAGGTCAATAGCCGTTGTCATCTATAAGAGTGGTTTCTCTTCTTGAAATGGAGCCTGAATTGAAAGGAAAGGTGGCCGGATATTTCGAGGATGAAGGTTACTGCGTCAGGAGCTTTGATGGAGTTATACCATTTCTCGAATTTCTTAAGAATAACCCCGTGTCGCTGGCATTGGTGGGCCTATCGGAAAAGTCGGAAAAGGATGTTCTAAAATTAATTGTAAGGCAGTCTCCGATGGCTTCCGTCATCCTGATGACTGATCTATCGGAAACAGACGTGCATGAGATGGCTGAGGGCTATGGGATACTGGGAGCGGTGCCCAGGTCTGAGCCGGTTCCTGCCTTAAAGGAACTCAAAGATCGCTTTGAAGAGATTTCGGGGATTATTGAAAGCTCGTTAAAAAACCTGCCTCTTACAGACTGAGGAAAGATACGGGGATTATATGTCTTTAATTTCCCCATGGATTAGGAGTTAAGGATACGCTTGAGTTTGAATAGAGTTGACTTGACGATCATGCCGGGGGGCACAACAAAGGATGAAAATCACCCCCACCCATCCCTCCCATATCGAGGGGGAGGGAGAAAGGCAATGGGCATTTTCATATAAAACGTAAATTGAGTGACTTAAGCTGACCAAGGGGCGGATGCCCCCAGGAGCGGGACTTATCGGAGGACGGCGGCGTGAGCCAGCCTTTTTGCATCAACAACAGAAGCATCATTATAATTGTCGCCTATGTCAACAGCAGACTTGGCGCAGTCCATTCGCTCTTTGAAGGGCTTCCCTTTCCTGAGGAGCGATTCAAATCTCCCCAGGATTTTTTCTTAAATGAAGACGAATGGACCACTTATGAAAACTACGAGAGGGTATTTAGAAGGGCAAAAGAACTTATAGCCGAACCGGATTTTTATTTCAGGTGCGGAGCCTCGGCAGCCCGGCTGCGATCATGGGGTAGATTTCATCATTTTGTAACGCTTTTTGCAAGACCCAGCGACGGCTTCAGACGTCTGCCCTTCTTCAACAAGAACTTTAATGATACTAAAGAAATAGAAGTTTTACTGCCGCCATCATACGATAGGGCATTAAGGAAGATGAGAGTCATCCTCAAGGTGGAGTTTCACCGCGATTTTGAACCAAACAGAGACTATCTGGGCGATCCTTACCTTAGGGGCATAATAAGCTGCATACCCACGATATGGGGGCTTCCGCCGGCGATCATAAGACAGCCGGTGTGTGCCTATGATCCGGCGGTATTGTTCCTTAAGGAGCCTGAGTTTCTGCCTTACGCCCTTGCTCCCTCTATGGAATATGATCTCCTTACGGTTGTAGATCCGCTTACGGGCAGGAGATGCGCGGCAGGAAGGAGGGTGGCGCTTGAGCAGGATCTGGTGGGCGGAAAACCCATATATATGGGTAGATACAGAGATAGGCTGACTTCCGGCCCATGCGACACCGCCGGCGACCCGGGTACCGGTATCCTGATAACAAAGACCATGAGGGCAGGCAATCGAGTTCTCCTTGCAGAAGGCGAAATATACGGGGCCCCTTATTTTGTTCTTGATATACTCTATGACCGCCTTTCAATGGCCCAGAGGCTGAAGCATATCTTCACGGCCCAGACAGGATGCGAAGATTCGAGCAGCGAGTTGATACAGACAATAGAGAGGCTCAGGGAGAATATCAGAGAGCGAAATGATGCCTATAGCGCCCTTGAAAAGGCCAACGATGAACTCCGGCAGGCAAGGGCGCTTCTGGATGAATACGCGAAGGGTCTTGAGAAAAAGATCGAAGAAAGGACCGCCAGCCTCAAAGAGGCCCGCGAGGAACTTCTCAGGCTCAACAGTGATCTTGAGATAAGGGTGAAGCAGCAGGTTGACCAGCTTCAGAGGTACAGCGAACTCAGGAGATATCTTTCGCCCAAGTTAACGGATCAGATCCTTTCAGGAAATCACTCCTTTGCAACCGAGCTTCGCAGAAAAGAGATGACGGTTGTTTTCACCGATATAAGAGGTTTTTCAGCTCTTACGGACAGCCTTGAGCCGGAGGAGGTCTTTCAGTTACTCAATAAGTACATAGCAGAGATGATCTCCATAGTGCATGCCCATGACGGGACGCTCAACAAGATCACGGGCGATGGGATCCTTGTATTTTTCGGGGACCCTATTCCGATGGATGACCACGCTGAGAAGGCCGTCTCAATGGCCGTGGCCATGCAGAGGAAGGTCTCTGAATTGAACGATGAATGGAAGAGACTCGGCCATGAGCTGGGGATAGGCATCGGCATCAATACCGGCTTCATGACCGTGGGAACGATAGGGAGCGAATCCCTGAGGGATTATACCGTGATAGGGACCCAGACAAATGTGGCCGCGCGGCTTGTCTCGCTCGCGACCGCAGGACAGACCCTGGTAAGTCACAGGACATATAGCCGCGTGAGGGAAATCTTCGACTCTCAGGAGTTGGGGGAGATTACGGTCAAAGGGGTCCACAGCCCTGTAAAGACATACCTGATTCTCGAGAAAAGCCGGGCTGCGCCGGATTAATAAGTGACTGCTATGCCCTTGATGGGCGAAATAAGAGATGAAACCCTTTTTTTTACCAAAGTGTTGTAAGGGGGGGACGATTAATAAAAGAAATAACCAGATGCTAATCCTCGGTATCAGCTCAATAACTGGGGGGATGGCTTTGCGTAGATCAGGACATGCAGACCTGGAATCAGGTTCCGTAAGGTGCGCCTTCAGGCGCAGGGCGCACGGTTCCCGTGCGGCTGAAGCCGCACCTACCCCGAATTTTTGAACTCATACAATCCTCGTTAGAAAACTACTTTATAGGCCTAATTTGAGCGGGCCTGTAAATCTTAGCCAGAGAGTGGGGCGTGATGGACAACACAGTTGCGGTTACAGTTACCCTTAGGGAAGGCAGTGTCGGGAGACCAAAGAGGCTTGAGATGATTCGGGAAGAGCCTCTTTCAATAAGGATACAGGAGCAGCCTTACGCGGTTGTCATGCGGACTCCTGGAGACGAGCAGGCGCATGTGGCGGGATTCTGCCTTGCCGAGGGAATAGTGGAAAGCCTTCAAGATATAGGAACTATTTTCTCGTGCGAGGAAGAGGATACAAATGTTGTGAACCTCACAGTGACTCCCGAAAGGCTCAAATCCATAACAACGGTCCTTGAGCGCAAAGGCTTTGTGAGTCAGACCAGTTGCGGCATCTGCGGAAAGGAGATGGTCGAAGACCTCTCCCAGATGGTGCAGGCATTGCCTGAGGGCCCCTTGATAGACCTTGAAAGGGCCTCTGCATGCCTCGATGGGCTAAAGGCTATGCAGATACTTTACCACAAGACCAGAGCCTCACATGCGGCGGCGATCTATACGCCTGATCTTGAACTTTTGTCCCTGGCAGAAGACGTAGGACGCCATAACGCACTGGATAAGGCAATAGGAAGGCTTTTCCTGCGAAACTCCCTCCACCGTGCAGGGGTGCTGATACTTTCTTCCCGGATAAGCTATGAGCTGGTTCAGAAGGCCGCAAGGGCCAAAATTCCCTTTGTTCTGTCCGCATCCAGAGCCACGGCGCTGGCGGTAGAACTGGCGGATTCCCTCAACATGACACTTGCGTCTCCTTCCAAGGAATCAGGGATTCATGTCTATTGCGGCTACGGCCGCCTGAAGCAACCTGAGGCTTTGAGTGCCGGGACTGGGAAACAGTAGCAGAAAAGTGCCTTAAAAAGGCTTTGCCGGCGATTGCGGCAGGATATTCTTGACGGGCGCCCTTATACTGCACGTTCCAGATTGATGGTCTTTGATGGGCTGAAATTGTTCGCGCTGAAAAAATGTATCAGCCTTGAATCGTTCCATTCAACCAGTGTGCTTATCTTTGTGACGCCCAGAGATTTCACGTGGGCGATAAACTCATTGAGCAGCCTTTTCCCGAGGCCTTTATGCTGGAAGTCGGGATCAACCCCGATCGTATCCAGCGTTGCCTTTTCCTGGGAGATACCATATTCTCCAATATAGAGTTCCCCCATAACGAAACCTGCCATGGCTCCGTCTTCCTTTTCGGCAACAAGCGACGCAGGCACGTAGTCCCTGGATTGCAAGAGCCTCTCAAGCTTCATCCTGTAATAATCAGGGCGGGAAATCCCCACTATTTTTTCGTCAATCCTGACCAGGGCATCAAAATCATCAGCCTTCATGAGTCTGATCTTAATGGCGCTCTTATCCATGTTTCTCTCACTCCCGTTCACAGTATCCTTGTATAATTTAAAGGGTCTGGTGGAAACACCTCCAGCCACAAAAACCCAAACTGGTCTATGTTGTCTTCGAAACCAGACATTGACAACAGGACCATGATGCCCTTCTTTACGGGGATCCAGATTGCGATCCCGACTCAGGCGAAAGAGCCGGCTGCCTCCTTTTCTGATTTCCGATCTATGCAGCCTTTTCCTTTGCTTTTCTCGCTACCGTCCTCTTTTCTTCAGGGACAGGTGGGGGCACCGGCTCGCCGGACAACTTCCTTATCGCTCCAAACCTTGGTGGACATGCCTCAAAACAGGTGCCGCACTTGATACATTTTTCCTGGTCAATAATATGGATAAGGTTTTTGCCGCCTGATATTGCTTCCACCGGGCATTTTTTTGAGCAGATCATGCAGGCCTGGCACTTGTCCGGATCAATGTAGTAGGAGACTACATCGCGGAACAGACTATCTATTTCTTCTCTTGCGAAAAGCGTTTCGTATTCTTCTTTACTGGCGATACGGGTTGAAAGCTTTTCCTTCATGACCATCTTGATGTAGGGGACAAGCCTTGCGACACTCGTTATCTTTGACTTGAGTTCAGCCTCGTCAATGCCTTCGGACTTTCCGAGAGGCCCAAGTTTCTTGATCCTCGCAGAGAAGGTATTCATTATCTCGGCGAAATGGATGCCTTCACTGGAGGACAGAAACTCGATTCCGAGTCTGTCAGGATTAAATCCGATGAACTCAATAATTTTCTTGCACAAAAGCACCATGGCTAGAGCATGGTAGTTGCCGTGAGTGACATAATTACACTCATTCAGTCGGCAACCGCCTATGATCACTCCGTCCATACCGTTTAGAAAGGCCCTGAGAACAAATGCCAGATCAACTCTACCGGAACACATGACCCGAATAAGCCTTGCTTCAGTCGCATATTGTAGTCTGGAAACTCCAGCTAGGTCGGCAGCGCCGTATGCTCACCAGTGGCATACAAAGCCTAGTATTTTCGGCCTAAAATTGGGATCTGTGACCATCCGTATTCACCTCTTTTATCTGCAAAAATGCCTGCTTATACATGACAATAAATTCAAAAAGGATTAAGCCGCCGCATCAACCTGGCTCAATAGTTCTTCATCGGTAAAATGCTTAAGCTGTATTGCCCCTGTGGGGCACTTAGCATTACAAAGCCCGTCACCCTTACAGATGACAGGGTTGACTATTGCCTTTTTACCCTGCCGCGTATCACGAAATTCTATCGCGCCATAGGTGCAGGCGGAAATACATTGTCCGCACCCGATGCAACTGCTCTCCTTAACCTCACAGACAGAGCCTGAAACCGTCACGGTATCTCTTGAAAGCAGGGTTATGGCCCTGCCGGCGGCTCCGTATGACTGGTTAATTGTCTCTGGGATATGTTTGGGATAGTGGGCGATACCGCAGAGATACACTCCGTCCGTGCCGAATTCCACCGGACGCAGCTTCACATGGGCTTCCTTGAAGAAATCATCAGGCCCGAGGGAAACCTTGAATAACTGAGAGATATTGACGTTATCCTTCGATGGTATGACTGCAGCTGAAAGGGATACAATATCCGCGTCTATCGCCAGTTTTTTGCCCAGGATATAATCAGGTACTGTTACTCTCAATACGGGTCGGCCTTCCTCTTCCGCGGTTTCCACGCAGGGTCTGTCCTGCGGTTCATAACGAACAAACTTTACGTCTTTGTCTGACGCCTCCCGGTAATAATCTTCTCTGAATCCATAGGTCATCATATCCCGGTACAGGACATGGATATCCATCTGGGGGTTGATCTCTTTAAGTTTCAGGGCATTCTTTATCGCATGGCTGCAGCATATCCTGGCGCAGTAGTTTCTGTCTTCATTTCTGCATCCGACGCACTGGATCATCACCAGACTTCCGGCGCTCAGAATCTTTTCATCGCCCCTAGCAATTCTTTCCTCGAGTTCGAGGGTGGTGAGCACCCTTTCGTCCTGTCCATAGAGATACTCCGTGGGTTTGAACTCATCGGCGCCTGTGGCGATTATGGTAGCGCCGTGCTTTATCTCCGCTGTGCCTCTTTCGGATTTAATCTTTGTTACGAAATTACCAATATAGCCTGAAGCATCTGTTATGGCGGAGCCCGTATAGACATGAATCATGGGATGTTTATAGACCTTACCAATGAGGTCGTTGAGAAATGCCTGCACATCCAGCCCCTCAAGCGTATAATGAAGCCTTCTGGCTATGCCTCCCAGATCCGTATCCTTTTCGAGCAAATAAACATCGTGTCCCTGTTTGGCCAATGATAGGGAGCAGGTAATTCCGGCAATTCCTCCGCCCACTACCAGGACGGCCTTGTTCACCGGGAGATTAATCTCCTGCAGGGGCTGCAAGTGGCTCGCCCTGGCAACAGACATGCGGATAATGTCCTGCGCCTTATTTGTAGCCTCTTCTTTCTCCAGAGAGTGTACCCAGGAGCAATGCTCCCGAATGTTGGCCATGTCATAGTAATATTGATTGATGCCTGCCTCTCTAAGCGTATCCCTGAACAGGGGTTCGAGTGTCCTCGGGCTGCACGCGGCGACAATAACCCGGTTAAGCCCCTTTTCCTTTATCGTGTCCGTTATCTGTTTGGCAGAATTAGTGGCGCAGGAAAATAGCTGCTCCTGAGCATATACAACATTCGGGAGGGTAAGGGCGTATTCCACTGTGGAAGGCACATTAACTATCCTTCCGATATTAGCCCCGCAGTGGCATACAAAGACGCCAATCCTTGGCTCCTCCTGAGAGACATCCCTTTCAGCAGGATAGATTCTATCCTTGGTCAGCTTTCCACGCCGGTAATTGAGGAGCTGGCCGCATTGAGAGCCGGCGCCGCTTGCGCTGAAGACTGATTCAGGAATATCGGTGGGTCCCTGGAAGACACCGCTCACAAATATTCCAGGACGAGAGGTCTCCATAGGGTTGACCGGGTTCACTTTACAGAACCGATGCTCGTTTAGTTCTATGCCGAATTTTTCAGCTAGGGATTTAACTTCAGCAGGAGGAGTCAAGCCTACTGACAATACAACCAGATCAAATTCCTCTTCCTTTACCCCATCATCATGGGTGGAGTATCGAATGGCGACGCTCTTGGTTTCAGGATTTTCCCTTACTATAGAGGCATAACTTCTGATGAAACGGATTCCTGGAAGCGCTGCCGTCTTTTCATAGTATCTCTCGAAGTCTTTACCGAAGGAGCGAATATCGTTATGGAATATAGTGCACTGGGCATCCGCTATATGATCCTTTGTCAGGATAACCTGTTTTTGGGCGTAAGTGCAGCATACGGCGGAACAATAGCTGTTGTCGCCCGGAGTAACGCGCCTTGAACCAACGCACTGGATCCAGGCAATCTTGTGGGGATGGTCTTTGTCGGATGAACGCAATATCTCGCCTTCGTATGGACCCGTTGAGCAGAGAAGCCTTTCATAATCCATGCTGGTCACAACGTTCTGCATTTTTCCGTAGCCGTATTCCGACTTTAAGCTCGGATCATAAGGCTCGAGTCCGGCTGAAAGTATTATCGCCCCTACATTGATATCAAATGTCTCGGCAGTTTGGCCCAGGTCTATGGCGTTATTCTGACAAACCCCTTCGCAGATTCCGCATTTCTTCTCTTTAAGATAAAGGCAGCTTTCATCAATGTAGGCTATTAGCGGAATCGCCTGGGCGAAGTATATGTGGACGGCCTTATTCTTGGATATTTTCTGGTTGAATCTGTCGGGATATTTTACCGGGCAATATTCCATGCAGGTGGTGCAGCCGGTGCACCTGTCTTCTATTACATATCTGGGCTTTCTGGTCAGAGTGACCTTGAAGTTGCCGACCTCCCCAGCGACTCTGTCAACATCGGTTAATGTCATGACCTCAATGTTCGGATGCCGGCCGACCTCGACCAGTTTGGGAGAGAGAATTCACATAGAGCAGTCATTGGTCGGGAAGGTCTTGTCGAGCTGGGCCATGTGGCCGCCTATGGCCGGAGCCTTTTCAACCATATAGACCTTAAAGCCGGCTGTTGCCAGATCAAGCGATGCCTGAATTCCGCTTATCCCCCCTCCCACAACTAGAACATCACCAAAATTTCTACCCGAAAAGGCCTCGCAAGGCTGCTCTATCTTGTCCTTTTCCAGAGTCTCTTTTTCCACGTCTCTATATCCTCACAAGATTTCTTTGATTAAAAGGCCGGCAGCCGATTTTTCAACCGGCTGTTGACTAAATCACTTCTGCTATGATCTCGGTTATGTCCTTAACTTCGATTTTGTCCACAGCATCCCTGGTCAAGCGGCTGTCTTCGAAGTTGGTTATGCAGTAAGGGCATGCTGTTACAAGAACCTCAGCTCCCTCCTCAAGGGCCTGATCTATTCTGAGATCAGAAAATCTCTGTCCTTTCGGAGTCTCCATCCATATCCTTCCGCCTCCGCCCCCGCAGCAAAGGCTGTCCGCCCGGCATTCCGGCATCTCAACAAGCTCAAGCCCGGGCACGCTATTCAGTACCTCCCTGGGCTCTTCAAATATCCCATTGTGACGTCCCAGATAACAAGGATCATGGTAAGTAATCTTCTTATTATAAGCTTTACTTAATGTTATACGGCCTTGCTTGATCAGATCAGAGAGGAACTGGGATATATGAATGATTTCAAAATTGACCCTGAAATCGGGATACTCATTCTTGAAGGTATGATAACAGTGAGGTGAGGAAACAAGGATTTTCTTTACGCCGCTGTCAATAAATGCCTTTATATTCTCCCTTGCCAGACGCTTAAAGAGCTCTTCATCTCCGGTCTTTCTGATGCTCTCACCGCAGCAGCTTTCCTTTTCTCCAAGTATGCCGAAATCCACGCCGGCCTTGGTAAGGATAGCGGCTGTGGCCTTTGCGACCTTCTTCATCCTCGGGTCGTAGCTCAGGTAGCAGCCCGGGAAATAGAGGATTTCCATGCCTTCTTCAAAGGCAGGGACAGATATGCCTTCCGCCCATTTGGCCCTGTTTTTTCTCTCCTCGTTTAAAGGATTGCCCTCTGCTACAAGGCTTGCGTTTATGGTACGGACAGACTTTACATGAGGAGGAAATATACCGTATTCATTAGCGATTCTTCTTAATGCAATGCCTGAGTCTATCTGCTTGACATCTCTGGGACACCTCTGAGGGCATCGGCCGCAGGTTGTGCAAAGCCAAATATCTTCGCTTTCTATCTCAGTGAGGCCGAAGGTCGCCTCCCGCACAAGTTTGCGCATACTGAATTTTGTGACCTTGTTCCAAGGGCAGACGGTGTCGCATAATCCGCATTGAAAACATTTCTTAAAGGCATCTCCGCCGCTTGCTTTTATGACGTCTATGATCTCTTTGTAAGGGGCTACGGTCTCCACTGTATAAACCTCTTCTCCTGCGGTAAGGTCTCAGCCCTTCTTTGACATTGAAAGTCGCGCAACGGTTTCGGTTATCTTATCCAAACCGTACTTGTCCAGCAGGGCCTCGAGACCTATCTCCATATCTTCCTTTTTTACTTCTTCCTCTTCATCCACTTCCACTTCCCTTTCCTCATAGATCAGGGCCTTGTTGAGGCACCACTGAACACACAAGGGCTCTTTCTGTGGTGGATCGTCTTCGCACATATCGCATTTAAGAGGGAGACCGGAGTCAGGCTCCTTGAAGAGATCCCGGGACGGGCATGAGGCCCTGCAGAACGCGCATTCATCGTATTCCTTCCCGTCAATGACATACTTGTCTCTGCCGGTACACTCGGCCTTGGTGTATTCACCCGCATAGACCGGAATGTAGATGTCCTTCAAGGGTTCATGAATAACACGGATGCGGCTTCTGGCCGGGTTATTGCTGCTGTATTTGGGCGCAGCGTGAAAGGCGGAGCAGATCACCTCACATGCCCTGCAGCCGTTACATTTATCAACATCAACTTTTATCGTCTTAACTATTTTCTTTTTCTTTTCACCCATGACGATTATGACCTCTTAACTGGTGTTCTTATCTGTTTTAGCTAAAGTCTAGCTTGATGGGGCGGACTCCTTGTCCGGCAATATCCCCCTCTTTATGAAGTCCTCGCCTACAAAGTCGAGCCCCAGTTCGTGCAGGGATTCCTTAGTCGGTATTCCATCCTTATTCCAGCCCCTGAACTTGTAGTATTCGTTTAAAAGCTTTTCTTCAAGCTCGGGGAATCTCTTTTTCCAGTGGTCTTCAGGCGGCTTTTCGTCTTTTCTTCTCATCCCTCTTCTTACGTTTAGCGCCCTGACAAGATTTCTGTTCCTTCTTGCAACCTGTGTCAGTCTGTCCTCATCCATCTCAATGCCGGCGCCCGCGGAAATGAACTTGGGATAGTTGTGTATATGGTAGGGCGGCTTTAGGGGAAATGAGGAAAGGCCCGCGCAAACTCCCAGCGCATCGTCTATGTAGTGCATCCTTTCCTGCCAATCCACTATGTCGCAGGTAGCCTCGACAGTGGGATAGAAGGGGATGGATTTTTCTCCTCTAAGCTCCCAGTCAAGAAAGTATTGCTTGAATTTCTCATCAGGGACCTGTATCCAGTCCTTTACGAATGCCTCCCTTTCCTCTCTGGTAGGGAAGGGCGACTGCGGGAATTGACCTTCTATCTGGGTGATGTTTATCTTCTCACCGGTGGCATACATAAGGAAATAGATTGGATTTAGCATGCCCAGTTTGAGAGGAAGCTGCTCATGCTTTTTAATGTTATTGTGGGCGTATGCCTCGGCTCCCTTGCCTATCTGCTGTGCTGCCCAGTGTGTACCGTTGGCAAGTATATCTCCTATCCCTTCCCTCCTCACGATCCTGTCTAGCAGCCAGTAGAACCTTTCTTCGTTATCGGCCGGGAAACCGGGCATATCCTGATCGGTGAGGATGCCTGCCTCATAGAGTTCAACTGCAAAGGCCATTACCTGGGGGGCTGAAAAACCGTCCACTCCGTATTCTGTTGCCCTCTGCGCAATCTTCAAGCCGAAATCCAGATCAGACATCGCGGCCATCGTATAGGTAAGCTTTGAGAAACACTTCATCATGTAAGTGGGGAGTCCCGGCACAGTAATGGTCCCGCCGCATTTCATAGGGCAGTTATAACAGCTTATGAGGCGCGTGCGCATTGAATCCAGGGTCTCTGCCCATTTCTTTGCGATCTCATCATTCCAGAAGTCTTTCCTCCGGAGTCTCGCGTTTCCCCATGCGAAATTCTCGGTATGCCATTTCTCGTCATGTACCGCCATCTCCTGAGGCGACCCAAGACCGGCAAGAATCGGCATTACTCCCTGGATGGGATTTTCGTTACGCCGTTCTATGTACTTAAGCACCTCATTGCATAGGGCCATAAATTCTGCAGGGCGGGCCAGCTTCAAATCCTTGGTCCCCCGTACGGCAATGGCCTTCACACCCTTATCGCCCATTACCGCACCTAATCCTGCTCGGCTTGCACTAGATCTTCCCTGTTCTATGGAGGCGAAATAGACCTTGCTTTCTCCTGCAAGGCCTATGGAGGCTACCTGAGCCTTGGGTTCCTTGAGTTCCTCCCGGATTAGTTGAGCTGTTTCTACCGCGCCCTTCCCTTTGAGATGAGAGGCGTCTCGTATTTCAACCTTGTCGTTGTTGATCCATATATAGACAAGGTCGGGCGACTTGCCCCGGAGTATGACCTTGTCATAACCTGCATACTTTAGTTCCGGCGCCCAGAATCCCCCCATCATCGAGTAGGCCATCAAGCGGGTCTGAGGAGAGAAGGTTGAAACAACGGTTCGATTGGCACCCGTTGCCGGAGTGCCGCACAGGAGGCCTGTCCCGAATATAAGGAGATTTTCGGCAGAGAAGGGCTCTGCCTCGGCAGGAACCCTGTCCCATAATATCCTGGCATTGGTACCAAGACCTCCCAGGTGCTCTTCGGTCAGCCTCGGGTCAGTCTCGACCCTGTCAATACTCCCCTTTGAAAGATCTATTTCAAGGTTAAATCCTGTCTCAGCGTACCTCATTTTTGAACCCCTTAACCTATGTTATAAGCCTTACCTGACAATGCCTGTTGCCTTTGCGATCAGCTTGAATATTGCAGTAAACCAATATCCCTAACCCTCGACAGTAAACGGTGTGACCTTCATTCTTTCTTTGTTGTGGCTCTTGTCGTTCATGACTGTTTATATGAAAATGCCCCTCGCCTTTACTCCTCCCCCTTGACGGGGGAGGGAGGGGTAGGGGTGATTTTCATCCTTCGTTGTGCCCCATTCAGGCATGGGGGTTAGAGAGGACCAACCGCTTCAAAGCTCTTTTCTCAGATTTATGAAGCTGCTCCTGTCGAAGCCCAGGGTCTTAAAAAATGACAAAAGGTCTGCCGAATCCCACCTGACAGAGGTAAATATATATTTGATGGCCTTCTTATTGTAGAAAGCTATTATCTCCTCAGCGAGCAGCTTTCCGATGCCCTGTCCCATCCACTTGGGGTGAACGCCCAAGTTTGCAATCCATGCGCTTTTCTCAAGACCGTATCCGCCATAAACGATGTAGCTGATCATAAATCCGGCAATCTTACCGTCAATCTCCGCCACAAAGCTTGCACTCTCACCCCTCAGGAGCTGCGCTTCTACGATGCGTCTGAAGTCGGTGGCCGGCGGATCCTGCATTATCATTGTATGGATTCGGTTGATCTCGTCTGCGTCTTCAACCCTGATTGGACGGATTATGAGATTTGCAAGTGACTCGCTCATTACTTTCCTAAAACCCTCAGTCTATCCGGATTATTTTCACCCGGGATCCCACCCAGTCAGGGGGCAGATAGACCCGGCCGCTGTTACCGCTGAGCTTGACGGTCTTTTCTACCATCTCCTCCCCGAAAACCTCAAACTTGACCCTCTCTGTTGGCGAATCGGGTTCAAGTTGAAGGGGATCCTTTGATTTTTTGTCGTTTGGCATATCAGTAAGCATCATAATCAGGTAAGGCGATTATAAATCATAACTAATTGGTTTGGATGAATAATTATAAATTAAAGACCTAAAATAAAACCTTACCTTTAATTACATTTTAGCTACATCATAACTATATGTCAAGGAAAATATGGTCTCGGGCCCCTTTGCCTTTGATTCCAAACCCTGATAAGATAAAAGCTATTTCCAGGAGGCTTACAGGAAACCATGTCGGAAGCCCTTGCCGTTTATCTTTCACCCACTTCTATAATAGATTCAGAAGATACTGAAGTAATAGCATTTGCCCGGTCCGTTACAAAAGGAATTGAAGGGGATGTTGAAAAGGCCGTGCTCCTCTACTATGCCGTTCGTGACGGTCTTAGATATGATCCCTATTACCCCTTCTTCAAGCCCGAACACTACAGGGCAAGCTTAGTGCTTAAGAGCGCACGCGGCTACTGCGTGAGCAAGGCCTCCGTCCTCTGCGCTCTGGCCAGGGCATCCGGGATACCTGCGCGCCTTGGATTTGCGGATGTGAAAAACCATCTTTCGACCAGGCAGCTCAGGCAATATATGGGTTCAGACCTATTCGTATATCATGGGTTCAACGAGCTTTATCTGGAAAATCGCTGGGTCAAGGCGACACCCGCCTTCAACCGTGAATTGTGTGAACGCCACAGAGTGCTTCCCCTGGAGTTTAACGGGCGCGAAGACTCCATGTTCCAGCCATTCAATATGGATAGCCAAAGGTTTATTGAATATGTGCGATACCACGGCGTCTTTGCCGATGTTCCGGTGGATTCCATAGTGCAGGCATGGAAAGAAGCTTATGGCCTCGGTCGCGTGGAAGAATGGATAAGGACGTTCGAGGCCTCCGGAACTCTTGCCGCGAGGGACTTTAACAGGGAGGAGGTAGTTGATTGAAAACCGGTCATGCCGGGGCAGTTCGGGCGGGTCTTTTTAGGCGAAAACCCCGCGTCAGGGCGTTTACCCTGAGGCCATGCCCGAATGGGGCACGATGAAACATGAGAATCACCCCCACCCCTCGTCGAAGGGAGGAAATAATGCAGAGGCATCCCGGTGTACCTACGGCAAAGGGGGAAGGCTAAAGGGAACGGGCATTTTCATATAAAACCTTTGCAAAGCGGCTATTACAGCCCGCCGTCAAACCCGGGCCTTTATGATGCCTGAATCATTCGGCCCTTGGAAGTCGAGCCTTTCGACATCGCGGGCGCCGGCCTCAAGCAGCATTTCGCTCAACTGCCCTTCCGAGTAGGCCCTGCCGTCCTTTGTGGCCACAAGCATATTCAGGGAAAATATTGCCGGAAATAGCGGGGATGCCAGGTTTTCATCAAGGATGAATTCATGGATCATTATGATGCCTCCCGGCCTCAGCGCCCTAACGGCCTTTTTCAAAATGGCTAGACAGGTATCCGGCCCCTCTCCGTGCATGATATGAGAAAGCCATGCGACGTCGTAAGGGCCTTCTATTGGGTCCTTGGTGTAGTCTCCGGGCTGGAATGTTATTTTGTCGTTGAGTCCGAATCGGGCAATGGTTTTTTGGGCAAAAGGCCTTGTCTCTTGCATGTCGAACACGGTGGCTTTCAGCTCCGGATTTTTCAGGCAGAAATGGATCGCATAGGTGCCGGGACCGCCTCCGAGATCAAGTAGATTAGCCCTACCTGAGAGGTCCAGCTCCTCGGCAAGGCGGGGAGCTATCCCCATCGCGAGGGTGAACATGCCCATAAGGAAGGCCTCTCTTTCGCCATCCTCAAATACGGATCTTTTCCTTACAGGTTTTCCGTTTCTTACAGCCTCGTGGAGTTTGGCCCATGCCTCAACCAGATAATGATGATGCATTATCATGTGCCCGATATAGCCGGCACTATCCTTGATCAGATACTTCCGGGCCGACTCGGAGTTATGGAAGCCTCCGGCCTCTTTGGTAATCAGGCCCATTGCCGCAAGCGCGTTACAGAGCGTCTCAGTTGCCCTGTCGTTTGTGCCCGCTCGCCTGGCCAACTCCACGGCGCTTAAGGTGGAATCCCTCAGAAGCGTGAATATTTCCAGTTTTACGGCCGCATGAAGCGTGCAGGTCTGCCAGTATATCCCGGAGAGCCCCAAAATATCCTTTATCTCCCATTTCACCTTCTCCATAAAACCACCTCCTCGTATTCATAAATATAGTCATATCTTCCAATTTCCTTTCTGAGGCCCTGGAAGATACCCCATTGCCTGGGACTACCCACTAACGGTCATGCCCTGAAAGGGGCTCAACGAAGGATGAAAATCACCCCCACCCTGCCTCCCCCGTGGAGGGGGAGGAATAAAGGGAAGGCGCATTTTCATATAAACGGTCATGCCCTGAAAGGGGCACAACACAGCATGAAAATGCCGCACGTCATTCCGGACTTGATCCGGAATCCAGGTATAAATGACTGGATACCGGCCTACGCCGTTATGACAACCTATTTTCATAAAAAGTGAAAGAAGGAACATGCCGCAGCTTGACATGAAATCCAAAGGTCTTTATAATATAATTTAATGGTAGAAAATACAAGACGCAGAGATGGGAACCCATGAAATTGACCACGAGAAGCCGTTACGGCACAAGACTGATGATTGACCTTGCTCAGCACTATCAGAAAGGCCCTGCTCAGATAGCCGATATATCGCGAAGGCAGGAAGTATCTGCAAAATATCTGGAACAGATCATCATACCCCTCAAGAAGGCAAAGCTCATAAAGAGCGTAAGAGGGCCTAAAGGCGGTCACATGCTCGCAAGGCCCCCCGAGGACATATCTATCGGTGAGATAGTCATGCTTCTTGAAAAAGACACTCACCTTGCTCCCTGTCTTGATGATCCTGAGAACTGCCTAAGGGCAACCGAATGCAAGACGCGAGACCTGTGGGAGTCTTTGATGGTGGAGGTTTACAGGAGGCTTCATTCGATAAACCTGAGAGATCTGACCGAGAAGGGATTTAAGGGCTGTGAAGGTAACAGTTCTGGCTGTAGCAACCAGCAGGCATAAAGGAACACCCAAATCTGTGGCAAAAGAGGTCATCCTAAGGGAGGATCACGGTATCGAAGGAGACGCCCATGCCGGAGCCTGGCACAGACAGGTAAGCCTTCTGGCCTCTGAGCGTATCGAAGAGGCAAGGCAAAAAGGGTTTGACGTCTCCTTATATCCAAGGGCTTGCATCCGAACTTCTTTGCAGGCGCTGTCAATAAAAGGCTTATCAAGGCGCTGCTACTTAAAGATCCCTCACCTGATATCCTTTCTTTGTCCGCAGTCAACGGGAAGGTAGTCGGCCCTGACATTATGGAGGGCGTGGAAGACATTTCCCTTTGCTTTCCTGCTTGTCCTGTAGATCCCAGCCAGCATGTCTTTGATCTCTTTTCTTTTGGAGTGAGGAGAGGTCGGGCATCCCAGATCAAGGCCGGACCAGCCCATATCACATGCAAATCCTTCTATCAGATGCTCATCCACCATATAGAAAGGCCTTATGACGCTCAGTTTCCCGTCAAAAAAATCCTGAACCGGCATCATGGTGCTTAAGGAGCCCCCGTAAAGGACATTCAGGAAAAATGTTTCTATAACGTCGTCTTTGTGGTGGCCGAAGGCTATCTTGTTGCATCCCAGTTCCTCTGCCGTTTCAAACAAAAGCTTTCTTCTAAGTCTTGAGCACAAAAAGCAGGGGTTCTCCCTGTTGCTGCTGCTGTGCGCCATCGGGCCTATCCCTGTTCTGAGAACCCTGTAATGTGCAATCTGCCCTGAGAAAAAGCGCTCCATCCTGCCGGCCGAATCCACCCCAAATCCCGGATCGACATGAACTGCGCTTATCGTATAATTTATTGGTACCCTTGCCTGATGCTGAATTAATAGATACAGGAGGGCTACGCTGTCTTTGCCCCCGGATACCGCGACAAGCACGTGATCGCCGTTAGCGAGCATGTTGTATCTGCGCGCGGCTTTTCCCAGAAGCTGTGAGATTTTCTTTGAGGCATTGGACATTTCGGTCAGGCCTTATCTGGGGGATATCCTCTCGCCGAAGATACATGTCCCCAGCCTTACCATGTTTGCACCTTCATCTATTGCCACCCTGTAGCTGTCGGACATGCCCATGGAGAGAAATTTCATCTCCACATTGTCAATCCCGCTCCTGTCCACCTCTTCATATAGGCGTCTGGTAATGCGAAAAAACGGCCTGGAATCCTCCGGCTTATCCGAAAGCGGCCCCATGGTCATAAGACCGCTTATCTTGACATTGGGAAGAGCAGCTATGTCGTTTATGAGCTTAAAAAGATCACCCGGCATTGCCCCTGCCTTCTGAGCCTCTTCTCCACTGTTGACTTCTATGAGTATGGGCATCCTTTTCCCAGCCTCTTTGCAGGCCTGATTAATGGCCGAGGCCAGTTTAAGGGTATCAACGGTCTGAACCATATCAAAAATCCTTGCGGCCTTCCTGGCCTTGTTCGTCTGAAGATGGCCGATCAGGTGCCAGTTTGCCTTTGAGCCGATTTGGAGATAGGCCCTTTCTGCCTCTTGCACGTAATTTTGTCCTATCGCCGTTATACCCGCCTCAATCGCCTCTGAAATATCTTCCGGTGTGCGGGTCTTTGCAGCAGCCACCACCATGACCGATGCAGGGATATCGGAGAGGATCTTTTGTATGTTGGCTTTAATCATATCGTTCCTCCTGTCGGCCTAATTATTAACGCATGGGATTGCAAGTGTAAAGCCCAATCAGGGAAGAGCCGGGTTGACACCTGAAGGAAAGTCTTCCATAATTTCTGTTAATTAGTGTCCAGGAACAAGTTCCCATGCAGAGCTGCTCCAACTTTTACACCTGGATTCCGTATCAAGTCCGGAATGACGTGCGCCATCTTCATGTTTCGTTGTGTCCCATTAGGGAATGGGGGTTTATGGAAAATGCCCCTTCCATGTACCCCTCCCCTTTTACCATTGAGACTGCGGGATGTGCCGGGATTATTCCCTCCCCCTCGACGGGGGAGGGCGGGGTGGGGGTGATTTTCATCTTTCGTTGAGCCCCTTTCAGGGCATGACCGTTAGTATCAACATCGGAGGTTACGAAGTGATGAAGGATAAAAAGAAGAGTTTTGCGGAGAAACATGGGCCTGAAATGCGCGCCGGCAAAGAGGCGATAGAGGCGGTCTTGAGAGAGGCAAAAGACGGTAAACTCACTTGTGCCAAGGCCTTCAAACTGGCCGAGGAGATCGGAGTTCCGCCTTCAGAGTTGGGATTGGCAGCGGATCTTAAAGATATCTCCATAGTAAAATGCCAGTTAGGCCTTTATGGTTATGGACCGAAGGGGAAAAAGGTAAGCCCCGCCTCTTCAGTAGCACCAAACATCAAGGAGGCAATAAAGGCAGGACTTTTGGAGGGCAGGCTGCCTTGCAAGAAAGCCTGGGATATCGCCTCCGAAAATGGGGTCGGCAAAATGGATATTTCTTCCGCCTGCGAGGCCCTTGGGATAAAGATATCCAGGTGTCAGCTTGGAGCCTTCTAATAGAAAGGCCCTCGAAAGAGGGCCTTTCTCACCATATCAGACAAGCCTGATTTAGCAGCTGCAAGAACTTCCGCAGCTGCTTCCGGCCTTCATACTGGAGCCTATTGAAAATCCTGAACCGAAGGGCGACTCAACATAGTCAACTTTTACGGGCTTGACCTGGTTTAAGAGGTCCTTGTCTATCACGTAAGTAATTCCCCTGTCATCAAATTTCTCATCACTCTCTTTTGGCTCAGCCAGAGCCATTCCCAAGGAGGGACCCGATCAGCCACCTTGAGAAAGCATTATTCTGATAGGCGGGATCGTCGTCCTGTCTTTTAGGAAATCTTTTATCATTTCGCTTGCTTTTTGTGTTACCTCAAACATCACTTACTCCTTGATCATCTGAAATATTTTCGTCTAGAAAACTCTAAGGCCTCTGTCGTGGAATCACCGCCCGAAAAATTGTTTCAAAAGCTCTCTTAACATGATAAGTTCTTTTTATTCAGCTAAAATCAAGCCCCATGATTCCATAGTCTCATGCTATACATTAATGCTTAAAAGTCAAACACTCATCGCAAAATTTTTCACCCAACTTTCCACTCGGGGGGCTCCACAATCCTTCTCACTCCGGGTATGGAAAGGCCGGCAACTTCCAATACTCCAGGCGAGGAACGCCTCGCAATTTCCTTCACCCCTGTGCAGGGGAGGTCGGGGTGGACGTTGTATTTTCACAGCACTAGACAACTTGGCACCCATACCATAGAAAATGGAAATTCAGACCCAAAAATCTTACTTTGAATTTTGATCCTCTTCAAGCAAGAAAAGGCGAAACCGTCAAACAGGCTCCTCAGCCATCCTGAGATCAAGCCATTTAATCACCTTAGCCCCTTCTGCCTTTAACTCAGCCATGGCCTTTCCTCTATGACTGACTTTGTTTTTCTCCTCCAGACTCATCTGGGCAAATGTCTTCCGAGCAGGCGGATACCAAAAAACGGGGTCATAACCGAAGCCGTTTGTTCCGGCCGGCGTTTCAGCGATAAATCCATCGCATCTTCCCTCATAGATAAGAGCAGGCCCCCTGGGAACGGCTATGGCAATTACGCAGACAAATGCCGCCTCTCTATCGCCTTCCCCTTTAAGTGCCTCCATGAGCTTGCGGTTATTATCCTCGTCGGTAGCCTTTTCTCCGGCATACCTTGCGGAATAAATGCCCGGCAAGCCCTTGAGGGCCTTTACTGTCAATCCCGAATCGTCAGCCAGGGCCGGCAGGCCAAGCACCTTTGCTGTAAATCCGGCCTTTTTCAAAACATTTTCCTCAAATGTCTTTCCGTCCTCT
>Ga0210020_1001189_pt1 | contig 23310 bp, 25 predicted proteins | sample CryGeymeta201514_FD_183980 | JGI IMG/M metagenome (GOLD analysis project Ga0210020, IMG submission 183980) | Groundwater microbial communities from Crystal Geyser aquifers in Utah, USA - Crystal Geyser metaG 2015-14 (SPAdes) (version 2) | ecosystem: Environmental > Aquatic > Deep subsurface >... | reverse complement strand
AGGGGTCGCGGGGATGCCGAGGGCGCGTCCGCAGGCGGCGAGGAAGGCCGCGGTGAGGGAGGTGAGGGTCAGTTTGAGGAAGTCGCGGCGGGAAATGTTTTTGGACATGGGAACCCTCCGAATCTGGTTTTCTGGTAAAGACCTGACATGTCTCATCCGCGCCGTGGTTAATCGAGTCGCGCGCGTGGATATGGGTTTCGATTAATCGGACTCTCGCGGAGACATGTCAGGTCTCTCTGCCAGCGTCATTTCTTCTCTTCCGATAATTTTTCTTCGATGGCAGTTATGAATTTCACAGCCGAGTTCACCGCGTCAATGGCTTGCTCTTCCGTGACCACCAGCATATCCCGATAGTCCCCAGACTGGCGCATATCAAACGCACGATGGAACAGTTTCCCCAACTCTTTGGGAAGGATATTCTGCTTGATAAAGTTTTCATCGAAAAGCGCGATAACGCCCTGATGTTTGGATGAGCCCCTGTCAATCGTAATGAGCAATGCCAGCGCCGCGTAAAACATGGCGTAATACGCGCGGTTGACCGTACTTGCATAACTGCCCTTTTGCGCCAGCATTAATCACGCGTCATTCAATGACTCATGGGCGCGGTCCATGCGGTATTGGATCAGTGCCTTCTTGTCGTAAGGCTTCTCGCTCATACCACGATCCCCTCCTGCTTGACTGCGCGGTAAAACGGCGAAGCCGAGAGACGCCTCCATTCGTTCTTTTCTGCAGGAACGACGGAAATGACTTTGCCCGCGTCCAGTCCCACTTCCCAGGCGACATCGGACGCGAGGTAGATCATGGAACTATCCAGCGAAGGCAGGAACACCAGCAGGTCAATGTCTGAATCGCTTTTCGCGTCGCCCCGCGCCTGCGAACCGAACATGATAACCTTGACGGGTTGCTTTAATTCCTCTGTCAAGCGTTCGCGTACTTTTCGAGCGAGTTTCAGGGCGCGCACCCTGGGTTGGTATTCCTTCATGCCGCGATTATAAACCAAGCGCGGACATTTCCGCGCATGATCTTTCCGAATCAAACGTCCCTGATGTTTCTGGCTTCAGGGACGTTCGTTTAGATTCCCGTAATCTCTGGCGCATGCTCGTCTTCGTATTTTTCGATCAGCAGGCGGCGAGGAAGGTCACGCCGAGGCCAGCACACCCTCCCGGTGTGCCATCCAAATGGGTATTTCTAATTGTCGCCATGGGTAAATCTAATTGTCGTTGACAGAACGGTAGCAAAAAAACATACCGAGTTGATGAAGCAATTCCATCAAAAAGGGACATTGTGGACACGCATCAATAACATTATCGAAACTCCCCTGTTTGTAGACAGCCAGTTGACCAGTATGATTCAGATTGCGGACGTGTGCGCCTACGCCTTGCGTCGGTACCTCGAAAACGGCGAGGAGGAATTATTCGACATGATCTTCCAAAGGGCGGATAGAAAAGACGGGATCGTTGTCGGTGTCAGGCACTTTACCGGTCCGAACTGCGCTTGCAGGATTTGTAGCGGTCATCGGAAGGTTGCGTAATGAAGCCACGTTCCGCCGCGCATTCGCTGGAGGATTTGGATAAGGGGTTGGATGCGTTCAAGATGGTGGGGAAGAAGTTGGGTGTGATTTAGTCGGATAGTCGGTTAGTCTGATAGTCAAATAATCGGGCGGCGGAGGGAGGGTCGCCGCCTTGCAATCAACACGGCCTCCGAGCAACCACTCGGAGGCCACGTCTACCTGTGTACATGTGTGCTTGTCTACTTCGCCTTGACCGTGATCATCTTCGGCTTGACTTCCTCCGCCTTCGGCAGGGTGGTGGTCAGCACGCCGTTCTCGAACTCGGCTTTGGCCTTGTCCGAGACCACCGCGGTCGGCAGGGCGAAACTGCGCTCGAAAGCGCCGTAGCGTTGTTCGCGCAGGTGGTAGGCTTTCTCCTTTTTCTCTTCCTCCTGTTTGTACTCGCCCTTGAGCGACAACATGTCGCCAGTGATGGAGATTTGAACAGCGTCGGCTTTCAGGCCGGGCAGGGCGGCCTTCACGACCACCTCGTTGTCGGTCTGGTACAGGTCCACGGCGGGAACCTGCCAGCCGCCGGCCGTGCCGAGCGACGGGGTGAACGCGTCGTTGAACAGGCGGTCCATCGCTTCACGCAGGGTGATCATCTCGCGCATCGGTTCAAAACGGATTAAGTTGGACATAGCAGACTCCTTTCTTGTGCTATTGGATGTTGGATTTACGCCCTTAATTTAAACGGCCTGCGTTTAAAAAACGCAAGCCGTTCGTAAAATTTTCGTCAGAGAATTTTTATTTTATCGGCGCGAGGCCGTGTTTACCTGTGTACTTGTCTACCTGTCTACTTCCCCCTCCTAAAATCCACAAACCGATACCCCACTCCCCGCTCCGTGAGAATATACTTGGGGTTGGCAGGTTCCTTTTCCAGTTTCTGGCGCAGGTAGTTGATGTAGAGACGGACGTAATGCGGCTCGTCGCGGTACTCGTAGCCCCAGACTTTTTGTAGCAATTGATCGTGTGAAACCACCCAGCCCGCGTTCTGGACCAGGTGAAAGAGCAGGCGGTATTCGGTGGGACGCAGTTTGACGAGCTTGCCTTCCAGCCAGATCTCGCGGCGGTCAAAGTCAATCTTGAGACGTTCATCCACCTCGATCAGTCCGTGCATCGAACCGGTGGCGCCCTCCGTGCGGCGCAGGACGGCTTTTACGCGGCTGGTCAGTTCGCGCGGGCTGAACGGCTTGGTGACGTAATCGTCCGCGCCCAACTCGAGGCCGCGCACGCGGTCATCTTCCTCGCCTTTGGCGGTCAGCATGATGACCGGCACGTTGCTGACCTCGCGGATGGTTTCCAGCACGTCGAAGCCGTCCACGTCGGGCATCATCACGTCCAGCAGGATCAGGTCGGGCGTGAAATCGCGCATTTTGCTGATAGCCTGCTTTCCGTTGAAAGCCTCGGAGACCAGGAAGCCGTCATGCTCCAGGTTCATGCGGATGAAGCGCACCATGCGCTCCTCGTCGTCCACGACCAGGATCTTTCTTCGATCGAATTCTTCGGGCATGGAGTTACTCTCTCACGAAACTGATGACCTGTTCGGATTCTTCGCCGCTCAGGATCTCGATGAAACTGATCTTGTCCAGCGGCCAGATGATCTTGACGGCGCGCGAGTCAATGTAATGCAGGTCTTTTCCGTCGCGGCGGCGCGGATTGGTGACGGTAATGACCGTGTCGGCGGACTTGGGGAGTTCGTCCACTTCGCCCGCAACCGGTTCTTCACCGGAGAGATGGAGGAGAACGGTATGTGACATGTTGTCCCTTTCGTTGTTATCGGATCAATACCTGGAATTTGAATTTTCCAAGCGCCACCACATCGCCGTGGTTGAGCAACCGCTCGACGTTGGCCGTCAGGCGTTTGCCGTTCACGTAGGTGCCGTTGGCGGACCCGAGATCCATGAGAATGACGCGTTTGCCGTCCCGTTTGAGCAGGGCGTGCATGCGCGAGACGCCTCCCGCGTAGGCCATGTACGGCGACAGGTCCAGGTCCGGGACGGCCGGCTGGCCTTCGCTCACGCGTCCGAGGGTGAACTCGTCGCGTTCGGCCAGCGGCAGGATCTGGCCGCTTTCCATCAGGTGCAGGGAACCCCAGCCATGATCGGTGATGGGTTTGGGCGCGGACGGGATGTTGGTATCCCCGCCGACAGGGGCGATGACTTTGTCGGTGCGGATGGATTGGGTCGAGAGATCCATGTCGGATAATTGCGCGCCACAATCCGAACAAAAGATGGCGCCGGGCGAATTCTTATGCAGGCAATTTTTACAGGTGATCATGTCGAACTTTCTCCCTCTTGCATCAGCAACGCGCGGGTTGCATATTTAATCTCTTTCTCGCCGGTGAGCGAAAAAGCGCGTTTTCGCTGGATGTTTTCGGCTTCCAGCAGGACCGTGTTTGCCAGGTCGCGGTGTCCCTGCTCCAGCAGGTGGGCGGCCAGGTTTTTGAGCGAGCGCGTGGCCTGTGCCAACTCGCCATTCTGGGATTCGGCGCGCGCCCGTTCCTGCATGCGATAGAGCGTCAGCCGCGAAAGCGCCTGCAGGATGGCGGAAGGCGGCGAGACCGGGGCGGGTTCGTCGGCCACTTCGCGTTCCAAGCGGATGCGGATGGGAGGCAGGGGCGTCGGACGCGCGGCCATGACGATTTTGAGATTCCCGTCGAGCAAATGCGTTCCCTGTGGCTTGAGCGCCGGGGGTTGCACCAGGAATTCGAACAGGATGCTGAGGTCTGTATCCCGCAGGACGGAACCCAGGCGCGTCATTTCGCCGAACGACACCGGGCCGGTTTCCGGCTGCAGGCGGAAGGCGTAGTTCAGGCTGATGCCGTCCTGCAGTTTGCTTTCCAGCGTCACTTCCTCGACCAGGACGCGCGTCAGGTTGCGGAATTTTTCAGCCAGCAGTTTTTGGATTTCCTGCGGGCGGGCGATGTAGCGGCTGGTGTTTCCGGTGCGGCTCGCCACCTGGTCCAGGAAGGTATCGTTCCAGTCCGTGCCGATGCCCATCACGCTGATGCCAATCCCCTCCTGCGCGGCTTTTGTCGCGAGTTTAATGCAGGCCTCTTCATCCCCGTAAGTGTGGCCGTCGGTAAGCAGGATCAACTGGTTAACCCGCCGCGCGTCCAGGCCGCGGCGCATTTCGTTCATTCCACATTCCAGCCCCTGGAACAATTCCGTCGCGCCGGAGGCCTGGATGTCGCGGATGCGCGACTCCAGTTTCTGGCGGTCGGCCTGGTACGCGGCGGGGATGATGACCTCCGCCCGGTCGCTGAAGGCGACCACGCTGAAGATATCTTCCGGGCGCAGGCCGCGCATGAATTGGATGGCGGCCGCCTTGAGCAGGTCCATCTTCGCATCTTTCATGGATGTGGAGCGGTCCAGTACCAAACAAACATTTAGCGGCGGGATGGGGAACGGCTCATTTTGATGGTGCGCCCGCAGGTTCAACAATACGTAGACCAACTGTGGTTCATCCATCCTGACCAGTTGAGGGCGGCTGTATAAAACTTCATGGAAGATGGGATTGGAATCCGTCTCCTCTTTCGGGAGCGTTGCGTCGTAAGCCTTGCGCCGCTTGGGGTTGGATAGCGTCTCGTACGCCTGCTGGACCTCCAGGAAGATTTCCGTTTCGCCGGGCGCCTGGTTCTTGTCGGGATGCAGGCGTTGCGCGGATTCAATATAGGCGCGCTTGATCTCCTCTGGTGAGGCATCCTTAAGAATGCCTAAAAGGGTGTAATAGTTCGGCGGGATCGTCATTGATTATTGTCCTGCCAGTTGGACCAGGACGACGCTGATATTATCCGGGCCGCCGGCGGCGTTGGCCGCCGAGACCAGGTTTTGGCAGGCGCGTTGCAGGTTGGGGGCCTCACGCACTGCCTGCAACAGGTTCTGTTCTGAAATCACGCCCCACAACCCGTCGCTGCACAGCATGAGCAGTCCGGCGGTTGGGAACGGGATCGTGAAAATATCGGGTTCGAGCAGTTCGCCCTGGCCGAGGGCGCGGTACAGGACGTTGCGGTGCGGATAGTTCGCGGCTTCTTCCGGGCTGATGTGGCCGAGTTCCTCGAGGCGTTTGACCAGCGAATGGTCGCGCGTGACCGCCTCGAGTCGCCCGTCCGGGTAGACCATGTAGGCGCGGCTGTCGCCCACGTGGGCGATGGTCACCTGCTGCCCGAGGATCAGCGCGGCGGTCAGGGTGGTGCCGCTGCCGGGCGCCTCGCGCTGGATCACCTTTTGGGCTTCGGTCACAGCCGACTGCATGATCTCCTGGAGCGATTCGTCCGGCAGCTCAGCTTTCAGGTTGAACAAGTAGGGATGGAATTTTCGCATGATCATTCCCGCCACGGTGCGGATGGCGGCGTTGCTGGCCACTTCGCCAAACTGGTGGCCGCCCATGCCGTCGGCCACGATGTACAGGCCAAAGGGCGTGTTGCCGCTGTTGCCTGCCAGCGTGGAGGTGATGGCCAGCACGCTGTCCTCGTTCAGGTCGCGCTGTTTGCCCATGGATTGCCCGCAGGCCGCGATGAGTTGCTGGGTGTCGAAACGGGCATTGGCATTGCTGGTGATGGATTGGAGTTGCAGCTCGCTTAACGGCGCGGTGGTGGCGCTATCCTGGCGAGGGGCGGCGGGCTTTTGGAACAACTTGCGGAAATAATTACGCACAGTGGACTCCTTCTCAAGCAAGCAATGCGTACACTTGGTGGTCGGTGGAACCGACGTAAACAATATCGTCGTAGACGAGCGGCGTGCCGGTGATGGGACCTTGGGTGGCGAATTTCCAGCGCAGGCGCCCGGTGCGATATTCGAGACAATAGATTTGCCCATCCGCCGAGCCGCAATAGACCGAATCCTTGTACACCACCGGCGATCCGCTGACCTGGTGTTCAGTGCGGAAACGCCAGAGTTCGCGGGCGCTCTGGGTTTCGATGGCGTAGATGAACCCGTCCACCGCGCCGGCAAAGACGATGTTCTCGGCCATCGCGGGGGAGACGATGGAGCCTTTCCCCAGCCGGTAGCGCCAGAGCAGCCAGCCATTCCGCCCATCGAGCGCATACAGGGTGCTGTCCATCGAGCAGAAATAAACGGCTTGCCCGCCTACAATGGGGGAGGAGGTAATGGCGCGCTTGGCCTGGAAGCGCCATTTCAACTCGCCGCGAAAATCCACCGCGTAGAAATCTCCGCTCTCGTTTCCCACGTAGACGAGTTCGTTGGCGACGAACGGCGTCGAGCGGACGGGGGAGGCGGTCTCGAATTTCCAGGCGGCGCGGCCGGTGTTCAGGTTGACTGCGTGCAGGTAGTGATCGTCCGAGCCGATAAAGACGTGTCCCTCGGCGATGCGCGGCGAGGAGCGGACGGGGCCTTCGGTGTAGTACGTCCAGGCTACTTTGCCCGAACGCGCTCCCACCACGTGCAGGCGCTTGTCCTCCGAGCCAAAATAGACATTGCCTTCGTAGACACCCGGCCGCGAGACGATCCCGCCGTCGGTGGGGTATTTCCATTGAAATTTGCCGTCGGCCGCGTTCAAGGCATACAGGTTGTTGTCGTACGAACCGATGAAGAGCGTCCCCTGGTGGATGGCGGGCGTGCCGCGGATCTCGTCTTCGCAGGGGAAGGTCCACAACGGTTTGACCCCGCTGGCTTGCAGGCCGCTGGTGGGCATGTGAGAAAGCATGCCGGTCTTGCGCCCGGCGTTCAGCAGGGCCTCTTTCATATCCGCCGCGGAGGGGAAGCGATCCTGGGCGTTGTATTGCAACGCGGTGGCGATGACCGCTTCCAGGTCGGGGGAGATGGCGGGATTCATCTTGCGGACGGGGCGTTCGTCGAACGAGAAGGGCGGTTCCAGGCGCGGGTCGCGGCGCGTCAACGCGTGGTGCAGGGTGGCGCCCAGGGCGTAGATATCCGCCAGCGGGGTGGCTTCGCCGCGATATTGTTCGGGCGGGGAATAGCCCTCGGTGCCGATCATCGTCCCTTTGATGCCGGTCTGGAAGGTCTTGGCGATGCCGAAGTCCACCAGGATCACATCGCCATTGTGATTGATCATCACGTTGGAGGGCTTCATGTCGCGGAAGATGATCGGATCGGGTTTGTGGGCATGCAGGTAGGCCAGCACGTCGCATAATTCGATGCCCCAGGTGAGCGCCTGCTCTTCGGGCAGGAAACCGTCCGCCTCTGCGATGATGGCTTCCAGGTCTTTGCCGTGAATGAATTCCAGCACGAGGTAGGAACGGTCGTCCTGCGAAAAATAATCGTAAATGCGCGGGATGGAGGGATGGTTGAGCGTGGCCAGCAGGTTGGCCTCGCGTTCGAAATTCTTGACGATCGTCTGGCGGACGAGCGGGTCGGGCGCGAGGTTGATCATTTCCTTGGCCGCCACCAGTTTGACCACGTTGGGGAAATGCAGGTCGCGGGCGCGGTAAACCGAGCCCATGCCGCCCACCCCGATCACTTCCTGGATCAGGTAGCGTTGCGCAAGTGTCGTGCCAGCCTGCAACTGTCGGCGCGGCGCCGGGTCGTTCCCGTCATCCAATGGCTGGGTGATGCGATGTGTGTCCAGGGACATCCTCCTGCATGATGTAGATTATATTGTGCAAAGACGGTATTGGCAACCGTACCTTTAGGGGTAGTTTCTTCATTTTTGCAAGCCTGCCCCCACGGACTTCCCCGCGCGGGACTCCAACTCCGCCTTCGGCAGGGTTTCGCGAGCAAATACGTGGCGTGTTATAATTCAAACCATGAGAAGAAAATTCTCCATCCCCCGCAAACGAATCACCGAATTCTGCAAACGCTGGAGCATTAACGAGTTTGCCTTGTTCGGGTCGGTTCTGCGCGAAGACTTCCGTCCCGACAGCGACATTGACGTGCTGGTGAGCATTGACCCCAAGGCGCATATTGGTCTGCTGGAAATAGTCCAAATGCAGATCGAACTCGAGAAAATGTTCAAACGCCCTGTAGACCTGGTTGAAAAAGAGGGACTTCGCAACCCGTATCGAAGGCGTAATATTCTGCGAACCGCACAGGTGGTTTATGCCGCTGGATGAACGGGAATTATCCTACCTGTGGGACATGGAAAATGCCGCGAAAGAAATTATTGGATTCATGCGCGGCGTCAAGTTTGCCAAATTCGAGAAGGACAAGAAGTTGCGCTACGCGGTGGAGCGTCAGCTGCTTGTCATTGGCGAAGCGGCTAATCACGTCTCTCCTCAACTACTGGGTCGTTTGGCACGAGAACAGCCATTTTTTACGCTTGAATTATGGCGATGAGCATGCCAAGTGACCCACTACGACACAAACGCGCCGATATTCCATGGACGCTCTTTATCGGGATGAGAAATGTTGTTGCCCATGAATATGGGGAATCGCTGATCAGCCGCATATGGGTTGTCGCGACGGAAAGCGTTCCAGAACTGCTCCAATCATTGAAAAAACTGATGGCGGAATGAACTTCGGCGATTGGCAGGGGTCGCGGCTATTGCCCCGCCACCGCCACAATTGGCCATGACGCGGATGAGACGCCTCCGGCAGGTCTCCTCCTGGTCTCCGCGAAAGTCCGATCATCGTGACCCACGTCCCCGCAACCGACTCGATTAACCACGGCGCGGATGAGACACCTTCGGCAGGTCTCCTCGAAAGTCGCCTCTCCCACGGACTTCCCCGCGCGGGACTCCAAGTCCACCTTCGGCAGGTCTGACCACACCGCGTCGCGTGCGGGTTGGCATGGAAATTCGGGGTAAAATAAGGACGCTGAACAGGAGATTTATGTGAACACCGTCAGTGTTGATTTATCCCTAGACCAAATCAAACAAGCTCTGCGTCGCCTTCCCTCGCAGGAAAAAATCGCGCTCTGGCGTCTGCTGGACAAAGACCTTGACCGTTCTGCCATCGCGCGGCAATTTACTTCTTCTGTCAATGCCATTCGCAAAGCGTATTCCCATATCAGCGAAGATGAAGTCATGAAAGACGCGGTAAAAGCCACGCGGCAGGTACGCAAGGCGCGCCATGCGAAAAGTCGTTCTTGACACGAACGTTTTGGTTAGCGGGGTTATTGCCTCGGGATATTCCGCCTCCATTTTGGACGCGGCTCGTCGCGAAGAGATAAAACTGGTCACATCTGTTCACCTGCTCGAAGAATTCAGCGAAGTAATCTCGCGCCGACATATTGCCCGCAAGTATCCCAAAGCCGCTGAGGAAGCCGAATCCTTGCTTGACTTTCTGCGCGCATTTGCTGTTCTGGCGTCTGGAATTCCCGAAGCAAACGCCATCAGTCCAGATCGTGACGATGATTTTGTGCTGGCGTGCGCGTTGGAAGAAAATGCGGCTTGCGTTGTCTCAGGCGACCCGCATTTGCTGGATTTGAAAGTCTATCGGGACATTCCCATTCTTACTCCAAAGGAATTTGTGGCGCGATATTCCATCCCGCGTAAGTGAGACCAACCTCTCTCACGGACTTCCCCGCGCGGGACTCCAAGTCCACCTTCGGCAGGTTGACTTGGATTACAAAGATTTTGTCAAAAGCGTTAGCAGGAATTGGGAGAGCGGATTTTGGAAGTAAAACTATTCCCCACGCAGTGCGGTTATTTTCTCGTTCCGAATGGATTGGAATGTTCCAGCAATTGTTGCACCAGTTTATAAACTGTTGTTGAAGGATCATCTCGTGATGGCCTGATAGGATGATATTGGTTAAGCAATCTCTCTGCATTTCTTATCGCTGTGTCTTGGCGCTGACGCAACTCTTCATAGATAGTCGCGCTATTTTTCTCGTAATCATGTTTTAGCTCTTTGCTCAACATTCTCATGTAATCCGCTCTGGGAAGAGCATTATCCATATAGTAAAAATGCAACACATACCAAAGTTCAAACGATTGATTTGAATAAGCAACTTTCACCCCATTTCTTCTGGCAAGAGTTATTGCGGCGTTGAAATTCCTATCAGGAAAATCGTCTTTATCGAATACACACCATACTTGATCATACTCATCTTGCTCTCTTAATTCCAATGCTCTTTGAACTAATCCAATGGTGTTCATTCCAAGTCCTTCTACTTGAGCAACCAATTGAGGCACACGGAATTTACGAAAGTAATTTGGTTCGGTTTTTCCGCCTTCGCAAACAATCAGAAATCTTTGACGAATTGGCACCTCATCAACTCGCCTCTGCATGTAACTTCTAGATTTTGGACGCAAAAAAGACTTAGTTTTCTTCATCGTTCTTTTCCCCCTCTAGCACAATCTTTTTTATTCCTCCGAGAAAAGGAATCGCGCCATAACGGCCTTTTAAGTAGTCATCCTCAAAAGCCGCATCGTTACGAACCTTACCACTCTCTATTTTTATCTCAGCAAGAGAATATAAATGACTTGCGTTAAAGTTATCCTTCTCAAGAAACCAAATCTGATCACGTCTAAACATTTTATTCGATAGCAAGTTGGTGTCATGAGTTGTAAAAATTAATTGGGCGCGTTGGGGGTTCGTTTCTAATGAATTAAATAGTCCAATTAGCTCTCGGGTTAAGAGTGGATGTAGTCTGGCTTCGATTTCATCGATTATTAGCACTTTACCTTGGGAAAGCGCATCAATAATTGGACCTGCAAGATAAAATGCTTTTTGGGTACCATGGGACTCGTTCTGATCCATATCAAATAAGACCAAATCAACCTGCAAGCCCTTTGCGTCTAATTTAGGATGTTTCGTTTGAACTGTCAGCCAATCTTGATCTCCCAAGTTATTAACTAATACAGCTCTTAGTTCTTCAGGCATATTTGGAGGTAAGGCAACTTGGGTTTTGTCCAATTTGATTCCTTCAATATCACTTATACCTAAATCCAAATTCTTAACTAATTGGATTATTTCATTTTTATGCTTTCCTTCAATAACCTGACGAATGGTAAAAGCACGATACAACATATCATCCAAACCAGAAACCACCCCCATTCTGCGAAACCATTTTAGGATTGATTGAGAAATCTCTCCATTAAATTGTGAAACAACCGACAGAAAAAGAGCATTGGGGCGCGTCTTTTCATCCAATCCTTTGCCTTCTCTAAAGAATCGTGCAGATGGTTCGATTTTATTTTCTTCCCGAACAAATAGCGTAGCTTCTTTTAAACTGGGAACGGAAAATAGCCATTCTGATACCACTCGATTACGGTTAACTTCAAATCCATATCGATATTGGGTATCATTTAGCAAGAAGACGATTTCAAAAAAGGAAGGTTGATTTTCAGTTTCAGTACTCAAACGGAATGGCTCAACAGCCAGCGGTTCTCCAGATTGAGACTCCTTTGCAGATGACAATACAAGACGGCGCATGAAATTCAAAGCCATCACTATATTGCTCTTTCCACTCGCATTTGCCCCATAAACAGCCAAACTTGTCAGCAAGGTCAGCTTGTCATTTACAATAATAGTATTATTTTTATTGGTTTTAGGATCTCGAGCGCTAGTATTTGCTGCAACAAAACTTAATGTCACCCGATCCTTGAATGAGCGAAAGTTGCCGACACTGAATTCGATTAACATAAGAAGCCTTTGGAATTATTTGTTTGAATTTTGAGAAAATTTCACAATTTCAGACATTATAATCCAATGCTATGAAATGTCAATAGAACATAGTTTCCAAGCAAAATCGTGAGAAAAACAAGAATGCTGAATCCGATCTGTCTTTAGGGATGGCTATCTTGCAAGCTGTGTCTTGAATTCCTGTAGTTCATTCCCCCCTTCCCCCTCTCCCCAATCCAAGTTATCCTTAAGGCACATCCCCCGCAACAGCACAAAAGGAGGTGCCCATGCGCGTACCCGTCACGGAAAAATACGAACGAAACGGCTGGCCTTCGGTGGAGCGGCCTGACCTGACTCCGCCTGAGGGCTGGAGTCTGCCGCTCATCAACTCGGTCAACCGCGTCTACCAGCACCGTCTCTCGCCCGATGGCGAGCGGATCGCTTTCATCTGGAACCGCGAAGAGCAGGCCGATGTGTACGTCATGCCCGCGAAGGGCGGATGGCCGAGTCGCATTTCGTTCACGCGCGTCAGCGCTCCCTATTGGTGGGATCGCGCCCCGCAATGGTCGCCCGACGGCAAGTGGCTGGCCTTCCGCATGAAGGGACACGTCCACATCGCGGACTCGCGCGGCGGCATCCCCGCGCGGTTGCCCCTGCCGCTCGACGCCTCCGCCTCCCCCGCCTGGCTTCCCGACAGCAACCAACTGGTCATCACGATTCGTCCCGACGAGATTCCGCACCTCGCGCTGACCGACCGCGAGGGGACCTACGTGCGCGCCTTGACACGGGACAGCGGCGAGGACGCCGACCCGCGTCCCTCACCCGACGGGAAGATGGTCGCGTACGTCCACTGGCCTGACGATGACCGCAACCGCCGCGACATTCGGCTGGTTGACCTCGCCACGGGCGCGACGCGCGTCCTGGTCGGCGCGCCGAAGATGAAGGACTGGTTCCCGCGCTGGTCGCCCGATGGCAAGTGGATCGCGTTCCTCTCGCAACGCACAGACTACAACCAGGTGTGGGTCATCCGCCCAGATGGAACGGACATGCGTCAGGTGACGGACTTGGGCACGAACGTGGAGGAGTTTTCGTGGTCGCCCGATGGGACGCGGCTGGCGGTCATCGTCAACCGACGCGGCAGGCTCGATTTGGCCGCGACCAGCCTCACGTCAGGAAAGACCGAGGAAGTTAAAGTCGGGCGCGGAGTCTACTCGCGTCCGCAGTGGAGTCCAGACGGCGCGCACATCTACGTCGAGGTTGAAGATCCGCTCGTCCCGCCCGACATCCATCGCATTGACGTGTCCACGGGGCGCGTCAAACAATTGACGTTTTCGAATCCGCCCGCGCTCGCGACTCTGCCGATGGTCATGCCCGAGGAGGCGATTTACAAAAGCGCGGATGGACTCGAAATCGCGGGCATTCTTTACAAGCCGAAAAATCCCAACGGCGCGGCGCTGGTGCATCCGCACGGAGGTCCGACCGAGCAGTTTGGGTACACGTGGGAAATTTTGATTCAGTATTTGGCCGCGAAGGGTTACACCGTGTTGTGCCCGAACTATCGCGGCTCGACGGGATATGGGCTGGCGTTCGAACATGCCAACTACAACAACTGGGGCATTGGCGATGCGCAGGATTGCCTGAGCGCCGCGAAGTTTCTCGCCGACCTGCCCAAGATTGACCCCGCGCGCCTCGGCATTTATGGCGCGAGTTACGGCGGCTATCTGACGGTGGCGAGTCTGGCGCGCGATCCCGAGTTTCGTTTTGCGTGCGGCGTGAGTCAATATGGCGACGCGTCGCTGGTCAGTTCGTGGGCGCAGTGTGACCGCAACACGCGCCTCTACACCGAAATGCAGATCGGACATCCGTCGGACAATTGGGAGGTCTTCATTGACGGCTCTTCGATCCATCAGGTGGCGAACATCAAGTCGCCGCTGTTGCTGTTGCACGGACTCGAGGACGAAGTGGTCGCGCCGCAATCGTCGGAGGAACTGGCCGAAGCCCTGCGCCGTCACAACAAGACCTTCGAGTACAAGACCTACGCGGGCGAGTCGCACGGCTTCCAAAAACACGCCACGGTCCTCGACGCCACCACGCGCCTGGAACGGTTCCTGGATTGGTATTTGTTGCCGCCGTCGGTGCCGAGTCCGCCGAGGATTGATTTGCCGCTGGTTAAGGATGAGGATGATGAGGAATAGATTTGGGACGCGGATTTCGCGGATTGACACGGATGAACGCGGATTTTTTAAACACAAAGAGTACAACCCGCAGGGTGCTTCGCGAAGGCAACGAAGGAAAAACGCACGAAGTCGAAATATCTTTTCTTCCTTTGTGCAAACTTCGTGGCCTTTGTGTTTAAGTTTTTCTCTGCGTTCATCCGCGTAATCCGCGTTTTCCGCGTCCCATGCGTGAGTTGACATTCCCCCTCCTCGGAAGTATGATGTTTGCAAGAGGTAAAAATGACAGACCTTACTTTAGGAATCACAGTTGACCCTTCTGTTCGTTTTGGCAAGCCCGTGATCAAAGGCACGCGTGTCCCAGTGGATACGGTTGTGGCGCGCGTTGCTTCGGGGATGGGCGTCCAGGAAGTGGCTGAGGAATATGGCATTACCGAGAGGGACGTTTATAACGCCCTCAACTATGCCGCCCGCCGACTTGCCGAAGAACAGATTTGGGTGACGGCATGAGTTTACGCTTCATCACCGAGGAAGATGTTCCCCGTTCCACCGCCCGCGTTCTTCGTGACGCGGGCTTTGACGCTATGGATGTGCGTGACGTCGGCCTGCGCGGCAAAAGCGACTCGGTTATTTTCGAGTATGCCCAGCGGGAAAACAGGTTGATCATCACCTGCGACATGGGCTTCTCCAACATCCTGAATTTCCCGCCCTCTGAAAATCATGGCATTCTGGTTGTCCGCATTCCCGATAGCGAACCAATTGACGTGTTCAATCGGGAAGTTTTACGCGCTGCGCAGGAAGTAGGAGAAAACTTGGCGCGCCACCTTGCGATTGTTGAGGTTGGGAAAGTGCGCCTGCGAGGTTGAATCGAAGGATCGTGAGAAGTGAGTTGCGAGGAGACGGCAAATTGGACAACAAACATGAAAGCGGAGAGGCAAGATGACTGAACCTTCGAGCGTTGTTTGTAATCGTTCACGGGGTTAAAGCGTACTACTCCGTTAGGGTGAACAGGGCAGGCATAAGTGAAGGCGCTGCTCGTCCATAGTTGGCAGCCTCGCAGGCTTCGGTCAGGTAATCTAGCAAGTTGCGTTTTTGCTGTTTCAAAGTGCTGACGACCGTCATAATGCGTTCGACGAAACGACTGCCCGTCTCACTTTGAGTGCCAAAGCTACTATTCCGCCAGAGTACGCCTGGGCGGATTTTTTGTTCGGCGAAATTGTTGGTCGGTTCTACACCTTCAACATCGACAAATGTCCACAGAGCCGCTTCTCGTTTGAGAATATCTCGGCAAGTGCCAGCGGTAGCAGAATGCGTGCAGGCTGTGCCTTGCCGCAACAACTCGCCTACTTGAGTGCGTACGGGTTGCATTTGATCCTGAAATTGTGTTCGGGACAAACTGCCCTTTTGTACGAGATGCCACCAGGAAAACATCTGATGAGCGGAGTTCAGCAACGGCTCGCCAATCTTTTGAGAATCTCCGCCACGTTCTACAAAAGCCTGGAAGTCTCGTTGCAAGTGTGACCAGCACAATTGGCGATAGCGATTGTCCAGCCAGTTGTAAGACGACCAACGGTCAGAGTTCAGGATACCTTTGAAATCGGTACCCAGCATTCTTTTGGCAACATCTGCGCTGCGATGTAAGTCAACTAAAAAGACGGTCACATATTCGGTCGCCAAGACCCACAGCCAGGCTTTCTTGGCGCCTTCTCTCCAACCCGTCTCATCCTGATGGACTGCTTTCTGAGAACGAGCATATTCGCGTGCTTCTTCTACTGGTTGCGCGATCGCGGCGCTGGTGCGTTTCTCCAGTTTCGGTATGCTTCCCAGACCAAGAGGTACGTTGAAGAAATCATCCATAATGCCAATCGTTTCGCGTTTGCTCAAGTGATAACGCCCGCTCAAGATGCTCACCATCGCCTGAAAACGTGAACCACACCTGCCCTGGCGGGCGGTGCCAGGGAAACCACCTTGCGGAACCCCTTTGGGCAGTTTGGCGCGTGTCGTAGTTCCGCAAGTCGGGCAGGTAATTGCGTGCAAGCGGTATTCAGTCACTTCTACTTTGACGGGCGGAATTTCTGCCACTTGATGCCGATAAGGGTGGAGGTCTGCTCCACTCAGGTTTTCTCCACAACCACGGCAAGTGACTGGCTTGAGATCGTGTTGCGCCTTGAGCTCTTCAACGGGGACTAACTTTCGCTGCGTTCCTGGGTGACCAAATTGCCCACCACGTTTCCGCCCACTGCCTTTCTTCTCGGCTCCCTTGCGTTGGACAACGCCTGGCCCATCACTGGATGGTGGCTGCGATGAGTTGCCGGAGTTCCGATTGGTCTGTTCGCGCAAACGCCGATCCACTAAAGAACTCCGTGATTTTGGCCAGTTTCAAGCCTTGTTCATGGTCGACAGTCAAGCCGATTTGCTCGAACAGATTCGCTGCGTCCCTGTGGAAGAATACAAAAAATGCCGCCAGCGTTTGGAAGACAGCGAGTCTCCGCGACGTTTCATCCATCAACTTCATCGGGAGCCTAAGAAAACCATTTCTCGCTTGCTTGGCAGATATGTTGAACGCCAGCGTGAACTCGAATCCATCTCTCAGGCCACTAATCCTCCTCCATTGCCTGTATATAACGTTTAGACACTCAGGGAGCGGATACCCCATATATAGCGCATCACGAATCTCTGATTTGATCAAAAATTTAAGCGAAAGATCAGTTAATGTCTAACAAACCATGTTTAACATTGTCAAAGCGAAGTTTGTGAAGATGGCAGCCTCATGAAGAACTTTTCTTTCATGAGACCGATGTTTACTTTTTCTCTACAAGTTTCTTTTCCTTCTTTTTCCTCTTTCCTCTTGCGCTTCTTTCCAGGCGCGTCTTTCATGCGACTGGCAAAACAGTTAGGTTTCGCTTTGCTGTAATCAAAGCGATATTCCGAAGCCATTTCCTGGACTTCATGTTTTTTGGAAGCAGGCGTTTTCTTCACGTTACTTCTTTCTAGAAGATTTCTTTTTCGCGCTCTTATTCGCAGACGCGGCCTTCTTCTTCGGCGCAACCTTCTTCGGCGCTGCCTTCTTTCCTCTTTCTTCCTTCTCCTCCACCGCCTTCCCCACTTTCACAAATCTCTCCACCGTCCACGCCACGGACAGGCCGAGGATGGTTTCATCCTTTTTCATTTCAACGATCCCGTCACCTTTCGTGGCAGCGCGCCTTCGGACCGCGGCCGCGTCCAACCTTGTAGATTTCGGCGCGCCTTTGGCGAGCAGGATGGTCGCCATGTGATTGGGCTTTCCGCTCACCGCGCCGACGAGCGTGACCTTCTTCCCCTTCGGGGACGATGTCGGCAAATCCCAAACGCGCACGCCTTTGCCGTAACGTCCCTGCGATGGGAAATCCTTTTCGCTCACGCGCTTGGCTTTGCCATCCGAGGCGAGGATGAAGATCTCCCCTTCGGCGGGCAGGATCTCCGCGCCGACCACTTCATCGTTTTCCTCCAGTTTGATACCGTTCACGCCCGCCGCGACGAGTCCCATCGGGCGCACATCATCTTCCTTGAAGCGGATGCCCATGCAACCCGATGTAATGAGTAACACATCTTTATTTTTGCCATCGGTCAATCCCACCCAGCCGAGCCGGTCGTCTTCGTTGACTCTCGCCAGCGTAAACGTCTGTGCGGAGGGACCGGGGAGTTCGGTAACGAGACTCTTCTTGATCATGCCAAAGCGCGTGACCGTGAGGACGCAGGTCTCTTCGGGGAATTCGGATCTGCGCGCGGGCAGGGCGAACATGGCCGCCAGCGCATCGCTCTCTTCCAATGGCGAGACTTTGTAATATGGCACACCGTCGCTCAACTTCCCGGCTTCGGGGATGACGTGCAACGCGACCGCCGCGCATTTGCCGTTTTCCGCCGCCAGGTAAAGCGTATCCGACGTGGAGGCCTTCACCAGCCAGCGCGGCGCGTCGTTGCCGGAATGTTTCGGCTGCCTGTCGTCGTGCGTGCGCGCGATCATCCCGTCCGCGGTCACGCCCACCCACACGGTCTGTTCGGGCATCAGGTCGGTGGCGGTGAGCATCTTGGCGGCCTTGCCTTTTTTCAGGTTCACGATCTGGGTGCGGCGGCGGTCCGCGTAGGCGGCTTTCACGCGCAGCAACTCGTCCGCAACCACGCCGCGCATCAGTTTGGCGGATTTCAACAGCGACTTCAAATCCTTGATGATTGCCGACACTTCCTTGTATTCGGTTTCGATCTTCTTGCGTTCCAATGCGGCGAGACGGCGCAACTGCATATCGAGGATGGCGTTGGCCTGCAACTCCGTCAGCTTGTAACGCTTCATCAGTTTGACGCGCGCCGTCTCCACGTCGGGCGCGGAGCGGATGAGGTGGATGATCTCGTCCAGGTTTTTCAGCGCGATCAGATATCCTTCCAGGATGTGTTGCCGCGCCTCGGCCTTAGCCAAATCAAATTCGGCGCGGCGCTTGATGACAGTCACGCGGTGGTCGAGATAGACGCGCAAGGCCTGCTTGAGGGTCAGCGTGCGCGGCTCGCCGCGTCCGTCTTCGCCGACGACCAGCGCCAACAGGTTGATGCTGAACGTGGTTTGCATCGGCGTGCGCTTGTAGAGTTCGCGCAAAACGGATTCGGGTTCAGCGTTCTTCGTCATCTCGAGCACGATACGCATGCCCTGCCGGTCGGACTCGTCGCGCAGGTCGGACAGTCCCTCCAGGTGGCCGTCGCGCGCCAGTTCGGCGATGCGCTCGATCAGGCTGGACTTGTTGACCATGTACGGCAACTCGGTGACGATGATGCGGCTCTTGCCGCGTTCCATCTCCTCGAAGTGCGCCTTGGCCTGGACCGTGATGCGGCCGCGCCCAGAACCGTAGGCGGCATCAATCCCCTCGTCGCCTTTCTCCTGAATGATGACGCCGCCCGTTGGAAAATCCGGTCCCTGGACGAATTCCATCAACTGTTCCACGTCAATGTCGTCGAGTTTGTCCCAGCGTTCGAGCATGTAGACGCAGGCGTCCACGATCTCGCCGAGGTTGTGCGGCGGGATGGAGGTTGCCATACCGACCGCGATACCCGTCGCGCCGTTGACCAGCAGATTGGGAATCGCCGCAGGCAAAACAGAAGGCTCTTCGAGTGTGTCATCGAAATTGGGGACAAAGTCCACCGTGTTTTTGTTGATGTCCGCCAGGATGTCCACTGCGGGCGCGGCGAGACGCGCTTCGGTGTAACGCATGGCCGCAGGCGGATCGCCGTCCACGGAGCCGAAGTTGCCCTGCCCGTCCACGAGCATCGTCCGCATCGAGAAATCCTGCGCGAGGCGCGCCATCGCTTCGTACACGGACGAGTCACCGTGCGGATGATATTTACCGAGCACCTCACCGACGATACGAGCGGACTTCTTGTAAGTCGTGTCGGCGCGGATGCCCATGTCATACATGGCATACAGAATGCGCCGCTGGACGGGTTTCATGCCGTCGCGCGCATCCGGCAGGGCGCGCGCCACGATGACGCTCATGGCGTAATCGAGATACGATTGTTGCATCTCGCGGTCAATATCTATTTTGCGAACGAGGCCGAGTTCCATAACCACTCCAAATTCTTTTTAACCACAAAGGGCACAAAGGGACACAAAGGAAAAGATTCAAACCTTCGTGACTTTGGTGGTGAATTTATGTTCTATTGCGATGCTTATATTACGGGGAAAAAGAAAAGGCGTCAAGTGGGTGCAGGTCATAAACGATCCAACAATAGCATACCATGAGGCTTCAACAGCAGTGATATACTGTGTTCAAATAAATTCATAATCGTAAAAAACATCTTTGGAGGCGGTATGAATGTTGATCTCAATGATCCAGTCGAATTGAAAAAATACCTTGATAGGATTGATCGTATTTTCAACATTGGAAAATTCCTGGAACAGGATATCGACTCGCAAAATGTGGTGGATTATTACAGGCAAAGCAGCCTGGGCTATCGTCTTTTTCACTCCTCCCGCGGCTCGATACACATGGCTTTGAACGAGGATGGCAAATTCAACAGGGAAGGTTATTTTGGCCAGGCGAAAATCGTTCAGGAGTATATAAATAAACTGGGGGCAGGGAAAGTGTTGGAACTGGCAAGCGGAAAGGGTTTCAACAGTTCTTATCTTGCGAGACGCAACCCGAGCGTTAGTTTCATCGGAATTGACTTAACCCCGGAACATGTAAGATATTCCCGGCAAAATTCCAAAGGGATTTCCAATCTTGAATTTCGGCAGGGAAACTTCCAAAATCTGGAATTTCAGAATGAAAGTTTTGACCTGGTTTTTGAAATTGAAAGCGTGTGCCATGCAACCGACATGGAAAAGGCTTTATCGGAGGCGAAGCGCGTCCTGAAGCCGGGCGGGTATTTTATCGTCATTGACGGTTTCAGGAGCCGCGATTTCGACTCTTTTTTCAATGATATGAAAATCGCATCGAAACTGTCCGAAGTTGCAATGGCTGTGGGCAAACCGTGGAAGATCCATGAATGGACAGCCTTATGTGAAAAGGCGGGATTTGGAATCGAAAGCGCGGATGACCTTTCCATGGCGATCATGCCCAACCTGCGGCGCTTCCAGTTTTTGGCGCGCGCGTTCTTCAAGTACCCCGCCTTATCGAGACTGTTGATCAAAGTCCTGCCGTATTATCTGGTTCAGAATGCCATCGCAGGGATGCTCATGCCGTTCACTGTTGGAGCGAAAGCGCAACAATATTGTAAAGTTGCGCTGGCGCGAAACTAATGGAGGTAGGAAACGATGGACAAAAAAACAAGCGCGAGAAAGCAAAGGACGCGAAACAACGGTTTGACACAAAAGAGCGGGACAAAAAACGTCAAGGCGCTTGACTACCGAAAATATGCCACCGACCCCGCCAATTTCCAAACCTGGCTGGATGTGATCTACTCGAAAATTCACCTGCCCATTCCTGCCGCTTCCGCGCTGATCGGGGCAACCGTATTTTTATCGGGACTGCTCATTGCGTCAACGTTCGATTTCAGCGCAGAGTATTTTCGGACCAAAGCGATTTACGTCGGTGTTTTCGGCATATCTCTGGTTTCGGGCGTGGTGAGATATGCAAGCCTGAATATTCATGGCGTGTTCGAGAATTTGCGCCCCTGTTTTCCAATTGAGGATGGAACCTATAAGTCATTGATCAGCCGCTGGTTTTCCAAACTATCCAAAAATACCGGCAACACGGTCTCGATTGCGATTTATAGTTTTCTTGCCGTGCTGCTTGCGTTCGGGGATTTCTTGAGTCCTTTGGAGAATCGGCAATCGAGCGTATCCCTCAAGGCGTATTTCTTCGAGCCTTTTTGGTACGCGCCGGAGAATTTATGGGGCAAAGCGATCATTATCGCCTTCTATGGAATCTGTGTCGCGTTCCCATTGGGTATTGCGACCAGCCTGCTGGTCAATAACCGTTCCTTTATGAGGGACATGGGAAACCTGCCAGTCATTCCCATGCCGCAAATTATCCGAATGAGGCTTCGGGAGGTTTTGGAGTTTTATCTGCGTATTCTGTTTACCTGGTCGATTGGAATCGGATTGTTTGGACTGGTGTTTTTCAACGATCTGGACGCCCTGTCCATCATATTTCTATCCATCATGAACTTTTTCAGCCTGACGACTTTTGTATCGCCGCAACTGTGTTATCGGAGTTACCTCAAGCAGGCTGGGATGTGGACAACGCGAGGGGCCTTGAAAAATTTTTATTCCCGCTCGAAGATCAAACTCCACGAGAGGCCCGGGGACGCAATAATGAATGCCGGTCTTTTTCAAGCCAGTGACCCAATGCAATGGTCGCAGGCGCGCCCGTCGGTCTACGAATGGACGGATTTTGTCGTGCTGATCGCCGCGCAACTAATCGTATATGGGACGGTATTCTTGGGCAAATTTATGTAGCCGCCTCAACCCCGATACCAGATCAACCATCCTTTTGAAACGCTCATTCCGATTCGCCCGCCTGTTTTAGAATTTGCTGGCAAAAACGATTGGAAATGAAAACTGCCCCAAATTGTTCGTGGAGCAGTTCGAGTAAGTTAATCGCCAATAGGCCAAGGATCGGGGATGTGTCGCTAACGACCAGCATAGGCTAGATCGTCCTGCAGATCCTGTTCATCGTAATGCCTGGGGGTGTTCCGTTTGCCAAGCGAAAGCCCAAATTCAACCTGGGTTAAGCCAGCCAACTCACAATCTTTTCCAAATGAAAGGATTCGTTGCGCGTAAAGGCTGGCGGCCAGTTCCACCTGGAGTTGGCGTCGTTGTTCATTGGGAGGCAATCGCATCGCCCGCGCGACGGAATCCGGGATTTCAAGAATGATAGTCATGGCTTACCTCATAACAATTACACACCCTCAATTCTGCTCCCAAATCAGCCATCCCTTTGACAAAAACTTTTTCTGCAAGTTGATCTTGAACCCCTTTTTCGCAAGCGACTCTGCCGCGGCGACGAACCATTGCCTGAGTCCAAACGTCTTCGCGTGCGAGGTCTCTGCGGCGGACTTTTTCCAGGCCTCGAAGAAATCGTAGATCGGCTCGCCTTTGACCACGTGATGGATGTAATTCTTCGGCAGGATGGTTTGGAATTCCTCGACATCGAATCCCAAACGGAAGTTGGTGCTGAAGACCAGCGCCTCCATTTTCCATGAACCATTATCCATCTTCCGCGCCATGTTTGCAGACCACAATTGTCCGAACGGCGTGGATGTCCCCTCGATCATCAGCCCGCCGGGCAGAACATATTCCGCGAGGCGTTCATACGCGGGGACAAAGTCCGTTTCCTCGTATTGGCGCAAGACATTGAAGGCGCGGATCAAACGCACATGTTCGCCTGCTTTCAACGGCAGGTTGAATCCGCCCAGGCGGAAGAAGGTTTTGTCGTCCGCAAAGGGCAGCGCGGCTTCGACGCGTTCCTTGTCTATTTCCACGCCGAGGATGCGGAGATTGGGATTCGCACGTCGGAAACGGGAGGCGCTTTCGAGGGTGGTGCGCGCGTCGAAGCCGTAGCCGAGGTCCACGAACAGGGACGCGGCGAACCGCCCATCCGTCCGCGTGAGAAGCGATGGCTCGTAGAGCAGGATA
>Ga0210020_1001182_pt1 | contig 23407 bp, 29 predicted proteins | sample CryGeymeta201514_FD_183980 | JGI IMG/M metagenome (GOLD analysis project Ga0210020, IMG submission 183980) | Groundwater microbial communities from Crystal Geyser aquifers in Utah, USA - Crystal Geyser metaG 2015-14 (SPAdes) (version 2) | ecosystem: Environmental > Aquatic > Deep subsurface >... | reverse complement strand
CTGGGAAAACAAACTGTATTTTCAACACTCAATGCCAGAGCTTTAAAATATATTTCAGAATTATTTACCTTTGTGAGATTCCCTAATATTTTATCTGACAATAATTTAGCTGAACGTTCTCTTCGTCATTTGGTTGTGTCAAGAAAAATATCAGGAGGAACAAGATCAAAAAAAGGATCAGAAACAAAGTCTATTCTGGCTTCATTATTTGGTACATGGAGACTACAAAACCTAAATCCTTTTGAGCAGACAAGGAATTTACTTTTACAAGCCTCGTGTCAAAGACCGTGAACTCTTACGTTAAGCCCTATTCCTTGAGAAAAACTAATAATTCTGCTATAATTTTCTTCATGAAACTAAACTACAAAGACTATCCAGATGCACATAATTATGGTTTACCTGAAACTCCAACCGTCGCCCAAACAAAACTTTCTGATCTTGTCAATAGCAATCATCCATACTTTTGGTTTTTAAAAAATTTTGCCACTGGAAATAATCCTTTTTTTAATTTCTTTTTTGGATCAACTCCTCTTGATTCTCTCCAAGATTTTCAAGCAGGTAGGTCTTTACGGTTGGCTCATTCGGAAATCGCACCAACGCTGGAACTTTTTTATGGTACGCAAGGTGGACAAGTAGAACAAAAATTAAATGAAGACGCAATTTGTATATATCCAATTGGTTCCAATCGTTTACTCGTAGCTGTCTATGATGGTGCAAGCAGTCAAAGACCAATCACCGGACTGGAACCTTTTGGTATTAGCGGTGCCTTTTATGTTTCCCATCTGGCTGCACTTGGTTTTCCCACGACAGCTGAATATGCGAAATTAGAAGAATTAAAAGAATTAACTGCTAAAGAAGTGATGGTCACTCTTAATGATTGGCTTCGTAAAGAACTTGGTAAGGTTGAGGGAGTTGATTACAACGATACACTCAGTATTCCTGGTATGGCAGCAACAATTGCTCTTATTGATTACAATAATCAATCTGTTTCTATTGCTCATGTCGCAGACACGATCGCCATTGCAACCTATGATCAAGGATATAATGTCTTAACAGATAATAGAAATGAACACTATGATCAAAAAACATTAAATTTGGTTAGAAAAATCGCTGCTGAAAAAGAAATATCGATTAAAGAAGCAGCCAAAGATCCGCGTGTAAAACAACAACTAGCAATATCATTTCGACAAAAAATTAATACACCAGATGGCTGTGGTATTTTAAACGGTATGCCAGAGTTAGTATCAAACAGCCTCATTCACACGGCTAATATTCGAATAACTCCAGAGCTACGCAAAATATACCTAACATCAGACGGCCTTTATATACCTTGGACGGGGTTACTCAATGCCGAACCTGACACGAGCATAAGACAAGTGCTTGGTGTAATTGACAGAGGTGTAATTAATAGTCCATTTATCTCAGCAACAGAAGCATTAACATGGGATGATCTATTCCAGAAAATACAGCGTCTCAAATTACAAGATGATAAAGCTTTCATTTCAGTATCGTTCCCTCATAACGGTGTCACAAAAAAAAATGATGAAAGTGTTATGAACCAAGCATTGATCCCCAATAGAGACTATTAAACCTAAAAATCAATAATTTCTCTGGTGAAGACTTAAGGTTAGATAAAAAAACTTAATTAAGTGTAAAGTTCCTAACTTTTAAAAGTTTAGTATTAAAATACTAAAGATTAATTTATTGAGACGGATAAGGCTTCCCTATTCTTATTGAGAGTATTTATTAAAAATAAATTATGGATAATATTCACGAAAACACGGCTTATTTAACTCCACCCAAACCTTTAAATTTACTTGATCGTCCAAATCTACTCAAACGGCCCGCCTCTGACATTGAATTCAGATTTTCCTGTTACATATTCATATATGTCTCAACTGCTTGAAAAAGATCAAACAACTTAACATTTTGTCAACAATGGATATCTTTCAAGTAAAAATGCTCAAGAAACATATAAAAATCTAATGTCCCTTATTAACCAAAACTCTTGTAAGGGAATGCCTTAAAGAAGAATGGAAGTGTCGGACTAATAAAAAGAAATGGGGAAAGAAATTGGAACAGGGTCTTGATATTCATGGTCATTGATTTGAGGGTAATGGAGGAATTTGACTTAGATTTTGAACAGCCAGATTATAATTCTCAAGAATCGCTCCTTGCCCACCTTCGGGATATTTCCCTAATATTTCTTTTAACCGATTTACGTCTTTGTTGGCCCCATAACCAAAAAAAAGTATTTTTGCCATGGATTTATAGCATTGATTATAAAGAAACCGTCGATAACTTTCAAATAATACAGCGGGTTTGACTGGATAATAATCAAGATATTCCCAAAAGTTTAAATAAAAGATATAAAAGAAAAACAATTGCAAGAAAGCCAATGGTGATAATGGGAAATAATGTTTGAATAGATTTTAAAATAACACTGATAATAAAATTAAACAGTTCTTTAAAATTCTCCAGAGGATCTGGTATTTTGTCTTCTTCCTTGTTTGTCATCTAAACATTTTACACCCAGAAAATATCTTTGTTATATAATAAAATTATTAACTATTTGTTTTAATTTTTCTAGTATAGTTAAATACGGGATAACTTCTTAATGGTGGGCTTTATTCTTGTGCTGGTTGTCGTAAAGACGGTAAATCACATGATTTTTACGATAAAGTTAGGCAACCAAAAAAAGAACAAAGATTAAAAAAAGAATTAGAGATTGCTGATCTGGGGGATGGTGGCAACGATCACAAACCTTGTGACCCCTTAGGTTTGCTATCCGTCAGACTTGTCCCACATATTAAACGTCTTCTTTATTGCTACCCTGATTATGGAAGAACTATGCTCCCAAGTGGAAAAAATCCTCGATATACTTACCCACCTGTAATTACGAAATAACCCGTCATTTTTCCATCTGTAATAAATTTGGTCAGTAAAATTACTTTTACAATCTCTAAGTTGACCTTTAATATCCCATCGCAACCAACATCACACCAGTAACAGCTAAAACCACTCCAATTATTTGCCTTAGGGTAATTTTTTCTTTTAAGAAGATTACTGCCAGCAAAACTGTTAGAATCGAAAAAGTTGAAGCAACCGGAGCAATTAGTGATGCTGGACCATAATCAAAAGCTAAAAAAAACAAAAGCGATCCCACCCATATAATCGAAGTTTCAAATAGCGTTAGCAATAGGTTTTCTTTTGTAATTTTAGGTAATTTTTTCCCTGGTTTATCTATCAAAAAATTTAAAAATGAGATTAACGGAAGAATTAATGATAAATAAAATAAATGTGATGATGCGCCAATCATATTAGTTGAGATTTTAGTTAAAAAATCAGCTGTTCCCATTGATATAGCAGTCAAACCACCCCAAACAACCCAAGAATAATTTCTGGATTTTTGGAGAAGCTTCCTATCAGGAAGCACTAATAGAACCCCAGCGAATAATATTGTCCCTACTCCAATTGCTTGATTAAACTTTAATGTTTCATGCAGAAAAACTAAGGACAAAATCGTCGTCACCATTGGTCCCATTGCAATCAAAGTCGTCATTAAGATTAACTGTCCTTTTGAAAGCGCGTAAAAGAAAAACATATAAAAAACACCAACTAATACGATTATGAGTAGATTAAGTAGAAAGGGGGTTTTGATATGAAAGTTTGTAATCAATAGCGTTGCCGGAACCCAAATTATCAGTTTAAAAAAATTAGAAGAGATATTATTCTAAAGGGGAGAAACATTTGCAAATCCTTTTTTCACAAGAATTTGAGAAACTAACCAAAGAACAATGGTAATTAGTGTAAAAATCAACCAAGTTGGCATAGATTATTATACCCTAGGTTTTATTCTATAAAGCTTCTGTTTGATATTTAATAAATAATTTCTTAAAATATCATTATATGTTTATCTGGGACTATCAACTACCAAAAAATTGGCAACCTAAAACCGATATGGAATGGGAGTGGTTAATCACTCGTTGCATTAATTATGGAGACCTCAAACACATTCCTAAAAAAAAATTAACTCAACTCTTGCCAAAAATTAAATTGCATCTTGATGTGGGCAAACGATTAATGTATGAAGATTATGTATCTTATTATGAAGCTAAATAAAACCCAAATCACCATCATTAGTCAACTTGCACAAACTTCTCTACAACCAATTTTTTATTGGACCGGTGGAACATTATTATCATCCCACTATCTCCATCATCGTCTTTCTTTTGATCTTGATTTTTTTTCTTCCACCAAATTTGGCTTTGATCAGATTAATGATTTTGTCCAATCGGTAAAAGCATTAGTCCCTTTTTCGGAAGTTACTTTCCATAAAATTTATGACCGCTATGAGTTTATTTGCCAAGGCAAAGAACCGATACGACTTGATTTTGTTTGGTATAACCACGAAAAGAAAACTCTTAAAAAACAACTACTTTATCATGGGGTTTTTATTGATTCTTTTGAAGATGTATCAGCTAATAAAGTAATTGCTTTAGTCGATCGTGGCGAAGCAAAAGACCTTTTTGATCTTTATTATATCCTTAAAAAAAATACGTTTTCGATTTCTTCTCTTTTGTCGATGGTAAAACAAAAATTTGGAATAACCATCGGACAGGATTTGTTTTGGAGCCAGTGTTATCAAATTATTCCAAAATTAAAAATAATTACCCCATATCTTCTTGATCAAAAAAAAGAAAGTGAAATTATCTCCTCTATCGATGAATTTGTCCGTTCCCACGCCCGCTCTTATTTAAAAAATCAACTGACCGGCTAAATTGGAAAGCTACGGCAAAATTTAAAAAGGACAAAATCTTGTATTTTTAGTCCAATACATTGATTTTTTACAGCCATTACGTTTCCTGATGTGAAACAATTATCACACCAAGTTATTTTAACAACATCTTGTTTGATATATAAGAAAATAAGAATAATTAATAGGATTAAGAAGATTAATTTCTTGAATGCTTTACTTAACATATATTAGACCGTAGAAAATACACCCTTGCTAATATATTGTTTAATCAGTGATTGATAGGGAATGTTTAACTCGTTTGCTTTTTCTTTGACGCGGTTTAATAAATATTCCGGCACGCGAATTGATATTGATCTCGAGGTTGGCTTTAAATTTGGAAAACTAACTTCCTCTAAATCATCGACCTCATAATATTTAGACAAATCAGTATTTGCCCAAAAATCCCTTTCTTCATCTTCCGTTTTAAATGATGGAAGTGTTAATTTTTTTTTCATATAATAATTCCTCCTTTCTATTTGTGTCTCTCGCGGAAATAATTCTAATCTTTTTTCTCCTTATTGTAAAAACCACAAATAATAATCTCCCTTGTTTTGTTTTTCCCATGATCCGAAACCTTCTTCGTTGTTTGAATGGATGTGGTCTTTAAAAATAAATCTTTTTCTATCTATAAACGTTTCTTCTGCTTCCATTTCCATTACGTCGTGTTTTGTCTTGTTTTTTCCAATATTCCCCTCCTCCCATTGAAACTCAACAGCCTCTTTATTAATCTTCATGTATATACTAGATTATACAATTTTATAATGATTTATCAAATTAAGTCAGTAAAAAATATCAATTTATTTTTTCACCGGAACTACGTTAACCTTTCCATTCCCTTCCAAATTCAATACATTCACCAGTTCTCCGCTCGTCGGTAAAACAAATTTAGTGTTTTTTTCCAAGACAGTTGAGGCCACTTCCATCCGGCGCCAGGCTTGCGCTTTAGTGTCAAAATATTTATTTGCAGCCATAGCAACTTTTTGAATTGCACTAGCCTCAGCATCGGCACGAAGGATTTTCGCCTGAGCATCTCCTTCAGCCCGTAAAATTTCTGCGGATTTCTTTCCATCTGCCTCCAAAATCTGACTTTGTTTTATCCCTTCAGACTGTAAAATTGATGCCCGCTTTTCCCGTTCGGCTTTCATCTGCAAACTCATTGCTTGGGTAATTTCTTGAGGGGGTTCGATCTTTTGCACCTCAACACGGGTTACTTTTACACCCCAGTTGTGAGTTACCTCATCCAACACATCTCGTAAATTAGTGTTAATCAAATTGCGGGCCACTAAAGTTTCATCAAGTAACTTGTCCCCCACCAAATTACGTAAATTAGTCTGTGCAAGAATCGTTGCTGCCATATCAAAGTCCTCAACTTCAAACTCTGCCTTCACCGGATCAATCACTTTATAATAAATTACCGCATCAACCGTTACTGTCACATTATCTTTTGTAATCACCTCTTGAGGATTGACTTGAATCACCTTTTCCCGTACATCAACCGTGATTAGACTTTCAACATATGGAAGAATCAAGTTTAATCCCGGTTCAGCAACCGACTTAAATTTTCCCAGACGCAACACCACCCCTTTTTCAAACTGATTAATAATCCGAACTGATTTGAACAAAGTCACTAAAGCCAAAATAACGAGAATTATAAGTAATGACATAGGTTTAAATTACTAATTTTTAATTGGTCTAATTGACCTAAACAAATCCCAATTTGGTGCTTATTTAGGTTAATTAGAAATTAGATCAATTAGGTCAATTTACTTTTAATGTCACACCCGATACTGACTCAATTGTCACTTCCTGTTCTGGAACAATTGTTTTATTGCTTTCTGCCCGCCAAACCTCACCCTCAAACTTCACCTGTCCAGGATGATTGGGTTCTATTTTTTTAACAACCACTGCTTTTTTCCTAAACAATCGTTCTACATTAGTCTCTTTGGTATCAATTGATAGTTTTTGTTTAACAAAACGTCTTCCAACAATCAAATAAAGTAGTGTTAAAATGATTGTGCTTATTAAGGCAGTTGTAAATGAATTAAGAAGTGTCCCTAATCCTCCAGAGATTACAAAAATAACCCCAACCAAAAGAAGATCAAAACCCGTTACCGCGCCCATCAAAATTTCGAGCACCATTGCTCCAATTCCTATAATTATTAAAATATAGTTATTATCCATACGTCATTATTTTAACATAATTTTTGCTACAATTGATTTCATGCAAATTATTGCAGATCTGCATATTCATTCAAAATTTTCTCGTGCGGTTTCACCAAAAATGGACTTACCGGAAATTGCCTCTTGGGCTGATAAAAAAGGAATACAGTTGATGGGAACCGGAGACTGGACGCACCCGACTTGGTTTCAACATATAAAAAACACGCTTGAAGAAACAACGAGTGGAATTTATAAAATTAAAGGGAGGAATTACAATGCCCGTTTTTTATTATCCGTGGAAATTTCCAGTATTTATTCACATGGTGGGCAAGGAAGACGTATCCATAACTTGATATTTTCTCCATCAATCGCAACGTGTGAAAAAATCAATTTTGCACTCCAAAAAAGAAACTGCAATCTTCGCTCTGACGGACGACCGATTATTGGACTATCGTCAAAAGAACTACTTGAAGTGATTATGGAAATCGATGAGAAGTGTTTGTTAATCCCCGCTCATATTTGGACACCATGGTTTGCGTTATTCGGTTCAAAATCAGGATTTACTTCAATAAAAGAATGTTTTGGTAATCTCGATAAATATATTTACGGAGTGGAAACCGGCCTTTCCAGCGATCCAATCATGAACTGGCAGATTGCCGAACTTGATAACCGCTCAATTCTTTCATCGTCAGACGCACATTCCGGACCGAAAATCGGCCGCGAAGCAACCGTCTTTGTCCCAACAATGAAACAATTTAACCCGCTTCGCCAAAGCTCCAACGAGGTAAACAATTTAACAATTAGTTTTACATACCAAGATATTGTTGACGCAATAAAACAAAATCCAAACGGTAAATTAAAAATTGGATATACGATTGAGTTTTTTCCAGAAGAAGGAAAATATCACTGGTCTGGACATCGTGCGTGCAACATAAAATATACTCCTGATGATGTTGTGAAAAATGGGAAGACCTGTCCTGTTTGCCACCAAACACTAACAATTGGAGTAGAAAACCAAATTAGAGATAGGTCAACGCGAATAATTACAGTAGATAAGTTGCGGCTAATTAAAAACTCCGCAGGAATGACTTTTGTTTATGATCCGGAAAAAAAACGTCGACCATTTGTTTCCCTTGTCCCCCTTTTGGAAGTTTTAACTGAAATTAATGAGGGATCAGCTACTAAGGCTCTAGAAAAATATAATCGTTTAGTCAATATAGCTTCCGAGTTTGACATTCTATTACGTAAACCATGCGCGGAAATTAATACATTGGGTGGAGAGAAACTTGCACAAGCAATACAAATCATCCGTAATCGCAAAGTTTATATTAATCCTGGTTATGATGGTGTATTTGGAACAGTAAAAATTTTCAATGAACCGGTTGATTCCAATAAAACTGAACTAACGTCGGTAGAAGAAAAACAACCAACACTGTTTAAATTGACCTAATTGATCTAATTTCTAATTAACCTAATAAATTTCCAATAATTAATATCCAATTAAGAATTGGGGCTTGATTAGAAATTAGGTTAATTAGAACAATTAAAAATTAATACTAATGATTAATAATATAGTTATATTTATTTTTGTCTTCCTTCTTCCCACCCAACTCGGACGACATTTCTTTTTTCCCTTTTCCTATCTTTCCGGAGTACGGATTGATTATTTAGCGCCAACTATTTGTCTAACTGATCTGTTTGTAATAACACTAATTATTTTTCACTGGAAAACTATATTTAAGGCTTTGCAAAAACTTTATATTCCTTTTATTTTTTCTTTTTTATTTTTTATTTTAATTGCGATTAATATTGCCCAATCATCAATTTGGCAAATCGCTCTTTATCGTTGGATTAAAGTTGTTGAATGGTTGATAGTATTTTATCTTTTTAAAAAGCTAATAAATCGAAGGTTGTTTTTGTTAATAGTCTATGCTTTTTTAGCTGGCGCGGTTTTCCAAACTATCCTTACGCTTCTTCAGTTTATCAACAATCACTCTTTACAAGGAGTTTTTTATTGGTTTGGCGAACGAGCAATAAATCTTTCGCTACCTGATATTGCCAAAGCCTCTTTTGGTGGAAATGAGTTTCTTCGACCTTATGGAACATTCTCCCACCCCAATTCTATGGCGGGATTTTATCTTTTATTGTATTTTTGGGTTACAACCATAAAACTTCCGTCAAAAAAATGGTTTTTACCCCGTAACCAAACAAGTTCGAGGTTACAGGGTCTTCAACCTCTTTTGCAAATGTTTTGTAGTGTTTTGATTCTGTTATCGTTTTCAAAAATTACCATCATTACTTGGATTGTTTTAAATGGTATATATTTATTACAAAAAAATAGTTGGGTTTGCAAAATTTGTGTGTTAGCAAAAATAATCACTCCTTTGATTATTGGATATATTTTTATTACCATTCAGTCTGATCCGCTTTCGTTACAAAAACGTTATGTCTTAATTAATAATGCAATTTCTATCTTTTTGAAACATCCATTGTTTGGTGTTGGCTTGGGAAATTATCTCGTAACACAAAATCAAATCACAAATCAGTTTAAGGAATACTTTCTCCAACCGGTTCACAATATTTTTCTCCTATGGTTGACCGAAACCGGCATTGCCATAACTTTTTTGGCAACCTGGCAGGTTGCCAAATTATGGCATAAATCTTTCGTTTGGATTATCCTGGTGATTTTTATCACAGGAATGTTTGACCACTATTGGCTCACACTTCAACAAAACTGGCTATTGACGGCTGTAATATTTGGATTAATAATAAACAAATATGCAACAACGTAACCAAACCATTGACTCACTTCGCGGTCTTTCAATTATTGCAATGATTGCTATTCACACTTTCGTATTTTATTTGTCACAAAAAGGTTGGGTAGAATTTTCTTGGAATTGGTTGCAGTTTGCCGTTCCAATTTTTGTTTTTTGTTCAGCCTATATCTTTTGGCAAAAACCACTTTCTTTTGAACGGAGCGCTATTTTATCTCACATAAAAAAAAGAGTCATCCGCCTACTTATTCCCTACTATTTATTTTTGTTAGTTTTCTTACCAATAAACTTTATCAAAACCTCTAAAAATTTTAGCTTCACTTATATTTTTAAAAGTCTTACTCTCACTGGTGGAATAGATATTAACTGGTTGGTATTATTATTTTTTATGTTTATTTTTTTACAGATAATTATCGCCTACCTACTTAATAATCATCGTAATTTTTTTTACTTATATATGATTATCGTATTTATTAGTACCATAATTCTTTTATTTATCAGACCAAAATTCGACTATAAATTAATTATGTGGCTACCTTGGTCACTGATCACAATTTTTGCGTATTATTTTGTTAGATTTGAGAAAAGTAAAAAGTGGCTTGTTGGAAGTGTCATCTTTACTGCAGCTTTATTTGTTATTAGTTATCAGATATTAGTTATTGGGAATTATTCTCTAAGATTTTTTAGCAATAAATACCCACCAAATCTGTATATTTTGTCATATGGACTGCTATCAATTGCACTGTTGTTTGTAATTTTTAAGTTTATAAACACTCGCTTTAAAACAATCACAAATATCTTAAGTTTTTATAGTCTTTATTCCTATGAAATATTCTTTATTCAATACGTAGTAATTTATCTACTAAACACCCATTTGAAAACCGTCAAATACTCCCCGTTTGGGTTTTTTGTTGTTGTTTTGTTAATTACCACCCTTCTTCAACTTGGATTAAACAAAGCCCGCTTTCACATATTACGATTTTAGTTAATTAATTAACTAAAGTAGTTATCTTTTTTCGACATTATAAAGAAGGCCGACGATTTGAATATTGGCAGGAGCACGCAAATTGAAAAAGTCTTTAAATTCGCGACCGTCAAAACTAAAAGAACCACCATCTCCAGAAATGCGCACGGTTGTTGTTTTCCCGGCACCACTGTCCCAATCAATTCCAACATCGGATACAAAATTAATAGGCGACCCTCCACGACTGCGTATTTCACTTTTAACCTTTTCCTGATCCCAGGTATCAGTTCCATCAGGATTTGGTTTATCTGGTTGTGAAAGATGAGAAATTATTCCGTTATCACGTTTTGCCAATGCGAGTGCATTTGCAATATCAGCCAGCTCTTCTGGCTTTAACCAAGCAGTTTTATTATATTCAGGACGACTTCCCCAATCGCAATAATAATACGGTGACGCTTTATCATAAGATTTGTCACTATCGCGTAATTCATTTAAACTACCAAACACCTCCTTTAAGTCTTGTGAATGCTTTGTCCATGGTTTATTACTACTCCAAATTTCACCTGATGTCCAAGTATAACCACCAAAAGTTGATGCATACCAAGCCTTGATAACTTCATTAGTATCGTTTGAAACCATGACCTCTATTCCATCACCACAGTTATTTTTCACTTCATTAACTGCATCCTCCCATCGACCGCCCTTATTATGTCCAAGATAAACCTGACAACTTTGAGTTGTGCAAATTTCTCCACTACCACCATTAGTATAGGCAAATGCAAAAGAAGCTGCGGCAACAACCTGTGCTTTTAGTGCTTGATATGCGCCGTCATTTCCCCAACCTTCTGGCATTTCTCCCAATCCTTTTAAATACTCATGAATATTAACACCCCCATATCCTTGAACATTAAGCTTATTATCCGGAAAATTTCTACACTCGATTCGCACGTTATTATAATAAGCGTTTAATATTTCTTTATAATCTTGACCACTGCGCGCTCTTCCGTAGGCTCCCCATTGATTCATTCCAACCCGGTGAGGAATTCCAAAAGTAAAAAAAGCAAAGCGAGAGCCAAAACCAGGGTCCTTTTCGCGGTCGTCCACACAGCCGCCCATCCCAGATCCAGCTGATTGTGGGATATTCAACCCTGCAAGTTTTTGCGCTAAGATTTGTTGTTGACGCCCTGTTAATGATGCAATTTGTTGTTGAATCACCTGATGAGATTGCTGATCTTTTGTAAGCTCTACCTTCACAACTTGCGACTGACGATCGACTTCTTTTTGCAGTATGTTTAGGCGGATCTTTTCGTTTTCCAGTTGTTTTTTTCGTTCTTCGAGATTTTTTATATAAAGCACGATTTGAATAATGGTTTTCCGATCTTCGTCTACAACAGTTTTTTGATAGAAAACATTTTCCATTGACTGCGAAAGGTTGTCTGCTGTAATAAAACTTAGAAGAGTTAAAGCGTTTTTATTGCTGTTTTTATAGTAAGACCTAGCTCTTTCATTTAATAAAATTCGCTGATAGCCCAATGTTTTTTCCCCAAGATTTACTTGTTTTTCTTTTTTTACAATCTCTTCGGCTAGTTGATTTGTTTTTGTTTTTATTGCATCCAGCTCTTGATTAAGTTTTGCAACTTCTTGCTGGCGAGTGTTAATATTTTTACTTAAAGATTCACTTTGTTTTTTTAAGTCAACTAGTTGGCTCTCAATTTCTTTCAACAAATTCTCATCTGCCCACACCACAGTTGTAGTAATTAACAATATTATTACCAATAAAATCAATCCTGCTTTTTTCAACATGCTTTTATTATAACGAAAAATAACTCTTGGTTTAACACCTAATCTTACGCACGTTTCGGGCGAAATAAATTTCGCCCCACAAACGGGCGGGTCACGACCCACCCCTACGTGCGGGCGCGTCACGCCGCACCCCTACATATTTTGGGCGAACACGGGGGTTCACCCCTACATTTGTTTATTTAATTGTTTTATTATTTGATCATTGATAATTGATAATTTTTCTCCTCTTAACCCTTAACCCCTAACTAATAACCCTTAATTTTGTACGGGCGCATCAATGATGCGCCCCTACTTATTTTTTTGATATACTAATTCTATGTTCCGTTTATTTTATTTTGTAATTATTGTTGTTGGATTTTTGTCAATTCTTCAACCTGTAAATGCGGTTGTTTGTGGCCCACTTACAACTCCTGGAAATGAACGTTGTGCCACATGTGATCTGTGCGGAATGTGTCAAAAAGACGGTGTAATTAACCCAACGCCAGGGAACTGGGAAAAATGTCGTAATTGTTTATATCCCACTCTCACAAGCGTTCCCGCTGGCGAATTTGAAACATTAAAAATTGATGCAATCGACAACATTCCCCCGACTCCAGTTTTTGGCGCTCACTATACCATGATTGGTTGTGTTAACACGGGTAGTGGTGGTTTTACAGACAGTCAAGGAACTCTTGGCTCATCAACGCTTGCTAATAAACTACTTGATTTTATATTTAAGATTGTGGGCGCAGTGGCATTTTTATATTTAATATTTGGGGCATTCACTGTTCTCACCTCACAAGCAAATCCCGAAAAACTCGCCCAAGGAAAAGCAATGGTAGTTGGCGCATTAGTGGGTTTAGTATTTGCGTTAATGTCTGTATTTATTGTTAGTTTAATTGGAAGCGGAATCTTAAAAGTACCTAGCTTTGTCTCACCCACCTCAACTCCTTAACAAATAAAAATCTTATGATTGTTGTTTATGTGAAAGATTTTTGAAGTACAAACCTATAGATAATCCAGAAACAACAAGTGGAAAAAATAATTCTGGACCTGTGTTTGGAATACTGGTCGTTTTTCCGTTCGAAACTGTAGTTGAATTGTTTGTTTGATACTGATGATAGTTGGTATTTTCTTGGTTATCAGTAGTGTTTTGCGCTTGGTTTTGATTATCTAAAACAACCGTGGTGGGTTGGTCTGTTGGGATAAAAACCGTGGGAGTTGGTGTGGTGCGGCTAAATATTCCACCAGTAAAACTTGGAATCTTGTTTTTTAAGTTTATTCTTCCTGTTAGTACCGCAATAAAAACCACAACCACGACCAAACCCAAAATAAAAGAAATTGCCTTATTAAATCCTTCCATATTGGAGATATTATATCATTATAGGATAATAAATGCAATCGGGTTGAATTTGTTTGTTTTTTAGGTTATAACAAATGAAGACTATGGAAAATAACCCTCAACTACTCTTCTCTTGGAAAGCGCCACTGCGCGCCTATAAAAAACGTGGTAAAAAAATCCTACGTTTTTATATTGCCCTATCTCTTCTATTGTCTTTAATCGTATTTTTCTTTGGAGATAGAATTTTAATTATTCCAATTGTTACTTTATTTTTTTTATTTTACGTTTTAACAATCACACCTCCTCCTGACGTAGAAAACAAAATAACAACCTTTGGAGTTGATAGTGCAGGCGTTAGTGTTCGTTGGGAAGCTTTGTCTCATTTTTACTTCACCAAAAAATTTGGAGTTGATATTCTAACGATTATTAGTCATGGACCATATTTTTATCACATGTTTTTTGTGGTACCAGACGAAGAAATTAAAAAAAAGACGGTTGAACTCCTATCACAACACTTAATGTTTCAAGAAAAACCACAACGTTCTTTTACTGATAGGGTGGTTGATTGGTTCTCAAATCTTATGCCTGATGATGAAGAAGATAACCACCTCTCCCAAGGTCCAACGGCATCTAATTATTCAGCTTTGATGCAAAAATTGAAGCAGGTGTCTCTTTAACCCCAAACCGTCTTCCCCACTTCAATACCCCTTCGTCAGAAGATACTAAAAAACCATCCTGTTCTTTTGCGAGCATTATTAAATCTAGGTCTGCTACACTATCAAGAAAACCTAGTCGAGTTGCTTGACGATATCTTTCGCGAAATTTTTTAATCACTGGTCCAATTGTTGTCTGAAAACCACGTTTATCTGTTTTTTGTTTGCCCATCATCAGCTCACCTGCAGATGAAATTTCTTCTTCTGAGATCGTGAGCCCTCGATAATTTCGATTTCGCACATCTTCGATTAAATCATAAAAAATTGTCCCGTTAATGTTAATTTTGTGATAATCTGGTGACTTAATCGTAATCTGAGATAAAAAGTCATTTATAAATGATTGGTTTTTATTCTCAAAAAAGCTTAAGAATTCATCAATAATACAAGGTGGCATAAAAAATATCACAGAACCAATCGTTTTATTTTTTTTAATCAATTGTGTTATGTTTTTTACCACGGTCTCTGTATCTCTTCCCATATTTAAACCAGATCCCATATTGAAAAAAAGGTTTGTGTCAAGAATGTATTTGTCCATACGAATATTATAACGAAGAATTTGCATTATTGACACATTGTTGGTGTCCGACTATATATCTTTGTGCGCTCAAGTTTTTTATCAAACATTTTATTTTGTCTCAAGATAGAAAGATTAACCACACTTCCCTCTTGTCCTCGTATTTCTCGGCATAGATCACGACTATTTTCTATACTTACTGGAATTGAATCAACTTTGGTTATAATGTCGTTTAATAAAATTCCAGCTTTTTCTGCGGGAGTTCCAACAATTACTCGAGTCACAACCGCTTTCCCATTGTCAAAAGTTATCCCAACTCCAACGCCATAATAATATTGTTTTTGATCTAATAATACCTCGGCATTTTTATTATTTAAAAGCTTTCTGTTTATTATTAGCGGTAAAATAAGCAAAAAGACAAAAAGACAGATTAAAATAAATATCTTTGATTTTTTTATAGCCACTTTTTGTTTGTCGGCATTGTGGTAACGTCTTGGGTGATTGACCTCTGAGTGATGAGTCTCTTTGTGCTTGTGATGTTGAGACGTTGTCTTTTTCATAATCTTATGATATTTGTATTTCTTAATAAAATCAAGACCTATTTATTGTTCACAAAAATTCGAGCATTAATAAAATAATATTATAAAAATATATATTTATGGCTGGAAAAAAATAGTGATATATTGTCATGGTATTTAGATACCTTGTTTTTCTACCAGTGGTGCTTTACATTTTAATAGGACACTAAAGAAAAAGCTCAAAGAACAAAATCCAAAAATCAAATTAAATTCAAATAACAAAAACTGATTTAAGATTTATGATTTAATTTTGAGTTTTGAATTTTTGATTTGATTTGAATCTTTGAATTTTGAAATTTGTAATTTATTTTTTGTTATGTTTTGTTTATTTTGTAAAAATCCCGACACTGAGGTGATCGAAACAAGATTGTCTGAAGATGGAAGTACAGTGAGACGACGAAGACAATGTCAAAAATGCGAAAAACGCTTTACAACTCACGAAAAAGTTGAGGACTTACCCATCTTAGTAATAAAAAGCGATGGCCGACGCGAGCGTTTTGATAGAGACAAATTAAGAACAGGATTGTTAAGAGCAATTGGGAAAACAAAGGTTACCGCAGAACAAGTCGAGACAATTATAGATTCAGTAGAAAAAGATTTAAAAGAAAAGGATCGAGCTGAATTTAGTAGTAGAATTATTGGCGATATTGTGGCACGACAATTAAAAAAGTTTGATAAAGTTGCCTACATTCGCTTTGCTTCAGTGTTTCGTCGTTTTGTAGATTTAGAAGATTTTGAAAAAGAGCTAAAAAAATTATTATAAATTTATCTCGTCTAAGAAAACAACCTATGAAACTAACAGGTATTTCCCAAAAAGTGTTTCTTGATCGCTACTCCCTTAAGGATAAATTGGGGAATCCGATTGAAAAACACCCGGAACAAATGTGGAAAAGAATTGCCAAAACTGTTTCTCAAGTCGAAAAAAAAACCGATCAAAAAAAATGGGAAAAGCGTTTTAACTGGGTAATGGAAAATTTTAAATATGTTCCAGGGGGAAGAATATTGGCTGGAGCAGGAACTGGATATTCTGTTACGTATTATAACTGTTTTGTTATTCCTTCTCCTAGTGATTCACGTGATGGAATATTGGAAACTCTAAAGCAAATGGTTGAAATTATGGCTCATGGTGGTGGTGTGGGTATTAATTTGTCATCACTGCGCCCGCGGGGTGCTCGCGTTAATAAGGTTAATGGTTTTTCTTCGGGTCCTTGTAATTGGTCTGAGCTTTTTTCCGTTGCCACAAAAGACATTATTCAACAAGGAGGAACAAGACGTGGCGCCCTTATGCTCATGCTTTGGGACTGGCACCCAGACATTGAAGAATTTATTACCGTAAAACAAGATTTAGCCCGTATTAATGGCGCAAACTTATCTGTTTGTATTTCTGATAAGTTTATGAGTGCGGTAGAAAAGGATGAAGATTGGTCTTTAGTTTTTCCTGACACTACCGACCCAGAGTATGATCAAAAATGGAACGGAGACCTAGAGGTGTGGAAAAAGCTTGGAAAAAAATTGGTTGTTAAAAAGACCGTTAGAGCAAGAAAAATTTGGAATTTGGTAGCTGAGGCCGCATGGAAATCTGCTGAGCCTGGTGTTGTTTTTATGGAAAGGTATAATAAGTGGCACAACAACTACTACTGGAATAGAATTAATTGTGTTAACCCTTGTGGGGAAGAAGGCCTTCCTCCTTGGGGTGTATGCAATCTTGGATCAATTAACCTCTCTGCCTTAATTAAGGGGGACAGCGTAGATAAAAAGGGAGCGTTTGACTTTGCAACCTTAAAAAAAATTGTTAAGGTTGCTACCCGCTTCCAAGATAATGTGGTTGACATGGACATATATATTTTCCCAGGCATCCGCAAAACCCAACTTGAGGGTGAAAGACGGATTGGTTTGGGAACAATGGGATTGGGAGACGCTCTAATTAAATTACAAATGCGTTATGGCTCACCAGAATCCCTACGCTTTATAGATAAGGTTTATCGAATAATTAGAGATGAGGCCTATCAAACAGCTACGGAAATTGCTCAAGAAAAAGGGGCTTTTCCTAAATTTGACTCAGAAAAATATTTAAATGGTCTTTTTATAAAACAACTCCCCCCAACAATTCGTTCAAAAATACAAAAAAACGGGATTCGTAACTCAATATTATTAATGCAGGCACCAACCGGATCAACATCTTTAATGGTTAACACCACATCTGGAATTGAACCTGTTTATGAGTTTGAATTTGTTCGTAAGGACAGACTTGGACAACATGTTCTAAGGCATTATTTATATAATAGATGGTATAAAAAACATGAAAAAGAAATTACTTCGGGGAAAATAAAAAAACCTGCTTGGTTTGTGTCTGCAAACGAACTTTCTCCTGAAGACCATGTTTATGTTCAAGCAGCAATCCAAAAATATGTAGATGCATCAATTTCAAAAACAGTAAACGCTCCCAAAACCCACACGGTTGAAAATGTAAAAAAACTCTATACCCTTGCATACAAACTGGGTTTAAAAGGAATGGCATATATGCGTGAAGGTTCGCGCACCGGTGTTCTTGAAAGAATTAAGGATAAAACAGCTGAAATCAAAATAGTCACACCAAATTATGTGGTTAAGCCTAGACCAATGGTTGTTCATGGGTCAACCTATCGCATTGATACTCCTGTTGGGGTTGCTTTTATTACAATAAACACCAATGGTGGAGGAGAGCCTCTTGAGATTTTTGTAAATGTAGGAAAAGCTGGAAGTGATGTTTATGCAATGGCTGAGGGACTTGGTCGTGTGATGTCACTTGCTTTGCGATTTGCGTCACATCTTCCCTATCAACAACGGGTTGTAGAAATTGCCAACCAACTTCGAGGAATTGGAGGAGCAAGAACAATGGGTTTTGGAAAAGATCGAATTAGAAGTCTTCCCGACGCCCTTGCAAAAGTGTTGTCAATGCATTTTGGCCTAAATGGTGAGTCAAAAAAAACAGATGGTCACAATGACAAACCTCAGTTGATTGGAGCAGTAACGCAACCATCTTTAATTCAAACACCAGATGTTGGTTCGTTTGATATTTGTCCTAAATGTGGAGAGGTATCGCTCGCCCACGAAGAAGGTTGTAAAAAATGCTATAGTTGTGGATATTCTGAGTGTTAAATAAGACACATAAATCCAAATGACAAAATCCCAATGTCAAATCAATAACAAAATTCAAAACGAAAAATGATTTGGGAATTGATAGAATTGTAATTCTACTTATTTTTGATTTTGTTATTTGAATTTGATTTGAATCTTTGAATTTTGAAATTTGAATTTTATTATTATGTCTATTTACACTCGCACGGGCGACGATGGAACAACTACTCTTTTTGGTGGAAAACGCGTTTTAAAGTCTGATTCACAAGTTGAGGCTTACGGATCTATCGACGAGCTATCTTCTGTTTTGGGAATGGTTATTTCAACGTCTAATAAAAACGGTAAAGTTCTCATATTCGGTATTATTCAAAAGGACCTATATCTCATTATGTCTTTTCTGGCTGGTGCAAAAATACATTTGTCCGTTATAAACGATCATATAAAATTATTTGAACAAGAAATAGATAGGATTACGTTAGGGCTTCCAAAATTAAAAAGATTTATTTTACCAAGGGGGGGTGTTGTTGCAACTTTTCTTCATTTTTCCCGAACCGTTTGTCGACGTAGTGAAAGGGTTGTGGTTTTTTATGCGCAAAAATCAACCCTATTAAAAAATCCTAATGTATTGTTAATTGTTAAATACCTCAACCGCCTCTCTGATTTTTTATTTATTCTTGCTCGTCAATCTTCTAATGAGCACGAAGTTGTTGTATAGTTAAATCATGGCCACTAAAAATTTTACGCCAATCAACCATTTAATCAGCCCCCCAAAGCCAGCTTCTTTTCCAAAAGAAGCTGAACCAATAATAAAAGGCAGTGAAAAAAGTATAATCCAAGAGGTGGTTGAATATGAACCAAGTGGTCATCCAAAAATTATTCAAATTCACCCAGGAACAATTAAACTCCCTCCAGATTTAAAAAAGTTTGGCCTTCAGCCTGTTTCAAACAGCCAATTTTCAAGCTTTAAAAGCGTTACTGTTCCTCTTCGTGACGATCAGGTTTTGGTTGGCTTACATGCCCCTATAACTTCCTCTTTCCGTTGGCTGGCAACTCTGGCGGTTTATATCTTAAGCCATTCTCATATTAAACTTAAAACCGTTGAGAAAAAAACGATTCGTGTTTTTAAAAAGTAGTTATTTGGGGTGGTTACTTTCAGATTGCTTTTTCTATTTCTTCAATAAACCTTTCCTTACCCATCGCGCCTGTAAACTGGGTAATAACTTTTCCTTGGTTAAAAATTATAAAGGTTGGAATTGAAAAAACATTGTATTGAGATGCTATTTGCCCATTTTTATCCACATCAACCTTAACAAAAGATGTCTCTTTTCTTTCTTCAGCAATTTGGTCAATTACTGGTGCTGTTACCTGACACGGCCCACACCAAGGTGCATAAAAATCTACAAAAACCAGTTTCTTACTCTCTAAAACTAGTTCTTTGAAGTTTTTTTCGTCTGCTTGTATAACCATAGGTAAATATTTTAAACACTCATTCTGGAAATAGCAAGTGTTTAATCTTGTAGTAGGGGTTCGTTAACTATTGATTAAAAATTGTTAATTGTTATAATAAACTGTAAATATAATTTGTATAACTTTATGTCCTTGGACCTTATTAAACTTAAGCAAGAAATTGCTTTACTTATTCTTGATAAGTTGGAGAATGTAGAAATTACTCCTGAAAGAGCAGCTCAAATTGCTAAGTTTGTACTCAAGAACTTTCCTGAGAATTTAACCGATGAACAAGTAAGGGTAATCATTCCTAAACTTGGTGATCAATTTCACGAATTGGTAGGAGTTGTCCACAAACACTTAAGCATGTATGAAGAAGGAAATAAAGATAAGAAGATTAAAGTTGTAAATACCTTAATTAAGCAAGCACAACTAGATCAGGTTCAGAACATGTTAAAACAACATTTCACCGAAAAAAACATATGACAGAATCATCTAACCTACCAACTCCGGCTCCACAAGAACATCGCGTTCAATTCCAAAAAGCAGTTGAGACGGTTAAAGGATCGAGAGCGGGTAAGGAACTGGCGCGAGTATTAAAAGTTGTTGATGATAGAGTAAGAAGATTCGTCACCAAAAAACCAGAAAATGCAGTAAAAATGCTTGAGATTGAAAGCCAACTTGATGACCCAAGAAAAGCAGATAAAGCCGTAGATAGATTAAAACAAGCAGGAGCACAGGTAACAAGTTCAGGCGAAGATACGGTCGCCACAGCGTTTCTTGAAGATTGGCCTTCTTTACCATATCCTACCATGGTTGTTAAGGGCGAAGCGCATGATGTGTTAGAAGCGCACGATGATGATAGAGATGGGCCGGATCCTGATGCTAATCCAGAACCACCACCCCAAACTCCAGTTGTTAAAAGTGATGCACACGACGTGGTGATTGCACCACCTGATACAAGCTCCCAACAAACAGATACTCGCTTAGATGGGAAAAGTGAGGCAGTTCCCATTACTCTTCCAGAAGAAGACCGTGTAAAAGAAGCTATTTTAGATTCGGTTGTCGAAGCCGCACAACATGCTGTTTTTAGAAGTCATGGGGCCGCCTTAGTAAATATGAGTGAGGCACAAGTCGGTCAACAAGAAGTCGCAAACAAACTTCCTGATTATTACTATCATGTTACAGTTGATGACATTATCGATCGCACAAGTCGCACAACAGACTTACCAGCGAATATGAAGGGCTTAGTAGTAACGGGTTATTCCGCAACTCTTTATAAAGATAGGGAAAAAGAGCGTGCTGTTGAGGCGTTTATAAGGGCCAGAGTAAACACGCGGAAATTAGCTTTGTTGGTTTTTTCAGATTCTTTGCCTAACTCAAACCTGTTTCATGACGCAAGCTTACCTTGGTTTAATGGACCATTTCAGAACGATGATTCAGTTTGGTCAATAAGAAGTGGCGAAGGGGGTGCTACTTCCCTTGTGAGACACGATACAAAATATGAAATTTTAAAAGACCCAACCCCAAGAGAACAAATAACTTGGGTGGAAAAAGAAACGATCCAATTTGGTAAATAGTCATATGTGTAAATTATCTACTAGCGGTGATAGAAGTTAAAAGAATAAAAATAACTTTTTGTTAGTTTTATCTGAAGGATTTCTCACCTTATCTTTTCCAGCTTTTTCTTCGCATCCCCCTTATTTATTTTTTATTCCGGGTCACTCTCTGCTTTTTTAATTTGAATGTTCTCTTTTAGATGTTCCTCCATTCCGGTATTTGCAAGTTGTAAGGGGTGTTTGTTTTTCGCTAGTAGTAGCGCTTCCGCTTGTTTTTCCTGTAAAAACTTAAATTTTGTCGCAAGCGTTTCCATCAAATATGCCTCCATATTTTGCGCATAAGGATTTACGGCTTCAATCATTTGCCTTGCAATATCCATCCCATGTATTCTATACGCTCTTTGTACTTGTACTGCGATAGCAACAACATCAACGTTCTTTTCTGTCGCAAGACCAAACACACTTTTTGACATGTCATCTAATTCGGTTTTTTGAGCTTGGGTAATGGCTCCTAACTGAACCATCTGATTTGTGACGTCAGAATGAAAACACCTACTCAACTTTCTTTTGAACCACTTGTCTCCCCAGACTTCATCTGCGGTAGGGATTGTTAACTTACTTGTATCAACTTGTCCATTTGTTTTAAATTGAGCATACCATTCGTTTACTGATCGGTATGCTTCTCCGGATTTCAAACCTGGAAACAATCTTGACAATTCATGAATGGTGATCTGCCTATCATGAACATCTCTGGATAAGTCAGGTGGAACTGCGGCCATTGTTCTATGTGCTCCGTTTATTATCCTATCAAGCCAATCTTTTGCAAGCGCAATCCTATCAAATGGATTCTGAACTTCGCTAATTTGATCTGTAATTTGAGCGAACTCTACCTGCGCAGTTTCAGCTTCTTTCTCTTGGGTAGTGGTTGGTATTTCGGCTGTAGCAGAAGTAATACCAGCTAAATCTGCTTCATCAAGCTTTTGCCGGACTCAAAGGTATAGTACTTGCAATAAAACCATCCCAAATTCCCGATTTTTTTGCTTCCCGAATTAATTCCTGTGTTAAGCCTCCTAAAAGCGCCTGAACTCTCATGTGCTTTTTCAAATCAACCGCTTGAATTGCTTCAGGGGGCAACTGAAAAGACTCAACTACCTGATCAGGTCCCCATTCAAACTTATGAAGACCAATGTCTACCATATGCGCTGGTTTAACTTTGGTAAAGGCTGCTCCTCCACTAAACATATCGTCAAAATCATCACTTACGAATGTTTCATTTGCAGTGATGCGTATTTTGATTTTTTTAGGAGCGCCTTTTTGATGTTTTTTCGGAATCTCGTCAAACTCATCATCAAGTCTCCTCACAACAAGAATAATACCATCGTCTGTTTGACGATACATCTGTTCCATTACAAATTGTTGATTTGGAGGAAATTTGTCAAGTACCTAATTTTTTAGACAGTATATCTCTTTCTTTTTTCACTCGGTGTCATTTTGAGAACTGAATGAATTCGTTTATTGTTGTAATAATCTACCTGATTGTAAATATATTTAATCAGTTCTCCAAGTGTTTCAAAACGGTTTAAGTCTCCGGCTTCCAACTTGAAATGTCCAAAGAAACTTTCCTGATGACCATTTTGCCAAGGACTTGCTTTCTCACTCA
>Ga0210020_1001162_pt1 | contig 23645 bp, 23 predicted proteins | sample CryGeymeta201514_FD_183980 | JGI IMG/M metagenome (GOLD analysis project Ga0210020, IMG submission 183980) | Groundwater microbial communities from Crystal Geyser aquifers in Utah, USA - Crystal Geyser metaG 2015-14 (SPAdes) (version 2) | ecosystem: Environmental > Aquatic > Deep subsurface >... | reverse complement strand
CATGCCTGGCGCACCAAAAAAAGAGGTACCGCCGGGCAGCACCCCTTGTTGAAAACGGTAGTGATGTAAAAAAATCGGCGCGCAGATATTAGTCGCGCCCACCATGGAGGCGAAAGGTTCCATCAATGGAGGTAATCGAAGCAATGGCGTGTTTATACACCAGAATATCGCCCTCACTCTCTGCCAGCACACAAAAGCTGTCAAAGGATTTAATGTAGCCTTCAAAATCGACCCCGGACATCATTTTAACCCTGACCTTAACTCGTTCTTTGCGCGCCTGGTTCAGATATTGATCCTGAATATTAAATGGTGACTTCGGCATCTTCCGCTCCTTGTGAGTAAATTAACATAATAATGGCGTTTTTTGGGCGTGACCAGAGGTCATTGCAACAGCTTCACCACGTGATTAAAGTGCGAATCAATTCACATATCCTACCAGACTCCTGACAGGAATCAACCCAAATTGTTTGTTTTTCTTTACGAAACCAGGTCATCTGCCGCTTGGCATACCGCCGGGTTTGCCGCTGAATTTCAGCATCCAGCTCGGTCAGAGATAATTCATTGCGCAGATATGCCAGGGTTTCGCGGTAGCCCAGAGTTTGCAGTGCCTTGAGGTGTTGACCATATTGTGCCACCAGGCAGCGGGTTTCATCGATCAGTCCCTGTTCAAGCATTTGCGCGCTGCGCTGGGCAATCCGCTGGTGCAGAAGGTCTTTCGGCCAGGCCGGAGCCAAAAACACTGGGCGAAAAAAATGATCACTAAAACCATGCTGCTGCTGCAGCAGAGATATGGGCTGGCCGCTGAGATGAAAAACTTCGAGGGCACGGATGATCTTGACCAGATTATGCGGGTGGATTGTGGCGGCGGCGACCGCATCAATCTGCGCCAAATCACGGTACAGGGTTCCGGCCCCGCCGTGCTCTTCTCGCAACTTCAGTTGATTGCGCAGATCAAGATCCCCCTGAGGGACATCAGCCAATCCACCGACCAGGGCACGGATATACAAGCCGGTGCCGCCGACAACACAAGGCAACTTACCCCGGTTAAAAATATCACGGGCAATTTCACGCGCCTGTTCGACATAAGCGGCAACGGAATAGTTTTGATCAGGCGCGATCAGATCGAGCAGATGGTGGGGAACCGCCGCGCGTTCTGCCGGGCTGGGCTTAGCGGTTCCAATGGTCATCTGCCGATAAATCTGACGCGAGTCGGCCGAAATGACTTCAAGGGGGAATTTTTGCGCCAGACGAATCGCCCAGGCGGTTTTACCCGAAGCGGTTGGTCCCTGAATGATCAGCAGTGGTATCTGGCCCATGGGCTCTCTTTCTTTTCAGCGGCGGAACATACGCTCAACTTCGCGCAGGGTCAGACGCTGACTCACCGGACGGCCATGGGGACAGTTGCCACGAAAATCTACCTGATCGAGCTTTTCGAGCAGGGCGCGCACTTCCCGCGGATCAAGAGCCTGGTTGGCGCGAATGACGCCGTGACAAGCCATCATGATCAACACCTCGTCAAGCTGATCCTGCAAAACCGAACTCTGCCCCTGCTGTTCCAGTTCCAGGGCAATATCGACCAGCAGCGGCGCACAACTCACCCCGGCAAGCAGGGCCGGCACTGCCTTGAGGACGTAGGATTTCCCTCCGAAGGGTTCAATTTCGAAACCCAGGGCCGCCAGCTCGTCGAGATGGGCGTCAAGGGCCTGGATGCTGCGAAAATCGAGCTCAAGCATTTCGGGAAAAAGCAGGCTCTGCCGGGGCACTGCCCCACGCGCAAAATCGGCTTTAAGCTTTTCGAAACCGATGCGTTCGTGGGCGGCGTGTTGATCGATCAACATCAGATCTTCGCCATCCTGACAGAGAAGATAGCTGTTATGATACTGCCCCAGGTAACGCAGGTTGGCAAAAAAACTGCCCTCATGTGGGGAGGGGAAGACCCCGGAGTCAGGAAGCAGACGCGCAGCAGGCAAAGGGGTTGCCACAGGCGGCAGGGTCAGCGGGAAACGCCCCGAATCAGCGACATATTGGGGCTGGAGACCATCGTGAACGGCGGTCTCCGGCTCACGCTCTGGGTGAACAGGGCGGCCTTGGGGGGTCTTCTCGGGATCCGGGCTCCCTCCGCGGGGGCTCTGCACCCAGGTCGCGGGTTGCAAATGCCGGCGTAAGGCCGCGGCGATAAAATCATGCACCTCGCGCTGCTGGCGAAAGCGGACCTCATGTTTGGTCGGATGAACATTGACATCAACCTGGGCTGGAGGAAGGTCGAGAAACAACACGACCACCGGATAACGCCCCTTCATCAACAGATGTCGATAGCCATCAAGCACCGCATGTTGCACCACGCGATCTCGAATGGAACGCCCGTTGATAAAAACGTACAGATGCGCCGTGGTCGAACGACTCAAGGTCGGTTGCCCCACCAGCCCGGAGAGTCGCAGACCGATCTGCTCATCCATCGCCGTCACTTGCTGCATGTCCTCAAGTACCTGACGACCGAGAAGGGCGGCAACCCGTTCGGCCAAGCCTTTTTCGCGGCGCAGTTCCAACAACGTCCGATTCTCATGCCGCAGACGAAAGCTGACCTGCGGGCAGGCCAGGGCCAGCTTGCTGACGATATCGGCGCAGTGCCCCAGTTCCGTTTGTTCGGTGCGTAAAAATTTACGTCGGGCGGGCTGGTTGAAAAAAAGGTCACGGGCTTCGATCAGGGTCCCGCGCGCCATGCCGACTTCCTGCGCCTTGCGCACCTGACCCGCTTCGACCAGAATTTCCTGTCCGAGGCCATCTTCGCCGGCACAACTACGCAGGCGAAAGCGTGACACCGATGCCACGGACGCCAGGGCCTCGCCGCGAAAGCCGAGACTCCGCAAGGCGAAGAGATCTTCGGCCTGAGTAATTTTACTGGTGGCATGGCGTTCGAGGGCCAGGAAAACATCCTGCCGATTCATGCCGCAACCATTGTCACTGACACGAATCAATTTGCGGCCCCCGGCGGCCAGCTCAATCAAAATGTCGTCAGCCCCGGCATCAAGGGAATTTTCGACCATCTCCTTGACCACCGATGCCGGGCGCTCAACCACTTCGCCCGCAGCAATCTGGTTACACAGCTGTTCGTCGAGAATTTTAATTGTTGCGTTCTGGCTCACTCAAATCGCCCCGTCAAAAACAGCAGTAGCGACCCAAACCCCGGTCGCCACTGGATAAATTGTGTAAAAAAATGAAAACTCAGCGATCTAAACCCTCCAGCAATGAATCAATTTCATCATGGTCTGAAGCTTGAGCCGCGGGGGAGAGAGGCGCGCTCACCAGGGGAACCTGGGGATGCAAACCAAGATCGGCGGCAACACTGTCAACAATGGCTCGCTGAACCAGCTGTTCGTGACGCATATAGCTTTCAAACATGGCATTGTCGGCAAGAGTATTGATCAAACGCGGCACCCCACCCGAATAGCGGTGCAGACTATCAATCGCCGCCGCTTCGAAGGGCAGACTTTTGCTCCCCGCCACCCGCAGACGGTGGCTGACATAGCACCGGGTAGCAGCGGCAGATAAAGGTTTGAGCGTATATTTGACGGCTATGCGCTGGGCCAGAGGTTCATCTAGCTTCATGGTCTGCTCCAGCTCCGCCAAGCCAAAAAAAACCACATTCAGCAGCTTTTTTTCCGGGATTTCCAGATTGAGCAAACCACGGAATTCCTCCATCAACTCACGACTTTGCAGCATCTGGGCTTCGTCGATCAGCACCACGGCCTTGCGCCCCTGTTCATGGATCTGCAACAGACGTTCGTAGAGCTGTTTCAAGATTGCCAGGGGATCAGATTCGGGATTTTTCACCCCCAGTTGCAGGGCAATTCGCGACAAAATCCAAACCGGGGTCACGGCCGAATGGATCATGACCAACAGCGAAGATTCATAATGTTCGACATTCAGGTTGTCGAGCATCCGCCGCGCCAGGGTGGTTTTGCCCGTCCCCACACCGCCGATCAGCACCGCCAGCCCCTTGTCGGAATCAATCGCATACATCAGGCGCATCAAGGCCTGATCATGCTGTTCGCTGTTGAAATAAAATCTGTCGCTCGGCGCGTTGGAAAAGGGCTCATGCTCCAGCTGAAAGAATTCTGCGTACCCCATTGGCTCTCCATGCCCTGCCCGCTTCAGCAGACAGGAGAATTAGGTGCAACCCGCGTGGAATGAGCTGCCGGCGTGTGGGTTATAAAAAGGAAATCCGATTCTTGCCGCCGGCTGCGTCCGCAGGGGTATCATCGGTTGCGCTCCCCAGCAGCTTCTGCAAACCGGCAATGCGACTGACAAGATCGCGAAAGTTCGCATCCTGTTCCGACACCATGCGAAAACTCGCCAGGGCATCTTGCGGGCGCCCACTCTCCTGATAAAGAGTTCCCAGGTCGTAATACAGACTCAATTCCTGGTCTTTGCCGAGCGCCTCGCTGGCCAGAGCTGCCTTATAAGACTGCTCGGCGCGATCAGTATCCCCCTTGTCGAGAAAACACAGGCCGGTCAGAGTCTGACAATCGACATAACGATTCGACCTGCGCTTAACCTTGGCAAATTCGGCAATCGCGTCATCAAGCAGCCCCATTTCGCGGTAGGCAATGCCCAGGTTGTAGTGGGATTCCATGTCGTCGGCGGCAATCTGCTCGTCGACATCGGTGCGGAAGACCTTTTTGTTCGCAGCCTGCGGCTCATCCGCAAACAGCTCATCGGCCCCCAGATCGTCAAGATCAACATCGGCAAAGAAACTAGCGGCCGCTTCGGACGTCGCCGCAGAGGGTAATTCAGTGGCGGGAGTTTCGGCATCGAAGTCAGAAAAATCATTGTCCCGCAATTCAGCCGCCAGATCCTGCAATTCAACCGAAGTTTCCCCCTGAGTCTGGCTACTGCCGCGCTGCGCTGCGATAAGGCTAAGCTTTTCACTCACCTCGGGGTGGTCGGGATAATCGACGAGAATGCCCCGGCAAACCTTTTCCGCCTCATCAAACAGGCCCTGCTGCAGGTAAAACTCGGCCTCTTCCAAATCGGCGGAAACATCCCGTGAAGCAGGCGCGGCATCAAGATCAAGGTCAAGGTTCAACCCATCGTTATCGGCACCCAACCCCAGGGGGTCATCACTGAGATCCAGCTCCAGAATCTCTTCCTTATCGGCGTCGGCAGTTTCATCTACCGGTTCCAGCTCAAGTGCGGAAGGAAAATCCCCGCCCTGCTGGCGCGCGTTGCGTTCAACAATGTAAAGATCTTCATCCGGATCAATGGTGCCGAGCAAAGCATCGGACAGGGTCTCATGTTCGGTAAGGATTTCAGGCTGATGACGGCTGAAATCTGGTTCGGTCGCTGAAATTTTCAACAGCTTATCGCCCTCGCCGGTAATCTCATAAATTGAGTCGAGGGTCAAAATAACCTGCTGGTTCTGGGGCAAATCTTGATGCAGGCGCTCGTAACACTCTGTAAGGAAATCGAGGCGATTCCCACGTAAAAAAGCTTCTTTCCAGTCTTCCAATTCGGCAAGGGCTTTTTCAAGACGATTTTCGTTGAAATAAGACTGCACCAGCGCCTGACGCAGATCCAGATCATCGGGGTCAAGTTTTAACAACTGGCTGTAAGTTAGCCGGGCATTTTCGTGATCCTGGCGTTGAGCGTAGGCCCGCGCCAGCAGCTGCAGAATTTCGCTATCCTGCGGCTGGTCTTGCAGCAGGGTTTTCAGCAGTTCGATCGCCCGCTCAACATCTCCCTTCAGGAACAGGGTCTGTGCCAGCTTGCGTTGCAATGTGTCATTCGTCTCAAAATGCGGCAGAAACATCTTGTACAAACGCAGAACCTTGTCATATTCCTGCTTGGCTTCAAGTTGGGCAATCACGCGTTCAAGTTCCACCAGCCCTTCGGTCTGATGGCCGTGAGTGAGGTGAATTTCAATCAACTTGACCTGCACATTGAGATTGGTGGGATCAAGATCCCGCATCTTTTCGAGAGTTTTGATCGCATCGGCGAGCATCTGGTTTTTTTCATAATAGGCTACCAGTTGGCGCAACTCGGCCAGCGCATTACCGATCAAGCCCTGCTTTTCATTCAATTCAGCCAAACGGGTAAAAATGCCGACCTGGCTCGGATCAAGGCGCTGCATCTGCTTGTAAATGGCAATGCCCTTGAGATAAAAACCATTGGTCGCAAAGTACTTGGCCACGGTCTCGTATTGTTCAAAGGCCTCGGCAGTGCGATTTTCCTTGACCAACAGCTCGGCGAGACGCTGACGATAACGAATGTCGCGTGGATCGATTTCGACCACCTTCTGCAGATCTTTAATCGCCCGCGGCAGCAGCTTCTTTTTAATGTTTCTCTGGGCCGAATCAATAAATTTCTGTTTATCCGCCAAAATGCTGATCTCCCCAATAAAGAACCCACGGCTTGTCTACCCGCAAAAGATACGAGATGCAAGGCGACATTGTCAAGAAAACCCCCGTGGGCACAGCGATAATTCGTAAGAATAACCGAACCTTTGCCGCATGGAAGAACCCTCGATGGGCATGGTGACAAAGCTGCCATCTCCGGGCTGCGGTCAACCAAGGCAGATCATACGGGTGGGATGCTCTACCTGAGGCGATTTAATTCTGCCGCAGTCAATTTGCGCCAGGCCCCACGCGGCAATTCCCCCAAAGTCAAGTCGCCCACAGCTATGCGCTTCAGGCGTACCACCCCCAGCCCCAAGGCTTCGCACATGCGACGCACCTGACGATTGCGACCTTCATGTAAGGTCAGCTCGAACCAGCAATTCCGGCCGTGGGCGCGCACCGCGGCGACCCTCGCCTGATGGGTCGGACCATCGTCGAGCAGAACTCCGGTTTCCAGCGCCTGGCGTTTATGTCCATCGAGTTGACCACGCACCTTGACCAGATAGGTTTTACTCACATGGTGGCGCGGGTGCATCAAATGCTGGGCCAGAGCCCCATCGTTGGTCAACAACAACAAACCTTCCGTATTAAAATCCAGCCGCCCAATCGGGTAAAGACGCCCAAGTTCCGGCGGCAGCAGCTCACTGACCAGCCGCCGACCGGAGGGGTCATTCATCGTGCAGATATAACCAACGGGCTTGTTGAGCATGACGGTCACCCCGGAGGCCATCGCGCCAATCACCTGGTCATCCACCCGAATTTCGACCTCACCCGGCTCGGCGCTTTCTCCCAGGCCGGCAACCCGCCCATCAACCTTCACTCGCCCCAGGCGGATCATCTCCTCGGCTTGGCGCCGCGACATCAGGCCACTGGCGGCAATTATTTTGTGTAGACGTTCACTCATACTGAACTCTCAAAACCATCAGTTGGGGTTAGTGGCCCATCGGCTGCCAGGCTTTCCTGAGCCAATGCGGCATCGAGAGCGGAAAATTCCTTGAGTGTCGGCAAGTCGTTGAGGCTGTTCAATCCAAAAAATTCCAGAAAATGCGCATGAGTGCCATACATCAGCGGTCGACCAGGAACGTCTTTTTTACCCAGAATGCGCACGAAATTTCGTTCAAGCAAGGTTCTCAGCACGCCACCGGAATCAACCCCGCGCAAATATTCGACTTCGGCCCGCGTGATCGGTTGGCGATACGCAATAATTGCAAGGGTTTCAAGGGCCGCAGGCGAAAAACGCGGCGGCCGTTCGTGATGCAGCTTTGCCAGCCACCCGGAGAGATCCGAATCGCTGCGAAACTGGTAACCGCCGGCGACCTCGGCGAGATAAAATCCCTGGCGTCCAGGGGCAAAGCGTTGTTTCAACTCGGTCAGCAGGGGTGTCAATTCGGCGCGCGGCATCTCAAGCAAAAAACTGAGGCGGTCGAGACTCAAGGGCGTTTCGGCGGCAAAGATCAGGGCCGTCAGGGCGCGCACAGTGTCATGCATAACCAAACCCCTCCTCGCGCAACGGCTGCGGATCAACCCCGGGAAGCTGAACCACCAATTTCAGCCACAAGGGCTGAAACTCGGCACTTTGCGAAACCTCCAGCAAACGCATTTTGACCAGCTCAAGCATGGCCAGAAACGTGACCACCAGCTCCTGCCGGGTGGCCCCCGAGGGCAGGAAATCCCTCAGAGCCAGGTGCTTGCCACCGGCAAGACGCGTGAGGATTTTTTCAATGTAGTCGCGTACCGACAGCTGTTCACGCATCACCTCGTGCATGGTCTCGACTTTTGCCGTTTGCATCAGGCGGTGAAAAGCCGCAGCCAGCTGGTAAATACCAACCTCCTGGTCGGCCGCTTCACCCCCAGGGACGCCGGCCGATTCCGGCCGTGGAATGCGCGCCAAAAAGATGTCGCGCTCCAACCAGGGCAGTTGCTCAAGATCCTGGGCGGCCTGCTTGTAGCGCTGATATTCAAGCAGACGGCGCACCAGCTCAGCGCGCGGATCAAGGGTTTCGTCTTCAGGATCATCCTCGACGGCCACCGGCAGCAACATTTTCGATTTGATATGCATCAGGCTGGCGGCCATCAACAAAAATTCGCCCGCAATGTCGAGGTTGAGTTGCTCCATCTTTTCCATCGCCGCCAGATACTGATCGGTAATTTCCACCATCGGAATATCATAAATATCCATGGCATTGGTTTTAATCAAATGCAGCAGCAGATCGAGAGGACCATCAAAATTTGCCAGTCGGACTTCGATACTCACGTGGTTAATGTCCAAACAGAAAACGCATGGCTTCCTGCACGTAAGGATATTGGCCCGCGGCCAGCAGACGAACCGCTTGATTTATCAGGGGCGAGAGCAGGCGGGACCAGATGTCGGTAAAAAAGATCAGCAGAATCAGCAGCACAAAGCCAAAGGGTTCCAGGCGCGCCAGCCACTGCGCCTGGCGGGCGGGCAAAAGACCGCTGAGGACCCGTCCGCCATCCAGGGGAGGGATGGGCAACAGATTAAACAGCCCGAGCAAAACATTGATGTATAAACTAAACGCCGCCATCACCCGTAACGGACGGCTAATCTGCGTGAGAAATTCCGCCTGATTCAGCAGTCGGGCTTCGAGAAAACCCAGCAGATGCAGGAGCACCGCCGAAGCCAGGGCCAGGCTCAAATTGGTCAAGGGCCCGGCAAGGGAAACCCAGATCATGTCGCGGTGGGGATGGCGCAAATTGCCGGTGTTGACCGGCACTGGTCGCGCCCAGCCAAAACCGAAAATAAAAATCGCCAGGGTGCCAATGGGGTCGAGGTGGCGCAGAGGATTAAGCGTCAAGCGCCCGAGGAGCCGTGCCGTCGGATCGCCGAAGCGATCGGCGACATAGCCATGGGCCACTTCGTGAAGGATAATTGCCAAGAGCGCCGGCACCAGCATCACCGAAATTTTCAACAGAATCGCTTCCATCCAATCCTTTCAAAGCCAAAACATCAAACAAGAAATGCCCGCGAATTTTCGCAGAAGACCGCCACAGAGTCAACTGGCAGAAGCGCGGGAATAACCTTGTGATTTTCAGCAGATAAATTCTTTTTTCAGCAACAGAATTTCGTCTTCACGAGTCTGCACCTCGCCATCGAGACGGGCGTTGAGTAAACGCTGCAACATGGGAACGTAATTTGGGCCCGGGGGGAACCCCAGGTCTTTGAGATCATGGCCATCAAGCGCAGCACGCAGATGGCGCAGCTGGGTGACATAGGTTGAAATCGCCCGCCGCGTCGCCTCCGTGCTTGCCAAGGCCTGCAGATAGATCAAGGATTCCAGCGCCAAAGGCCGCAGCAGCGCGCAAATCCGGCTGGCCAAGGGATCTTTGGCTTTGCCGCAGGCACGTTCCAAGGCGAAGAGCGCTTTGTGCGCAATCACAACTTCGGCCACCAGCATTTTTTGCCAGCCCTGCTTCATTTCCAAGCGCACCACGGTTTTACGTACCTCCCGGCGTGGCAGAGGATTGAACAAACACAGCAAGTCAACCAGGCAGGGTTCATAGCTTTCGCCGGTATAAAGCAGATCAAACCAGTGGCGCGCGCGCGCGGCCGCACGGAACAAGCGTTCGGCCTCGGCATCAAAGGTCAATCCCGGAGAAATAAACGGCAAGAGTCCGAGCTGATCAAGCCGTTTCAGTGCCGGAATGACCTGCTCTTCGCCCAGAATATGGCATAGTTCATTCAAGATTCTCCGACCGCCGACTCTGGCGACCACCCCCATGGCAACCGCGCTTCTGAGCAGTCGTTCCGTCTGGGCACCTAAGGTAAAATTGAGCCGCTGCTCGAAACGCACTCCGCGAAAGGCGCGGGTCGGGTCTTCGATAAAACTTAAATTGTGCAGCACGCGAATCGTATGTTCTTTCAGATCACGCTGACCACCAAAAAAATCGAGCACCTGGCCAAATTTTGAACGGTTCAAAATCATCGCCAGCGTATTAATAGAGAAATCACGCCGGTAGAGATCGTGGCGAATCGAGGCGTGTTCGACCTCCGGCAAAGCTGCCGGCGCAGAATAATATTCCAGCCGGGCGCTGGCGACATCAATCTTCTGTCCATCGGCACACACCAGTACCGCAGTGGCAAATTTTTGATGTTCCTTCAGGCGTGCCCCCAGGGGCCCGGCGACCTGACGCGCAAAGTCAATTCCGTCGCCTTCCACCACGATATCGATATCGAAACTGGGCTTGCGCAGCAGCAGATCACGCACAAATCCGCCAACCAGATAAATTTTGAAATCCAGCTCTTCGGCCAGCTCGCCCAGCTGCTGCAGCACCTGTAACAGCGGGGGTGGAACAATTTCCGCCACCAGCCGGGCGAAATTCTTCCGTTTAAGGCGGGGTGCCCCCTCAGGATCCGACTCCGTTTTGCCCACCAGCTGGTGCAATAAATCGGTGCGCGTGACCACCCCCGCCAGCCGCCCGGCATCGAGTATCGGGATAAAGCGCTGCCGCTCGGCCAGAATCAGCTGCTGCAAACTCGCCAGATCGGCCTGGGGTGCAGCGCTGACATAATCACTTAACATAATCTGGGCAATAGGTACCTCGCCCAACTGATGATGCAGCGCTTTTTCCAGCAGCTGGCGCGTGACCACCCCGACCAGGCGCGCGCCATCAAGCACCGGTGCGGCATTGAAATTAAACCGAGTCAGGAACTCGCCGGCCTGACGCACGCTTGCCGCAGGGGGCAAAGACTTGACCGGCGCGCTCATCAAATCCGCCGCGGTCAAAGCGGGAGAGATTTTTTCAACCACCCGGCGTTCGAGGAGCTCAAGCACCTGCACCAGGGGCAGATCACGCACGGTCGCCGATGCGGCAAAGGCGTGTCCGCCCCCACCAAACTCGCGCAGCAATTCAGCGACATCGACATTCGGCAGCCGCGAGCGCCCGACCACAAAGACCCGATCGTCCATGCGCACGGCGACCAGCAGCACCGACAGATTTTCAATGTCTTTAAGTTTGTGCACCAGGCTGGCAAGATCGGCGACATACAGGTCGATAGAGGCCGAAGCGATGGCGACTTCTATCCCGTGAATCTTTAAACGACGGCAGGATTTGAGGAGTTGATTGAGGAGATCGACCTGCTCAGGGGTCATTTCACGCACCAGAAAATCGGCAACCGTATCGAGATTGGCACCATGCTCGAACAGGAAGCGCGCAGCCTCAAAATCAGCGACGCTGGTCGAGCCAAAAAGCAGATTGCCGGTGTCTTCATAGAGCCCAAGCATCATCATGGTCGCCTCGTCGGCGCTGGGCACCAGCCCCCGTTCGATGAAAATCCGGGTCATCAGAGTCACCGTCGAACCGACATCCTCAATGCGCTCGTAACTGCCGGTGAGACTGGCTTCGGTGGAGAGATGATGATCATAAATATGCAGTTCAACCTGTGGATCCAGGGCGACGGCAGCGAAGGAACCAATGCGCGCGGCCTGGCGCACATCAACCAGAATCAGCCGGGTAATCTGCGCCAGATCAACATCTTTGAGACTTTTGAAATTGTAGGCATAGAGGGCACTGTGCAGCAGGTAGTTGCGCAGACCCGGCTCCTGGGAACCGGGGAAGACCAGCACCGCCTCGGGATAAAGGCGCCGGGCAGCGATCATTGCCCCGAGGCAATCGAAATCGGCATTGATGTGGGTGGTGACAAGATCCATAGATTCGTGTTTCAAACTCTCCTTTTTCATCAACCAAGGAGGCTAAAAAGACCGGGTCAAAGACACCTCGCGCAGAGGCGAAAGCCGTAAAGAAATTCAAGAAATTTATGAAAAAAAACTGATCAAGCTAAAAAATTACCCTCAAAACAGGCATGATCCATCGGCCTTTTTGGTTTTCTCTGGGCTACTATGGCTCTGCGAGACACGCACTCCAAGCCCATAAATAGGCACCTTGTCCCCTACGCCTCCCCCTCCAAACTGCCGATGAGTTGGTTGATGTCGGTCAGCCCTTGTTCACGACAGAAATTTTCGAGGCCATCAAGAATGGTCTGCATGGCATTGGGATCAACAAAATTGGCGGTGCCGACCTGCACCGCACGGGCGCCGACAATCAGAAATTCGAGGGCATCCTCGGCGCGCATGATCCCACCAATGCCGATGACCGGAATTTTGACCGTTTGCACCACCTGATGGGTCATGCGGACGGCCACCGGGCGGATACCGGGACCGGACAAGCCGCCGACGACATTGGCAATCCGCGGCCTGCGCGTGCGCACATCCACCGCCATGCCGGTGAGGGTATTGATCAGGCTGATGACATCGGCACCCGCCTCTTCGGCCGCTCGCGCCGTCACCCGGATATCGGTAACGTTCGGGGTCAACTTAACGATCAAGGGCTTGCGCGTCCGGCTGCGAACCGCACGGATAACCGCCGACGCCGCCAGGGGATCCGTGCCAAACACAATCCCGCCCTGTTTCACATTCGGGCAGGAAATGTTCATTTCAAGGGCCGCCACCCCTTCGACATCATCGAGGCGCGCCGCAACTTCGGCATACTCGTCGCGGGTATTGCCAAAAAAATTGGCGATCACCGGCGTGTCGTACTGGCGCAAAAAAGGCATTTTATCGCGGATAAAGGCATCAATCCCCACATTTTGCAGTCCAATCGCATTAAGCATGCCGCTCACGGTTTCGGCAATGCGCGGCGTCGGATTCCCCGCCTTGGGGTGAAGGGACAGCCCCTTGGTGACAATGGCACCCAGACGATTCAGATCGAGATAGGGCGCAAACTCTTCGCCATAACCAAAGGTACCCGAAGCGGGCATCACCGGGTTACGCAGTTTCAAACCCGCAATTTCTACCGCCAAAGACGGCTGGCAGCCCCCAGATTCGGTGGATAAATTCATGCTTGTTCCTTCCCTTCAACTGACGCGTGCAGGCGTTCCCAATCCAGCTCATGACTGTGAAACACCGGCCCCTGACGACAGGAGCACAAATACTGAGGGTTGGCTTCGGAATGGTCACGCCCCTTGACCACACAGCCCAGACAGGCGCCGACTCCACACGCCATCAAGGCTTCGAGGGACAGCTGTAAAGGCACCTCGCGGGCGGCGCAAATGGCCTCGACCGCGCGCAACATGGGCATGGGGCCGCAGGCATAGACCTGAGCCTTTGGATATTTACTCAACTTGCGTTCCAAAATGCGCGTGATCAACCCTGATTCCCCCAGGCTACCATCTTCCGTCGTCACATGGGTGGCAACGCCCAGGCGCTCAAACTCGGTCACGGTGATAATATCGGCGCGGCTGCGGCCACCAATCAGCAGGCGGGTTCGGGAACGGTCGGGCAGAGAATCGGCCAGCATATACAGGGGCACCAGACCAATGCCGCCACCAACAAGGATTTTGTCGCCCGCCGGATCACTGATTTCAAAACCGCGTCCCAGGGGCCCGAGGAGTTCGATCCGGTCGCCATGATGGAGTTCGCGCATCACCTCGGTGCCGGCACCCACCACCTTGTAAATGAGTTCGACAAATTCTTTTTCCGGCATTCCTTCACAATCGGGCGGCAGAAAACCAATTTGAAAGATACCAAAAGGGCGACGCAGCAGGGGCGGCAGCGAGCGCCGCACGCGGAACATCACAAACTGACCGGGGTGCGCCAGCTGCTGATAGCCGGGGGCCAGAATCCGCATCCGGTAGTAACCGGGAGAGATTTCCTCATTGGACAAAACAATCGTTTGCAGGTTTTTCATCGACCATCAATCTCCTCGCCACCAGGCTGATCCAGGCGACAACTCATGAGTAGCGCATCTTCACCATCCGGATAATAGCGCCGCCGAATGGCATCATCCATAAAACCAAACCTGCGATACAAGGCAATGGCGGCCGCATTGGAGCACCGGACTTCGAGCAGGGCCCGCGTGGCACCGTGGCGGCGTGCCAGAGTAAAAGCATGACGCAGCAGCGCGGCAGCCACGCCTTGTCGCCGCAGCGCAGGAGAGGTCGCAATATTCAAAATGTGCAGTTCATCGCAGAGGATCCAGAAGCAGAGATACCCGGCCAATTGCACATCAAAAAGCAGCAGTTCCAGGTGGGCACAGGGATTGTCAAACTCCTGGATGAAGTGCTCTTCCGTCCAGGGATGAGGATAGGCGGTGCGCTCCAGCTCCAGGAGCACCGGCAAATCAGATTTTTGAGCGGTGCGTAAAAGAAAATTCTGCAATTTAAAACACCTAACCAACCGACCAGAATCCGTGGCGGCAGGACCTGTAATCTCGCGCCCCGCGTCAATCGGGTGCTATGTTAATGTTTTGCCTCGAAGCTGTAAAGTTGATTAAGTTGCAAGGATGGGTTTGTCCGGGAGCGCACGCGAGGCATTATTGACAATCCATGGCGGCGGTGCTTAAATGATCGACCTTTTCAAACCTCCTCAAGGAGCTTTTAAGCGTGAGTGACAATCAAAAAATGACCTATAAAGACGCCGGGGTCGATATCGCCGCCGGCAATCAGTTTGTCCAGATGATCAAACCCCTGGTCAAAGCCACTCATCGCTCCGGGGTTCTGTCCGACATCGGTGGCTTTGGAGGATTATTTGCGCTCAATGGCAGCAAATACGCCAACCCCACGCTGGTCGCCTCGACCGACGGTGTCGGCACCAAACTCAAGCTGGCCTTTGCCCTTGATCGCCACGACAGCATCGGCATCGACCTGGTGGCCATGTGCGTCAATGATATTATTGTCCAGGGGGCCGAACCCCTTTTCTTTCTCGATTATCTGGCCACCGGCAAACTCGAGCCCCACAAGGCGGTAGAGATCATGCAGGGCATTTCTGCCGGCTGTCAGCAGGCGGGCTGCGCCCTCCTCGGTGGTGAAACCGCTGAAATGCCGGGGATGTACGCTGATAACGAATATGACCTGGCCGGCTTCACCGTTGGCGTGGTGGACCGTGACCAGCTGATTGATGGCTCGTCGATCAATACCGGCGACAAAGTGATCGGCATCGCCTCCAGCGGTCTGCACAGCAACGGCTATTCTCTGGCGCGCAAAATTCTTTTTGAAAAAATGGCCCTGAATTTCACCAGTCAACCCGCAGGCTTCGATCAAACCCTGGGCGAGCTGCTGCTCACGCCGACCCGCATTTACGTCAAAAGTATCCTCAACCTGCTGCGCGACTTTACCCTCAAGGGCATGGCGCATATTACCGGCGGCGGCCTGCTTGAAAATATTCCACGCATTCTGCCCCAGCATTGCAAGGCGGTGCTCGACACTCAAAGCTGGACAATACCGGCAATTTTTGAGCTATTGAAAGAAGGTGGAAATCTGGAGCAGGAAGAACTGCACCGCACCTTTAACTGCGGCATTGGCATGGTGCTGGTGGTGCCCGACAACCAGGTTGAGGACATCCTGATTCGCCTCAATGGCTTGGGAGAGCAAGCCTGCCGCATGGGTGAGATCGCGGCGTGCAAAGATGATCAAGCCCAGGTGATACTGGCATAGATGCAGACGAAATATGAATTCGGCAACCCCAAGCCTTAAATTACAGCTCGGCATTCTTGCCTCGGGCAGCGGCTCAAACCTGCAAGCGATTATCGACCGCTGTAACGACAGTTCCCTGCAGGCGAATATTGCCCTGGTCATCAGCAACAATCCCGAGGCCTTTGCCCTGCAACGGGCGGCCCAGGCCGGAATTTCCCATTGCTGTATTGACCATCGGCAGTTTGAGCAACGCGACGACTTTGAACGCGCCGTCGTTGCCAAACTCCAGGAATCCAAGGTTGAGCTGGTGGTGCTGGCGGGCTTCATGCGCCTGATCGGCGACACCTTTCTACACGCGTTCCCGCAGCGCATCATCAATATCCATCCCGCCCTCTTGCCCGCCTTTCCGGGCTTGCATGTCCAGCAGAAGGCGCTGGATTACGGTGCGAAATTTTCCGGCTGTACCGTACATCTGGTGGATAGCGGGGTCGATACCGGCCCCATTATCATGCAGGCAGTCGTTCCCGTGTACGATGATGATTCAGCCGATGACCTCGCTGCCCGGATTCTGGTCGAAGAGCACAAAATTTATCCACGCGCCATCCAGCTCCTGGCCGCAGGACGTTTGAAAATCGAAGGGCGCAGGGTACGATCAGTCCCGGCCTTCCCCCCGACACCGGTGGCCTTGCACAATCCACCCCTTCAAAATGACTAGGGCGGCGGCCCAACCGGTTCTGGTCAGTGCCTGTCTGCTGGGCATCAACTGCCGCTATGACGGCGGTTCACAGTTAAACCAGCGGGTGGTCGATTATTTGTCCGCGCACAAGCTGCAAGCGATTCCGGTTTGCCCTGAGCAGTTGGCGGGGCTGCCAACTCCGCGCCCCAAAGCCTGGTTTACCCAGGGTGACGGACACAGCTATCTGCAACAACAGGCGCAGTTGCACGATGAATTCGGCCGGAATGTCGGCCCGACCTTCCTGCATGGTGCCCAGGAAACCCTGGAAATTGCCCGATTTTGTGGCTGCAACAACGCCATCATGAAAGAACGCAGCCCCTCTTGCGGCTGCCGTCAGATCTACCGCAACCACGAACTGGTCGCCGGAACCGGTCTTGCCAGCGCGTTGCTGCAAAACGCCGGAGTGATTGTCACCAGCGAAGAAGAGATTTACTAAAATAGATGTTTACATCTGCCGTTTAAATGTGCTATTAACTCGCGTTCTTGATTCGAGAGGAGTATGACCATGGCTAAAATTTGTGAAATCTGCGGGAAAAAACCCGTTACCGGAAATAACGTCAGCCACGCCCACAACAAAACCCGGGCCGTCTGGAATCCCAATCTGCAAAAGGTGCGGGGAATTCAGCAGGGCAGCATCCGCTCCATGAAAGTCTGTACCCGCTGCATTCGGGCCGGCAAGGTTCAAAAGGTCGTCTGATTCCGTCCCCCCAATTTACGCGCAAAAAGGGATGCCCCCGGCGGGACATCCCTTTTTGTCGTCTTACCATGGCACGTGCAGCCATGATCAGCCGGCATCAAGAGCCACAATCGCGTCAATTTCTACCCGTGCACCGCGCGGCAAGGCCGCAACCTCAACCGTCACCCGGGCCGGCGGCACAGCACTGAAACTTGCGGCGTAAATCTCATTTACCTGCGAAAATTCCGCCATATCGGTCAAATAAATCGTGGTTTTGACCACCTGAGAAAAGTCGGCACCCGCCGCCCGGATAACGGCCTCCAGGTTCGCCATCACCTGGCGCGTCTGCGCGGCAATGCCACCCTCGACCAGAAGCCCGTCGGGGCGCAAGGGAATCTGTCCTGAACAGAACAGCAGGTTTCCCGCCCGAACCGCCTGGGAATAAGGCCCAATAGCCGCCGGGGCATCCGTTGTTGCCACCGCTTCAATCGCCATAAAACCTCCCGAATCCCCTAAAAAGTTACGGTCATTCTTCAGCAAGCAGACGGGGAAGCTGAAAAACGACAAAGGACGAAACGCCGGCCCTCAAGACCGCAGCCGCTCGACCCGATAAACCCCCCGCACTTTTTTAATTTCACGAATTACCCGGTTCAGGTGTTCCAAGTTAAGCACATCAATCTCAAACTGGCTCACCCCCTGCTGTTGGGGCGTGGTATTGACGCTGGCACTGAGAATATTGGCATCGGCAGCGGTAATCGCTCCCGAAAGTGACACCAGCATGCCCTTCTGGTTATTGCAAAAGACGCGTATTTTAACCGAACGATTGCTGGTTTTATCCAGATCCCATTCCACTTCAATCAAGCGCTCGGCTTCACTGGTCTGCACCTGAGAGCAATCGGCCGTATGAATCGACAGGCCGTGGCCGCGGGTGATAAAACCGACCACCTCTTCACCCGGCAGGGGATTGCAACACTGGGCAAAACGCACCATCACGTCATCGATTCCGGCAATGCGTACCGCGCTGGAAGAATGTTTGCGCCCACCAATTTTTCCCAAAACCCGGCTCAGGGCACTTTTTTTAGCCGGGGGGGTCGCGGCGCGCAGCTCTTCTTTCGGCAAAATGTGCCCCATCAGTTGCCCCGCCGTCAATTTGCCATAACCGACGGCGGCGAGGACATCATCAAATTCCTTGAAGCCGAGCTCTTCAATTCCAGCCTTGAAACTCTCCAGGGCCTGAGCACGCTTCAAACTGTATTGGTACTTGCGCAACTCCTTTTCGAGGAGTTCACGACCAAATTCGAGACTTTTTTCGCGCTGTTCCGCTTTGACATGCTGACGGATACGATTACGCGCCTTGGAGGTTTTAACAAAACTGAGCCAATCTTTACTCGGATGATGATTAGCCTGGACCTGAATTTCGACAATATCGCCGTTCTGCAAGGGCGTACGCAATGGCCGGTGTTTGCCGTTGATTCGGGCGCCAACACACTGACTACCCAGATCGGTATGAATGGCATAGGCAAAATCGACCGGCGTGGCCCCCTTGGGCATTTCCTTAACATCGCCGCCGGGGGTAAACACATAAACTTCCTCGGGGAAAAGATCGACCAACCCCGACGAAGAAACCTCCTGGGAGAGGCTGAAATCCTGCTGCCAATCCATTAATTGGCGCAGCCAGCGAAAGCGTTGATCATCGGCGCCACTGGCTTCAGCCACCCCGCTTTCTTTGTATTTCCAGTGCGCGGCCACACCCTCTTCAGCAACCCGGTGCATAGCATGGGTGCGAATCTGCACCTCAATCCGCTCACCAAAGGGTCCAATCACTGTGGTGTGCAGAGATTGGTACATATTCGACTTAGGCATGGCGATATAATCTTTGAATCGGCCGGGAATCGGCTTCCAGGTGGCATGAATCAAGCCGAGCACCGCATAACAATCGGCAATCGACGTCACCAGAATGCGAAAAGCGGTCAAATCATAAATCTCTTCAAGATCAACCCCGGTGCGTTCCATTTTTTTATACACCGAGTAGAGATGCTTGGAGCGCCCGCTGACAACACCTTCAACCGCATTTTTTTCGAGAAGCTGACGGATCTGCGCCTTAACGCCGGCCACATAGGTATCGCGCTCCTCCTTCTGACGCGAAATCTGGCTGACGAGTTCTTCGTAACGTTCAGGCTCAAGAAAACGCAGCGCCAGATCTTCAAGCTCGCCTTTAAGGGCACTGATCCCCAGACGATTGGCCAGGGGGGCGTAAATTTCAAGGGTTTCGCGCGAAAAGTAGCGCTGCCTTTCGGGCGGTTCATGGTCAAGGGAACGCATGGTACACACACGATCAGCCAAACTCACCAATACCACGCGCAGATCGCGCGCCATGGTCATGAACATTTTACGAAAATTTTCAACCTGCTGTTGATTACTTTTACGGTAAGGGATTTGGCGCACGCGATGACCAACCGTCACCAGCTGGAAGAGATCGGCCCCAAATTCGGTTTTCAGCTCGGACATGGCCGCTGCTGAAACAACCGGAATGTCGTGCAGTAACCCGAGAACCAGGGTCGATTCGTCAACCTTGAGGTGCACCAGAATTTCAAGAATTTCGAGCAGATGATACAAATGTGCGTCGGCAGAATCCGCTGCATCCCGGCGATAAACCCGGCGACAAAAAGCGTAAGCGCGGCGCAGAGATCCATCGTCAAAGGCCGGATTATCCTGGCGAATGCGATGAAGAAGCGAATCCAGAGTCAGGTCGGCAGTCATCAATTAAGCAAAGGCTGGCGCAAGGGGGGCAAACCTTGGCGCCAGAGATTTCAATTCAGGAACGACGCCGCTGGGGAACATCATATTCAATGGAACCTGCGGCAATTTCGCGCAGAGCAAGCACCACTTTTTTATTGCCGGATTTATTTTCAATCAAAGGTTCGGCCCCCTTATAAAGCTGCTTGGCACGTTTGGCGGCGACCATCGCCAATAAAAAACGATTAGGAATGACGGTAAGACAATCTTCTACGGTAACGCGAGCCATAATGTATCTTCTCCATAAATCAAGGAAAGTGCTGTTCGACAAAACCCGCCAACAAACGAGTCCGACAGCGTTCTGCGCTGATAATTGCACCGAAATCATGCACAGCTGAATTGAAATCATCATTGACGATGGTGTAATCATACCAGCGTGCCTGAGAAATTTCTGCCCTGGCATTGTGCAAGCGCTGCACAATGGTGTTTTCATCATCCGTCATGCGACCACGCAGGCGGCGTTCAAGCTCGGTAAAATTGGGGGGCAGTACAAAAATAAAAACCGCCCCCGACAAGGCGTTGCGAATCTGCAATGCCCCCTGACAATCAATTTCAAGCAGCAGATCGGCCCCACTGGACGCCGCCTGCGAAAGGGCCGATAAGGCCGTGCCATAGAGATTACCATGAACTTCAGCCCATTCGACAAAGTCACCCGCTGCAATCATGGCTTCGAAGCGCGGGCGGTCAACAAAACGGTAGTCGATGCCATCCTGCTCATTGGGGCGCATGGGCCGGGTTGTGAACGAGATAGAATCTCGCAAATCTGTAAATTTGTCAAATATCTGTCGGCACAAGCTGGTCTTGCCTGCCCCCGAAGGCGCAGAAACGACAAACAGGATTCCCGGACGCGCAGGGGAGAGGCGCGATTCATTCAACATTTTGCACCTGTTCACGAATCTTTTCGAGTTCGGCCTTGATCGACACCACATTACGCGTTAGTTCCGCATCGTTGGATTTCGAGCCAATGGTATTGGTTTCGCGATTCAGCTCCTGGAGCAAAAAATCGAGCTGGCGACCAACGGGTTCGTCCTGTTCGAGCACATCCGCAAACTGTTGCAAATGGCTTTGGAAACGCGCGAGTTCTTCGCTGATATCACAACGGTCGGCAAAAAGAGCCAATTCCTGGGCAATACGCTGTGCATCAACCCGCTCATCACTCAGGCGCTGCAAGCGATCCGCCAATTTTTGCTGCCATTCACCGGGCACCAGAGGTGATCGGGCAGCGATACGGTCAACGGCTTCGTTGACCAGCAGCAAACGCCCCTGAATGTCGACAAGAGTCGCCTGACCTTCGATTTTGCGCATCTGCACGGCCCCGATGAGCGCCTGCTCGACGGCCTGGCGTAAAGATAAACGCAGATCATCGGCATCAATCGCCAGATCCTTGATACTAAGAACATCTTTCTGGCTGATCAAGACCTCAAGCGGAATATCGCCCCCGAGCTCATATTGCAACTGCATTTGGCGGAAAAGATCAACATAAGCCTGAGCCACTTTCTGGTTCAGAACCGGTACAGTGCAGGGATCTTCAGCAGATTCCTGATTGATAAAAACATCAATCTTGCCCCGTTTCAGCTCTGCCGAGACCTGTTTTTTGATCTCCGCTTCAAACGCCAGCAGCAAGCGCGGGGCCTTAATGCCAATATCGGCATAACGATGGTTGACCGCACGAATCTCAACGGTAAAAACCAGGCCATTAACCTTGCCCCGCCCATACCCGTAGCCGGTCATACTGCGAATCATAGAAAAATCCTCTGGAGAATAGTCGTGGCGTCGCGAAAATTTTGTTATTAGAACCTAAAAGCGGCAGGATGTCCACGCTAAACCGCAGGCCGTCAAGCGCTGCCGGCGAGATAAATAGGATCCATCCAATTGATTAAAATTATGAACTGTTTTACCGGAGATCTTTTTGTCACCGCATTAAATTAAAGCCAAACTGAAATTAATCAATCAAAGAGAAAACGTCCGATGTAGCTATGCAGGTGACTGTTTAAAACTTAAAAATTCTTAAAAAGTAATAGATTGACTGGAAAATGGATCCATTGTAGACAGAAGAGGTTAGCTTTACATCTGAACCCAAAACGGGCCGAAGGGGACAAAATTCATGCTGTGTCTAAAAAATTTGCGCGATGCCTTATTTCTTGTGCTGCTCATTGCAGGAATGGTCGGCTGTTCGAGCTCTAATGATGCCAGCCCACAGGCGTCGGAAGATAAGTCGCGAAATGTCCACACTTTTTCTTGGTTAAATCCTGGATCCGAGAATTTTCATGGGGTATCAGCCACAAGCCAATCGCCCCAAACTTGTGGCAGCTGCCATGGACTTGAACTCCAGGGTTCCGGCAATATCCCCGGCTGCGATAACTGTCATTTTGATCTCAAAAATTTCAATAATTACAGCCCCGATGGTTCCTGGACTCATGGCACGAGTCCTCACGGCCAATTCATCGATCAGGCGGCCACCTGCAACAACTGCCACACGACCCTGCGGCAGTTTGAGGGGCAAGGCCCTGAAGCTTGCCATGATTGCCATATTCACCCGACAGATGGCTCCTATTTGGGAGTGGCGCATCGCCGTGATGCGAAAGGCTCCGCTGAAAATCCTGAGGGTCTAGCGGGTTGCCAACTCTGTCATGGCGAATCTGGCGGCGAAGGTTCTAACGCTTCCTTCATTTATGGCATCCAGAGTGCCGGAAATCGCGGCTGTGAAGGCTGCCACAATGCCGGATCAGCCCATCCCACAAGCTTTTCCGTTTTTGGTGCACTGGAAACCATCCGCTGGTATGACGCCGTCGCTGGCGATCCCGCTTCTAATGCATCGTCCAATGAGGGGGCAACCCACAACGATATCGGCGGTTCCCAAGCCGCAAAGGATGCCTGCTTTATCTGCCACGCCCTGGAAGCCGGAGATTTCACGCGGATTGGCCCCGGCTGTTTATTCTGTCATCAAACAGATCCAGCCTTAACCCGCAAAGGTCAGTGCCTCAGCTGCCACGCCAATCCGCCCAACGGCAGTCCAGCCCTGGCACCTAACCGTGCCGGGAGGCATCAGTTCCCAACACATGCAGACCAATCCTGCCATGTTTGTCACACCAATAATGGTCCGGATTCTCAGGATGGAACTATTGATGACCCCTTGGCTTACCAACACTTCACATTTCCTAACATCCAGGCAGGTTTTGACAAGAGATTCAGTCGGGCCAACCTGCTGTCCTCGCCAGAAACCAGCCCGCAATCCATGAGTATGATACCCGACCTAAGCTCAGAGAATTTCAGCTGCAACGGAAGTTGCCACGAATATAACCATAACAACGCAAGCTGGTATTAACCCCGACGGAAATTTCTGGCATGCAATACACGGGTGCTATTACTGAGCACACCCAGGGTCATTGCATTAAAAGTGTCTACAGCTGAGCGCAACCCTGCCGCAGATTACGGCGCTATGAATAGATGGAGAAGTTAAAAATTTGTCAATTCATCTTCCCTCAAGCCGCCACCTTCCCAAACAGCGCCTTGGCTACCGTCAAACCACGGACACATCGACACTGACGGTCGCTGGCAAGTTTAAAGTGGGTGTTTTTTTTAACCTTTGGTGGCGATGGCGACGAGGAGCTGAAG
>Ga0210020_1001128_pt1 | contig 24102 bp, 14 predicted proteins | sample CryGeymeta201514_FD_183980 | JGI IMG/M metagenome (GOLD analysis project Ga0210020, IMG submission 183980) | Groundwater microbial communities from Crystal Geyser aquifers in Utah, USA - Crystal Geyser metaG 2015-14 (SPAdes) (version 2) | ecosystem: Environmental > Aquatic > Deep subsurface >... | reverse complement strand
AAGCCGGTGCTGCGCCCGGCGAGTAGATCGGCAAGTACTTGGTGACGTTGTAGACGCCGGAGCCGGCCTCTTCGTACCGCCCCCTCTGGAGCATGAATCTGCAGAGGGTCGGGTTCTTCGGGAACGGCGTGAACCGCTTCGGGTCGAGGCGCCCCCGGAGGTGCGGCACATGCGGGTTGCGGAACACGACCTTATCTCGGAAGATGGTGATCGTGGCGGGGGCGGCGCTGGTGTATTCGCGGTGCGCGATGAGGTTGGAGACCAGCTCGCGGAAGATGCGGTCTCGCAGGCTGAGGCGTTCGGTGCCTTCCAGGTAGAACGGATCATTGAGGTGCTTTTCGCAGAACGCCATCAGACCGTCGAAGGCTTCGATGAGGTTCGTGTAGAGCATCACGCGATCATCGTAGCGGTCCACGTTGTTCCGCCGCAACAGCCCGTCGAACACCATGGCCGGGGCGGCTTGCTGGAGGGTGGCGTCGGTGCCGAACATGAGCGCGGCAGCGACGGTGTAGCCGATCTCGTTAGTCAGCGGGTCCTTCCGGATGAAGCCGCCAATCTGGAGCAACTCCTCGTCGCTCAACTTGACCCACGGGTGATTGCGACGCTGGGCGTTCAGCAGCGCGCGTGCCTGCTCGAACAAGTCGGGGCGCAGGTCGCCCATGCCGAGCCACGGCAGCACGCGCTGTTCGGTATAGAAGCTAAGCTTGCAGTTGACCAGGCCGGCAATCTGGTACGGGTCCTTGAGGCGGTAATCGCCATCCTCGCTGCGCAGGAAGACTTCGCCGCCGGTGCGGTGCACCTGCGAACTGGCCGGCACCTGCACCTTGATGACCTGCTTGCCGCCGCTCTCCGCTTCGCGGGGAAACAGCAGGTAGGGCGGGTCGAGCTTCTGCGGGTTGTTGGAGAGGTTAGCGATATCCGCTTTCAGCCGGGTGACTGCGCCGGGTCCACGCCCGAGACACTCCCGTCATCCTCGACGCCTAACACAATGAGACCGCCGTCCCTGTTCAGGAAGGCGCACACCGTCTCGAAGAAGCTCTCCGGCAAGCTGTCGGCTGCCCGCTTGAACTCCAACGCCAGGCCTTCCTCCTGCCTGAACGGGTGCTTCTCTTTGCTTCTGGAAGTCATGTCACCCTCCAGCGGATGGTGAACGGGGCTCGCCCGCCCTCATCGAGGTGATCCAGCAATGCCAGACGGGTCTTCCCACCGGTTGCGCCCCACCCACTGGCGACGGGGAATCGGGCGCGCTCCGTTGCGCCGGCTACCACGGTGTCGAGGTCGCGAGGCCTTCAGCCACTCGCGTGTCTCGCCGCGCGCGTGCTGCGCCAGTCTGCGGAGTGCTGCAGTGTTCGACGCCAGCCGACGCGTGTCACCCGCAGGCCACGCTCACATCGTCGGCTCCGTCGCGATCTCCACCGCACTGATAACCGGTGGCTCCGACTGGCTTCCTTTCGGGACCAGCTCGATTGTCAGCGCTCTTGCCGCCACCACGTTGTCGAACTCCCTGACTACTGCGCGGTTGTCGCCCGCTTCCTTGGCGAGGTCGAAGTTCGTCAGGACGGTCTTGCCTTGCAGCTTCACGTCGAACACGCGCTGACCGGGCTTGGCGTCTTCGACTTCGGCGAAGTGGAGGCGGACGGTGAGGGCGCGCGGCTTGGCCACTTCGTCGGCAACCACGATCATCCGTTCGTAGCCTTGTCGATTCGTCGGGCGGACGGCCAGCGGGCCGCGGCGGGTCCAGTCGAGGATCAGGTCGGCTTTGGTGAGCCCGGCGTCTTCCAGCGTCTTCCACGGGATCGCGAACTCGGCGGCAAACGCTTTTGCGTCGGCACGGACGGCGCTGGTCCAGTCGGCGTTGAGCTTCGCGTCCTCCGTGTTCGCACCCAGCAGCGGGACCGTCAACGGGAACGGCAGGGGTGCGATGGCGGTGAACAGCCGGTCGGCGCCTGGCTTCTCGCTCCGTTTGAACTCAATTGGCGCGCTCGGTTTCGTTGAGAGGCGCAGCGGCTGGTACGCGAAGGGCTCCTTGTCGGAGACGGGGTGCCCGGCCGGGTGCCACATGACGCGGAACGGGTTGGCGGACAGGGCGGCGTTGTCCTGATCGTTGGCGAAGAGCTGGAGACCGCACTCCTTCCCCTCGGCGGCGGTGAGGTTCAGGTTCCGCCAGGGCAGCAGTACCTCCATGACGTAGCCGCCGGCGGCCTTCTTGCCGGCGACCTCGACGCTGAGCTTGGCTGTTGCCGGCGCCTTGCGGCTGTCGTAGAAGAACGACCGGGCTTGCGGGTAGTTGGGGTCGGCGCCGGGGGCGATGACGCACTGGTAGGTGTCGCCCGTTCCGAGCGCCGGCGTAACGAACAACTCCAGCGAGTCGCCCTTCCAGAGCTGATCGATGGCTTTGGCTTCGACGACTTTGTTGTCCTTAACCTGCGCGAGCAGCACCAGCCCCTTGTCGTTCCAGCCGACGCGGAATGACGGGTCAAAGTCGGCGGGCGCGCGCATCTTCCCTTCCGGAGCCGGGAGCGACCGAACCACCAACCCCTTGTCTGCCCAGTCTGCCGGGTCGCCATCGAGGGTAACCTCCACCCGGGGAACGTCGCAGGTGGGCAGCAGCGGCCGAACGAACTCCCACGAGCCATCGTACCGAGCGCCCGAAGCCGACACGCCGAGATGCAGGCACTTGCTGCCCAACTGGTCGGCGCTGAGCGGGGGCACGCTGCTGAAGTACAGCTCGCATGAGTCGTCCTGCCACACCGGGGCGTCGGCGCCTTTGGTCGCCGCCTTCCACGGCCGCACCTTGCCGGTGTCGTCCGGGGCGGGCGGCCGCTGGTAGGCGACGTACAAGTTCTGGTCGTCGTGACGGAGGGTGACCGACGCCTTCTCATTGGGCACGGGAACGGCGCGATAGCCGTCCCAACAGGCGTCCGTCTCTTGCCCGTCGACCACCGGCGCCGGCTTGACCGGCCACGAGGTGACGCCGCGGTCGAGGATGCTGAGATCCAGCTCGGCCCGACGCAGCCCCTTCAGCCCGTTGGCGTACACCCACGGCTTGTCGGTGCCGGCGAGCTGCAGGTGGTCGGAGTTGTAGTGGTACGGGCCACCGCCTTCGGTGAACTCGAAGCGGAACGGGTCGTCGAGTCCGCCGCGGCCGGTCTGCGTCTCCGGGCGGGGCGCGCCGATCCACAGGCCGGCCTCGGCATCGCGATGGTCGCCGGGGGCGCCGAGGTTCAGCGCCGCGCGGTTCACAGTTGTGTTCGGCAACCGGTCGTAGAAGATCGACCACTCTTCGTTCTTGGTTGTCGGCACCAGCGCCACCGTGGTCTGGAAGTTGTAGCAGCAGGTGCAGCCGGCGTCGGCGGGCGGCGCCAGCACCAACCCGTCGGCGGCGATGACGTTGACGTAGCAGCCCGCGCGAACGGCGGAGAAGTTGTGTACCCCGCTATCGCCCGCGAGGTCGTAGAAGCCCAGTGTGCCGGAGCGGAACATCAGCAGGTTCGGGCCGGCGGCGATGGAGCCGCAGCCGTAGGAGCGCAGGAAGTTCCACGACACCTGCTCCTTGGTGAAGGGGCTCAGGCGGTCCTTTGGCGCACCGGTCTGGAGGTCCCACGCCGCCGGTTCGCCGATGATCGTGTCGCGGACGAGCACGGGGAACCGCGATATGCGGGCGTCGCGGGTGTAGCGCTGCTTGCCGGTCGCGGCGTCGTAGCCGGTCATGCCGGTTCCGCCGGTTGCCAGGAGGATGCCTTTGGACAGCCACAACTCGGCGCGGCCCGCGAGCCCTTCTGCTGTCTGCCACTGGACGTTGCCGGTCACCACGTCCAGGGCCACCAGTTGCGGTTTGGTCGGGACGGGCTCGCCGCGTCGCTTCGCCGCTTCTGCAGCGGTGGCGTCGGGCGCGTCTAAGAGGTAAACTCGCCGGTCGTCCATGGAGAGGGAGTTGTTGTTCACGGTGCCCTGGGCCTTGTGGACCCACCACGTCTTGCCGTCTTTGTCCATCATGAACACGGCCCACGCCTGTTGGTCGGTCCCCATACTGCCCAGCAGATGGTTGCCGTCCACAGCGAGGTAGCTCCAGCGCAGCCCTTCGGTCACCGGCATCCCCGCCGGCAGTGGCGGTAATTCGTAGGTCTGCACTACCTTGCCCGTCGCGGCGTCCAAGCGCAGGCATTGGCTGAGCGTGGCGATGTAGACGCTGTCGTCATCAACTGCGACGCCGTTGCCCTTGTTGCGGATCGGCCAGCGCCCGATGGGCGTGGAGTAGTCGAGGTGCCACAGTTCCCGGCCGTTGTAGGCATCGACGGCGGTCAACCGGAACTGGCCGATAACGAACATCCGGCCGTTGGCGCACAACGGCGCCGGGCCACCCCAGTGGCGGCTGACGAGATGCATCGGTCCCGGCTCGCCGAACCAGAGCAGCTTCACCGGCAGCTTCACGCTCTCGTCGGCTGAGCAGCCGGTCCGCCCGGCGTTAGCATACTGGTGGGTCCAGTCTGACGAACCCGGGAGGACACCCCGAACCACGCGGACGGCGGTCGCTGCCGACTGGATTTCGCCAGCTGGGACGCCACCTTCCCGCAGCCACGCCTCGATGGCCGGCGCGCCGCCGGCGACGCCCCCGGTCAGGAAATGCAGGCAGCCGCCGTGCGGCCGCAGCACGCGGTACAGCTCCCGGGCGGAGAGCCGCGCCAAGTCCAAGGGATTTCCGTCGCCTGCGACGATGGCGTCGGCAAAGTAGTCGGGGTACGCCAGCTCTGCTGTCGTCCCCTGCTGCACCACGACGCGCTGACCGTAGAGACCGGCCGCATCCAATGCTCGCCGGACCGACTCGGCGCGCGCCGGGTCGGCCTCGACGCAGTAGACGGTCAGTTGGGACTGCTTCGCCAGTTCGTAGAGCACCGAGCCATCGCCCGCACCGATTGCCAGGCAATAGCCCTGATCCTTCTCGGTCTGCGCCAACAGGCGCTTGGCCAGCGTGGCCGCTCGTTCGTCTCCCGCGAACCTGGCGGCGCCAGCGGCCGGCTCAATCGTCGGCGCACTCGCGACCTGCTGCGGGCCGAAGCAGGCGATGCGGCCGTCGGTCGTGCTGACCAGTAGCCGACCGTCGGCGACGGCCAGACTGCGCGCCTGTGCAGTTACGGGCTCCTGCCACAGGAGCTTGCCCTGCGCCGCGTCGAGGGCCGTCACCGTGTTGGCGCCGCCGACAAACAGCGTGTTACCTGCCAGGATCAGCGAGTAGGCGCGCGGGTGCTCGGTCTCCCACTTGGTGCAGTCCTGCGACTTGGCGCCCTTCGCCCACGCCGCGAAGTCGTACGCCGTCACCTTGCCGCTACCCCAGGCGTAGAGCGTGTCCTTCGTGGCTACGGCGTAGAGCTTGCCGGGGAAGTCCCGCTTGAGCTTGCTGGTGTCCGCCTCGAAAGCAACCAGCCCGTCCTGCGCATCGGGCTGGTACTCGCCCTGCAGCACGTCGATGTCCGGCCCCAGATGCATGCGCCAGCCAAAGAAGAGCCCGTTCGCCTGGAAGCACCACGTCCCGCCCCAGCGGTCGTTCCAAGTGTACGGGGCGCTGTGGTAGTACGACTCCTTACCGGTATTGCGGTCGTAGGCGGCGGCGGCGTTCCGGCCGGTGGGCACGAAGAGGCGGTCGGCGTCCGCGACCAGGTAGCCCTGGGGTGCGAGGCCGATCATGGAGAACGACCCCGGATGCGGCTGCTTCCGGTACTCGGCGCCAACGCTCTCCTGCTTCCACACGACGCTGCCGTCGTTCGCGCGTAGCGCGTACAGATAGACCCCCTCCGTCGGCCACATGCCAGCGCTGAGGTAGACGACCCCGGTGTCGACGCTCACGCCGCTCCGCAGCAGCCAGCGGGAGACCAGCTGCTCATTGCCCATTACGCGGTCGGGCTTGGGACCGCCGTAGAACTTCCACAGCAGCTTCCCGTCGGCTGCAGACAGGCAGTAGAGATAGCCGTCGTCAGACGCCACGAACAGCCGACCGTCCTCGACCACCGGTGCGAACCGCACCGGCCCCTCGGTGACGAAGCTCCAGCGCTGCTGCCCGGTGTTGAGGTCGAGGCAGTGCACCTGGTAGTCCGCCGACGAGCCGAAGTAGAGCAGCCCGTTGGCGACGACTGTGTCGTAGGCGTAGTCGAACGCCAGCTTGTTCAACTCCCGCCCAGGCTCGGGCCACGCCGGCCGCGGCGGCTTGGCGGCGTGGGTCCACTGCAGGTGAAGCGGCGATGGCAGTTGTTCAGTGGTGACGCCGCTGCGGGCGGAGTCGTGACGGTAGGCGGGCTAGTCGGCGGCAGCGAGGTAGAGCGGGGACAACGCGAGAAGCGACAACGCGAGTGCGGCGGGGAGGCGGCGGGATGATTGGTTCACTGGGCGACTCCTGGGACGGCAAGTTGGGACCTATCTTACCCACTTTCGCATTCCCAGGGCAGGCATCCTGCCCCCCCCCAACCAGGAGCCGGATTGCTGCCAGTGGCTACCTGACGGGGGGCTCCGGGGTGCCTCCCGTCGGCTCCTCCTCCCGCATCGTCGGTCGCACCAGCCAGTCGGCGCCGGCCAGCGCTGTCATCGCCTTGCCGGGCAGCCACGTGTAGGAGTGGCCGTCTTCCGTCTTGTCGGTGCTCACGAACACGCCCTTGGTCGGGCCGGGGTTGAAAGCGAGACCAAGGCCGAACTCCTGGGGCACTTGCACCGGCGCAACCGGGAGCTGGCACCAGTAGGGGTTGCCTCGGGCAAAGGTCGCATACGGCAACGCGAGGTCGTGGATGACCTGACCTCGCGCGTCGGTCACATACAGGTGGAAGTCCTCCTGCGGCGCCTGCGGCATCCCGTAGCGCGCGCCCAACACCTCGACCCCGGTCAGCCAGCGGTCGGCCTTGCCGGCGTCGAAGATGATGAGGTGGCCGCCGCCGCCCAGGCTCTTCTTGCCGTCGGCAGTCCCGTCCCCGTACTGCAACACCTCGATGCCTTCGCCCGTCTTGGGGCCCTCGCCCTTCTCGTCTGCCACCGTGGCGCGCACCATCCACGCGGCCCCGTCCAGCTTCTCCGCGTTGCCGCCAGGCACCCACGTGTAGGAGTAGCCCTTCTCCACCGTGTCCGTGCCGACGAACACGCCTTTGGTCTGAGTCGGGTTGAAGGCCAAGCCGATCCCGAATGCCTGCGGCAGTTCCATCGGCTGGATCGGCAGGTCGCGCCACTCCTCCTTGCCGCGCTGCCAGAGCGAATATGGCAGCGAGACATCGCGGAGGAGCTGCCCCTTCACATCCGTCAGATAGAGATGGAAGTTCTCATTCGGCGGCGTCGGCAGCCCGTAGCGGGCCCCGAACACCTCCACCTTGTTCAGCCAGCGCCCAGTCTTCCCGGCATCGAACGCAATGAGATGCCCCCGCCCGCCCAGGCTCTTCTTCCCGTCGGCAGTCCCGTCCCCGTACTGGAGCACCTCGGCGCTGACGGAGGCGCACACCAGCAGCAACACTTGGACCGCCCCGTGTCTGACCGCACTCAACACTCTACTCCAACAATGGACTGACATCCGGCTAACTCCTTCGCTCTGAGGTTGATTCCTGCCACACCGCCAAACGCAGATCGACTCTTGCACCTATAGAGTACCCCGGGCTACGCCCGCTTGCCACCGCACTTACCGGCGGCGCGAGCCGGGCAGTATCCGCAGCGTCGACGTTGGAAAAGGCAAGCCGACGGGCTATCCTTCGACCATGTCTGGAACGTCGTCCCTGCCTCTGTTCCCGGTCGTGGCCCTCATCGCCGGCGCGGCTTCCGCCCAGCCGCGGCACCCGTTCGCCGTCTCCTCAATGCCCACCGTGGTCTTCACCGGCGACAGCCAGAGCTGCGGGCGCAACCTCGCCATTGACTTCCCGCAGCTTGTCAGCCGCTCCCTGCCGGTGCGGGTGATCAACACCGCCGTTGGGGGCAGCAACTCGAGCGCGCTGCTGTACCCGATGAAGGGCGGCACCGTGCGGGTCACTCGGGGTGAGAAGGTGCTGCACGGTGAGAATGTCCGTTGGGGTACCGGGCCGTTCCCGGGGATGAAGGTGACGGTCGCCGGGGAGACGTACACGATCGACCATATAGACGAGCATCCGCCGACGCGCAACGCCGAGCTGTACCTGTGCGAACCGGCGCGAGCCGACTACCACGGCGCCGACTGCGTTGTCGAGCCTGGCTGGGAGGTCCGGGTTGCGAGCCACAAGCCGGCTGTCGTCTGCCTGATGTTCATCAACGACGGCGCGCTGCCGGCGACGAAGCAGGACGACTGGCGCGAGATGGTCCGGCGGACCCGCGAGTTGGGCGCAGTGCCGGTGCTGATGAGCCCAGTGGCGGTGGATGACAGCGCCGCGGGCGGGGGGCATCCAGGCGACAACCGCAAGGTTCTAAAGAACGCCAGAGCCGTGGCGGCGCTGGCGGCGAGCGAGAGGTGCTGGTTTGTGGACGTGACCAACCTCTACTTCGCCCTCGACCCCGGGTTCCGCGGCGTCGTGCACGACGGCATCCACCCGGACACCGACGGGAGCACGCTCATTGTGAATGGGCTGCAGTGGGTGTTCGCGCAGATGGGATTGACGGATGCGCGCCCGTTCGTCAGGGGTTGGCGGCTCTCCCCAACCGACACGACCATGGAGGGTGGAGCTGACGATTGTCGGTCAGTGCCACGGGTGCCCAATCATGAGAGCGCGGCGTTCCGCACTGCGCAGCCCGATCACCCCGACCCCGACCACCAGGAGACGGCGGGGTTCTCGCTGGCGGCGATTCGGCGGAATGACGACTATGGGCTGATCGCCGAGCTGGACGGTGAAGGCGTGCCGCTCGGCGGCGGGCTCATGTTCCGCTGCGGGTTGCCCCGGGGCGCGGCCCCGACCTCCGTCAACGTCCGCCTCGCGACCATGGCGGCCACACTTGTTCAAGTGTGGTTCTGGCTCCCCGGCGAGAATCGCTGGAGCGAGGCGTCGATCAGCACTGAGGGCGACTGGAGGGCTGCGGCGCTGCCGGCGGCCGCGCTGCAGGGGGGCGAGTTCGCGGTGCGGATTAGCGGGTCGGTAGGCGGGGCGCTGGACGCGCTGGCCGGGGGAGATGCCGGAGGGGCGCTTGGGCGCTGGCATCCGAGCGAGGCGGAGCCGAGCGCGTACAGGCTCACTTCGGACCACTCGCGAACGGACAACCTGGTCCGCAATGCAGACTTCGCGGCGGGGTCGATTGGAATGGCTGACGGCTGGAAGCTGACGGGTGGGGCGGCCCCCAATCGGCCGTTCCGCAGGCAGGTCCGGTCGGTTGCATTCATCGACGAGAGGGATCTGCGGCTGATGGAACTGAAGGGCGCCGAGGGGGCGCGAGAGTTTGATCTGCTCGAAGTCGCCGGCAGCGCGGAGAGCAACGACGGCGCGTACCGGATCCTGCACCTGGTTGGGGACGGGCGGGTGCGGGTGCGCAAGCGGGCGAAGGCCGCTGAGACCGGTCTCCAAGCTGAGTGGGTCCATGACGACGGCTGCGGACTGGTGCCCGGTGGGTGTTGCCTCGAGGTCGCCGGGGAGGGCGCCGCGAAGACAACCGCGGCGCTGCCGGGCAACGTGTCGCGGATACAGGTGTCATTGTTCTACCGCGTGTTCGACCCGTCGCGCCTGGGCACGCGAGATGTGCCCGACCGGGAAGCGCGCCTCTCCTTCCTCTTCCGCGACTCGGCCGGCGCGCAGCTTGGAGCGCCCTGGGAAGTCGCCGACCTGACGTGCAGCTACCAGTGGCAGAAAGCCGAGATGAGCCACGCAGTGCCGACCGGCAGCCGCACCGTTGACCTCGTGCTCCGCAGCGGCTCCGCGACGGCGGTGCAGTACACTGGTACCTACGTGGCGGCGCAGCCGTGACCTGTTGGACTCGCCCTCGCGGAGCGTTTGTCAGTCTCCCCTCCACTGCCATGAGACCTCACTTCCCGAAGTTCCTGCAACCACTCCTCCTGCTCGCCTTCGTGAGCGTGGCAACCGTAGCGTTCGCCGCGCCGCCGCCACCACCGCACGACGTCTGGCTCGAGGGCGAGTCGTGCCAGGACCACGACTTCACTACCGTCGGGCGCGAGGCGGCATTCAAGGACTGCTACGGGGGCGCGATCCTGCAACTGCAGACGCAACAGCAAGCACCCGAGGGCGGCTACCATGCGACGTTCCGGCCGGTGCTGAAGGAGGCGGGTTGGTGGGAGGTGCGCCTTGCCGTCACGAAGACCGGAGTGACCAACCTCAGTCCCTTCTACCTGCAGGTGGGCGAGTACCGGAGTCGGCGCGTAAACGGCTTTCCCGTCGAGTCGCAGTACGGGCCCGGAGGCATCTTCGCTTGGGTGACTGCGGGGCGGTTCTGGCTTCCGGCCGGCGCAGTGTCGATCACCGTTCGGTGCCGTGAGTGGCGCCGGGCTGAGAACGACTACCTGGTCTATGTCGATGCGCTTGCCCTTCGCCGCGTCGAGGAGCCGCAGTCGGCGCTGCGCTGGATCGCCGGCCCTGAGGGCGCGTCGGCGTGGCAGTTCGAGAAACGCTTCACTGTTGAGGCAGGGCTCCAACGCCCACTTCTGGCCGTGGTCTGCGAGGGCAGATACGAGGCATCGCTGAACGGGGAAGCGGTTGGTAGGGGAGAGGGCTGGGAGACCGCAACGCAGTTCCCGTTGGCGATCAAACTGCGCCCCGGCGCGAACGATCTCGCCCTCACGGTCCGGCCGGGCGACTTGGGCGGAGTGCTGGCTTGGCTCACCGTTGCCGGGGACCACGGCAGCAACTCGGTGGTCGTGTGTACCGACGAGTCGTGGACGGTGAAGGCGGCTGCGGGAGGACCGCGCCCTGCCCGCGTCCTCGGCGGCCCGCACGTCGCTCCGTGGGGCGACATGGAGGTGCAACCGGTGACGCGCATACCTGTGGGCAAACTGCCCATTCCGCTGAAGACGGGGAATCTCTCCGTCGATCTGCTCATGGCAGTCGCGCAAGGCAAGCCCCGCCCCGAGCCGCGGGCCTACCCGGAGTTCGACGACTACCAGAAACTGGGCGGTCTCTTCTGCGTGGAGGACTACATTTGCTGGTTGCCGCTGGAGCCGGAACGGGACCAGCTTGACTGGGCGTTCTACGAGCGGAACTGCCAAGAGCTGGAAGCCCGCGAGATGAAGTACGCCGTCTACCCCTGGCTCCACTTCGCGCCGGAGTGGGTTACGAAAAGCGAGCTGTGGGAGCCACTGCTGTGCCTGCGACACGGGGAGCCGACCTGGGCGCCGTCGATCTGGTCGCCCAAGACGGTGCAGCTCTTCGACCGGTTCTACGGCCAACTGCGCGAACACTTCGGTGATCGGGTGCGCGAAGTGTTCGTGTCGATGGTGTGCGACTACGGCGAGGTCGGCTACCCTGCCGGGCTGGCGGATTGGGTGGTTCACTCGGACCACGTGCACCCCGACTACTGGTGCGGCGACCCGTTGGCTCGGGCCGATTTCCGCGCGAAGGCAATCGCGAAGTACGCCGGCCTCGCTGGAGTGAATGCGGCGTGGGGCACGGGGTTCGCCAACGTCGAAGCAATCGACTACCCGCAATGGACCGCCGAGGCGGGTCCCGACTTCGACACGCTGGAAGCCCTGCCCCCCGAACAGCGCACCCAAGCCCGGCGTCGCTGGCTCGACTTCGCGGAGTGGTACCTGAACGCCATGGTTGACTTCGCGGGGAAGGCCGTGGGGGCCTCGCGACGACACTTCCCGGACGCGCCGCACGAGATCAAGATCGGCTTCGGTCAGGAGCCGGTCAAGCTGGGGGCAGACTACACCGCCTTCGTGGCGCGGTCCCGCCAGGACCAATACACGGTCCGCTCGACCCACGGCAAGCTGCCGCTCTACTTCTATCGCCGGTTCTCCTCGGCGGCGAAGCACTACGGCGTGCCGCTGGTCACGGAGCCGCCGTCCACCGTCTCTCGCGACGAGGAAGTGGAGCGGATCTTCAAGGACGCCACCTCGGGCACCGCGGAGTACTTCGACTACCCCAACAACCTCTTGGGCGCCACCGACTTGTTCGCGCGGTTCGGCCGCTACCTGGAAGGTAAGCACTCGCTGACCGATGTCGCGTTCTTCTTCCCCACCACCGACCACCGGCTTCGCGCCGGCCAAGGCAATCCGGAGCACTTGCTGGCAGCCTGCGGGATCGCGCGGGACCTTTTCGACTGGGATCTCGTCGATGAGCGCCTCGTCCGTGATGGCGCGCTGAGCCGATACGGGGTGCTGCTGCTGGTCGAGGGAAACGTCATCGAGCGCGACGTGCTGGAGCGCCTCGAGCAATGGGTGAGCAAGGGCGGCTTCGTGGCGTCGGCTTCATTCGGCGCAATCGAGACTGTCGAAGGCGACCTGTCGTGGAACCGGCGCGTGCTTGTGGACGCCGCTTCGATCCCCGCCGTTGCAGAAGCCTGGCCCGCTCACGGCGAGCCCGCCGCCGCGTGCCTGGTAGACGTGGGGAGCCCGGAAGACGGGCCGGCACTCGCCGGGGACTGGAACAACTGCGAAAGCGGTCATTGGGAGTGGGGCGGTGCGCCGGGCAAGATCACCAAGCGCTGGAGCGGCGCCCACTCCAGCGTGTGCCTGCCCGTCGATCCGGTGAAGACCTACAACCTGGCAATCGCCGTCGCCCGTCACCCCGGTCGACTATCCACTCGGGCCGAGGTGCTGGCAAACGGCAACCCAGTCGGCTCCCTCTCGCACACCCGCACTTCGATCTTCCGAGCGCGGGTGGCGCCCGCCCAACTGCGCGGGCAGGCGCTGCTCACCGTTGAGTTGGACGTGGATACGTTCTGCCCCGCCGACAATGGCGAGTCGCCCGACCGGCGGACGCTCGGCGTCGGCGTGGACTGGGTGAAGCTGTGGCTGGCGGGACAGCCGGAACCGCAGGCCGCCCCGGCGCCGACCCTCCGGAGGGAGCTGGACACCTCACTGCTAACTGCTCGCTGCGTGCGCCGCCTCGGCGAGGGGGCGACGCTGCTGTCGCCCTTCGGCTGGGAGCAACTGCCCGCGTTCGTCGCGCTCGCCGAACAGGTAGCCCACGCACCGCAGGAGTTCATGCCGGGGCGCAAAGGCGCGCCGCTGCTTGATGGTCAGCGCGACGGGGTGTGGACAGCGTTGATGGCCAACCGCGTGCTGCTCTACAACTCGACGGACCACGAAGTCGCCAAGACCGTCGCCCTCGACCCCGACGCGGTCCAGCGGGCCGGAGCCGCGCCCCCGGTTCGCGGTGGCAAGGTAGAGGTCAACTTGGGGCCGCGCTCACTCGCCTCCATCGAGCTGCCCCAGGTGCGGGTGGTCGCTCCGTGAGAGGGCGCCACGGAGTCGCGGAGCGCACGGAGAAGGGCGGGATTTGGGGACGGCGGGAGCGGCGGCGCTTGCCGTCACACCCGGCCCTTACGGTCCCAAGCCCTTCTCCGTGCGCTCCGTGTCTCCGTGGTGGTCCCGCTCTTGCCGCCAACGGCGCGCCTCCTCTACAACCCACATGGAGTCGATGGCTGCGCGGCCGTCGGGGTAGTTCGTCTCGCCTCCCGCGACAGCGCGGGCGAACGCCTCCAGTTCGAGGCGGAAGGTGTTGGGGCCGGTCTCGAACGGGAACACCTGCGTCTCGTCGGTATGCAGCACCACCCGCTCGCCGCGGTCGATGGACAGGTAGCCGTTACTGCCAATGAAGCGCATGGTGCTGTCGCGGCCGTTCCAGCGGAGGCGGTCGTTGTAGCAACCGTTCAGGGAGCCGAGCATGCCGTTGTCGTACTCGACCAGCAACGCAAACCCGTCTTCCGCCTCCCAGCCACGCTGGTACGACAGATGCGCGTTCACCATTCGCATCGGGCGGGTCCCGGCAATCCAGTGGATCAGGTCGAAGTCGTGGGACGACAGTTCCTGCATGGCTCCGGTCGCCGGGATCCACGGGGTACCGTTGAAGGCTTGCACCTTCGTGGTCACGACTTGGCGAATATCGCCGATCTCGCCGGTCACTTCGCGGGCCTTGGTGAACCATGGCTCGTAGCGCATCTTGAAGCCAACACCGAGGTGGAGGTCGGCGTCGCACGCCATGGCGTCCAGCTCCGTTGTCTCGGCCAAGGTCAGCGTGAGCGGCTTCTCGCAGAAGACGTGGAAGCCGCGCGCCAACGCGGCGTGGACGAGGGCGCAGTGGGCCGCGGGCGGGGTTGCGATCGTGACGAAGTCGAGTTCGTCGGGCAAGTCCTCCAGAGCGGCAAACGGTTGGACGCCGAACTCACGGCCCTTCGTCTCCGCCAAGTCCAGGTTGGCATCGACCACGCAGTCGACGCGCACTGCCTCAATCTCCAGCAGAGCTCTCAGGTGCGTCGTGCCGATGGGGCCGACGCCGATGACGGCGGTGTGTAGCATTGGGGAAGTCCTCTCTCTGGATCTGTGGTCAAGCGGGAGCCACCGTGTGGCTGTCACTCAGTGCCGCCCTGCACCCCACGGCTATTCTGTACGCTGATTGTGTACAGAATAGCCGGATTCTCTCCGCGTTCCAACGCCCAATATGCTCGCAGAGGGCGGCTTGCGAGGCACGGGTGGGCGTCGTAGAATGGCTTCGGAACTGGGCGGGCGCCCTTGGCCCGCAGGAGTGGCTGAAGCCTGAAGCACTTCGTGTTGTTCCCGCCGGGCGGCGCTTCCGGCTTGCGCACCCGTCGCCCACCGGCTGCTGGTGGCCGTCGCGAGAGACGCTATGATGGAGTACCGCTATCGCTTCGCTTGGTACCGCTACGTGGGCCCGACAGCTTGCCTCGCACCGGTGGCAGTCGTCGTCGCCGCGGCTGGCGGGACTTGGTGGTTGCTCGCCTACGCTGTGATTGCAGTCCCGTACCTGACCTGGCCGCTGCGACGATATACCCGCGAAGGTTAAGAACACACCGAAGTCCCGGTGCGACTTCGGCTCCGTCTGGGAGAATACCCTCTGTCCTCCGTCTGCTGCACGCCTGCCGGGGAAGTTCCGCGAACTTCCACTTCGGTGTGTTCTTAACCTTCGCGGGTATACATGGCGTCAGCCACGACCCGTTGGATCCACTCCGGTCGGGAGTAGTCCCACAGCGCGCGGTACTCGGGCAGAGCGTGGTAGTGCCGGTCGAAGGTGGTGAAATCGCCGGTGAACATCACCCAGCGATTCTCTCCCGAGACTGTCTGTCCGGCTTTCAGGCAGTTGACCGCCACCAAGTTGTTCCAGCCCTGAGCCGTGCCGTTCGCCGCGCCCGGCAGTACAAAGCGACCATTGACGTGGAGGCGGTAGGTCGCCAGCCCCAGCGAGTAGTCATTGGCTATCGCCATGGGGGCGTCGCCTGCGGCGAAGTTCTCCTGCGCCACCTGCTCCGTCTTGGTGACCAGCTTGCCTTTGGAGACTGTATTCGTCTCAGCCAACGCGCCAGCGCGGCCGCTCTGCGCCAGGAACTGCGCGTCCAGTTGGGTATCGGCTTCGTAGCGGAGGAAGAAGCCCGTGCGGTCAGTCGTCGTGAACGAGACTTGCTTGCTGAGGACGCGGTCCGGTTCGAGCGTGTAGCGCTTGAGGATGGTGAGGTCGGGGAGTGCAGCGTTCCGGCAGGTCATCACCACCAGGGGTCTGTCGCCAGCCGTTCCGCGCTCCACTCTCTGGACGCGATCCAGCAGTTCCGTGGCGCGCGTGACGTCGTACTCCGTCTCCACGAGGTACCGGTCGTTACCGGCGACCATCGCCTTGCGTCCCGTGGCAAGATCCCGGCCGCCCTGGAGGGCGCCGTTGGCGAGGGAGACCGCGTACCGGGTTTTCGTGTCCGCCAGAATCTCGAGCTTCGCGGGAGGCTTGCTTGCCGCAGCAGACCCGCGGCTCTGCCCCGTCAGTTGCGCGAGGCGAACCGTCAAACCTGCGCTCCGCGGCAGATCCTGGACGCCTGCTGCACACCACACCCTCCCGTCCCAGTCAGGAGGGGCCTTCGTCGCGAGCAACAGCTTGAGCCGGCTGTCTGCCTGTCTCGCTGAGTGCGACAGGTCAACAAACTCGGAGTTGAATGCCAGTGTCCGCGCCAAGGAGAGCGGCGGACCGTCGAGAATCCAGTCGGCCGGGCGGAGGTCGTAACGCTCAGGGCTGCCCGCACCCAGTCCGTACCATACCCGCTTCTGGTACCCGTGCGGACCGTGGTAGTCCACCACCAGCCCGGCGAAGGAGTTCTCATGGCGACCGACGACCTCGCCAGCCTTGCGAACGTCGACAGTTAGGTCATTCAGACCCACTGCCTCAAGCCCTGCGAATGCCCAGCCGGCATCAGTCTGGGTGCCTATGTTCGCGGTGAGCGTGAGGCTGTTCTGATCGAAGCGCGCCACCAGTCCGGGCCGGTAGGGATAGGTGTCGAGTCTGCTCTGGATGACGTGAAACGCTGAGGTGCCCGGGCGCGGCGGACGACACGTCGCGGCGGGCACTGCAGCGGCAGCATGGGTGACCGCAGGCACGCTGGCCGTCCACTCAGCGAACACCGGCGGCGGCATCTTCCCCGTCCACGGCTGCCGGTCCGGTCCCGCGCCGATGCGGAGGGAGTCCACACTCATGCTGACGCCCATGTAGATCCCCGGCTGCCGCTTGCCCGGCACACAGATGTAGTTGTCGCCGGCGTACGTCAACAGCATCAGCTCGCGGTTGAGCAAGCCCGGAGTCGCCAGACCCTGGTAGAAGACGGGGTCCTTCTCAATCAGCGGTACCTCGGTGCCGTTGGGGACGAACGCGGTACTCCAGCCCGAGGTCGTGACCACGTCTTCGGCCTCCAGGCGGCAGTTCCTCCAGCAAGCTCGACCGGGAGGGTGCGCCTCCCTTGCCGATTGGCGCCGCCGTTGCCACCAGGCAGGGGACCCGCCCTCGGGTGGCGAAAACAGCATCGCCGGTACACTTGGAGGGAGCACACCGTGAAGCCCTGGTTTGTGGTGCTGTTCGCGCTTGCCGCGGGCGTTTGTCACGCCGAAGAGCCGCTGGTCGTCGAAGACAAGTTCGACACCTACGCTGACGGATCAACCGGCTCGCCGACCTGGCAGCCGTTGACCAAGGAGTGGGTGGTCCGAGAAGGCGTGCTGGAGGCCGTCGAACCCAGGCGGACCGGCACTATCACGTGGTTGCCCGGCCAGGTGTTCGGCGAGGTGCGGGTCGACGTCCGCTTCAAGATCCTCAACGAAGGCGGCGGCGTCCGCGCGCCGGGAATCGTGCTGGCCTCCCAGGACAGTACGCGCTACTACTACGTGCACTACGACAGCCGGTTCTCGCAGGTCATCCTCGTCCGCGTTGATCCGGGCAAGCCGTGGAACGAGCTGAAGCGCGTTCCTGGAATCACCATTGCGCCCGAAGTGTGGCACCAGGCACGGTTCGAGCTGGCTGGCGGCCACCTCGCCGCGTCCCTGGACGGCAAGCTGCTCGCAGAAGCAGACGACAACACGTACAAGGCCGGCGCCGTTGGCTTGCGCGCCGGGCAGGGGCATATTCTGTTCGACGACCTGCGCGCGGAAGGCGCCCGGGGCAAACTCGAGAAGGAGTGGCAGCTCATGGCAGAATCAGTTCCTCACGACGACCTCGACTGCAAGATACTCTCGGCGGCGGAGCGTGTGGTCGCCACCAAAGGGGAGGGGTACTTCCCGGTACTCATCAAGCTGCGGGAGGGCTCAATCGCAGCAGTAGTCCGTGGCGGCGCGCCCCACATTGGCATCGGGGGACGGCTGGACTTCATCCGCTCCACTGACGGCGGCAGGAGTTGGTCGGCGCCGACGGTCATCGTCGACTCCAAGTGGGACGACCGCAACCCTGCCTTCGGCCAAATGCCGGACGGCACGATCGTCTGCGCGTATGCCGAGGCGCAGACGTACAACGAGAAGGGCGAGTGGGACACCAAGGCTGGCGAGTACATTGACTTCTACGTTACGAGCGCCGACAACGGCAAGACGTGGAGCGAGAAGCAGAAGCTGTTCGTGGGCCCGGTCCGTGGCGGCTCACCCTACGGGAAGATCGTCGTGACCGAGGACGGTACCGCGTTGATGTCGGTATACGGCAGTGCCGATCCCGACTGGACTGGCGAACCCAAAGTGCCCGACGGCGCCACGCAGCTGGTCGGCATTGTCCGCAGCCGCGACAACGGGCGCACTTGGGGCGACTTCAGCTTCGTGTCCACGCGTGACCACAACGAGACGGCGTTGCTGGCGCTGACCAGTCAGCACCTCCTGGCGGCGGCGCGAACGTACTCCCTCGGCAACGTTGAGTTGCTGGAGTCGCTTGACGGCGGGCGCACTTGGGGCGACGCGAAACCCGTTACCGAGAAGTCCCAGCACCCCGCCGACTTGATCCGCCTGACCGACGGGACGCTGCAGATGACCTACGGCAATCGCCGCGAGCCGTTGGGTTGCAGCGCCATTCTCAGTTCCGACAGCGGCCGGACGTGGGACTACGCACACCGCGTCATGGTCGGTTGGACATGCGTAAGCAGCGACTGCGGCTATCCCAGCAGTGTGCAGTTGGACGATGGCACAATCGTGACTCTGTACTATTCTGTGGGCTTGAGCGACGTTGAAGGACACGAGTTCGCAGTCGCGATGCGATACACTGAGGCAATGGTCAAGCCGTAGCCCGAACCCGCGTTGCCCTCCACAAACTCAGTTGAGTTCTCCGTGGTGCTCAACCGAAGCGCCGGCAGGGGTGGTTCCCACAGAACCACGACTGTCCCTGTCTGGCTCGTGCCCCTCCCAGACCTCCTGCACCCACTTGAGCAGCAGGTCTTTCTGCGCGGCCGCTTTCTCGGCAGGCACGGCTTCGGGCGCCAGTTCCAGTGCCAACATGCCGGCGTAGCCGACGCGGCGGAGTGCCTGCAGGATCCCCTTCAGGTCGAGGTGGCCGGCACCGAGCCCGAGGTGGTCACGCTTGCCGTCGTAGTCGTGGAAGTGCACGTGGTTGAGCCGCTTCCCCCGATGCTCGATGAAGCCGGGAATGGAGCCGTAGTGGGCGTACCCCGGCCGGCCGTCGCGCTGAAACGCAATGTGACCGACATCCAGGCAGATCCCGAGATGCGGGCATTCCACCTCGGTGAGCACGTCGAGCCGATCCGCCACGATCAGGTCGTCCGCGACCTCCAGCGACAGCGGGACGCCGGTGCGCGCGCACACCGCCTCGAGCTGCCGCAGCGAGTCGACAAGTGCCGCTCGCCGCTGTTCCCAGGTCGTCCCGTTCTCGCCCGCACCCGAATGCACAACCACCACGTCCGCGCCGAGCTTGGCGGCGAATTCCAAGTGGCGGCTCAGTCTGTGGACCGACTCCCGCCGAGCCGTCGCGTCTGTTGCCACCAGTGACAGTTCGTCCTGGATCGGCGCGTGAACCTCGATGCCCCTCAGCCCCGCGACCTCCTGCCGCAGCCGCGCCCAGTCCGCGTCGGTCAACTCGCGGATGTCCAGCCCCCGGTCGGGCGCCAGTCGCTCGTTGGTATGGAAGCCCAACGCCTCGAACCCACGCGCCTTCAGCCACGCGAGCTGGTCGATGACGTCCAGAGCGCCATTGCCCCAGAGGGTGTAGCTGATGAGGAGAGCGGGCATGTCTCGGAACACCTACTCAGGAGGCCCCGTAGGCCGCGGGCGGTTACGGGCGAGAAGGAAGCGTGGCGCGCTGGCACGCCGAGCTACGAAGGGACCCCGCAGTCCCCCGGGCGCTGGCAGGCTACGGAGTGTGCGTTTCATGGAAACAACGCCAGCAGCGCGTCGGCAAACAGCTTCATCCCGCGCTGGTCGGGGTGGTTGATGGCGTTCAGGAGGAGCGTGGTGTAGGGGAGACCTTGGCGCCAGAGGTGGCCCCAGCGGAGGGAGGCGTCGGCCAGGGCGACGTTGTGGGTGGCAGCGAACTCGCGGAGTCCTTTCACGTAAGGGCGCGGGTCATTGTCGCAGTCGCGCTCGGAGGGGAGACCCATCCAGTCGGGGCGGACGTAGTGCGGGGTCAGGATCGCCCATTCGGCGCCGCGCTGGTTGAAGTCGGCCAGGCGCTGGCTGTACATCTGCTCGACGCCCGCGGGGTCGAGGGAGGCGTCGTTGACAAACTCGGAGACGATCAGGTCGGGCTTGCGGGCGAGCACTTGTTCCTTGTAGTTGTACTGGCTGCCCGGTGGCTCGTCCAGGAAGCTCTGGGTGTTGCGACCGCCCCAGGCGACGGTGGTCAGCTCAATGTCGGCCTTGGGGAAGCGCTCCTGCAGTCGGGCGACGAACTGCTCCTGCCAGCGGTTGTGCTCCCAGTCGGGAACGAACGTGCCGACAGTGACGCTGTCGCCCCAGGCGAGAATGGTCAGCTTCTCCCCGGAGCGGAGTTTGGCGAGGGACTTGGGGAGGAGTCGCTCGGCCGGCGTCGGGTGCTGCTGCGGTGGCTCGGGGTAGGCTTCGGCCTGGACCGGGAACAAGTTCGCCTCGGCGAGCTTCGACAGGCGGCCTGGGATCCAGACATTGGCGACGCGCTTCTGCCCGGCCGGAACCTCCGGCGGCCACGGCACGTTCACATGCGACTTGCCAGCGAGCAGCGACACTTTGCCTGCCGCGTCCACTACCACGGAATCGAGGCGACACACGCCGTACTGGTAGTCCACGTACACCGGAGTGGCGTCGCCGATCCTGCCGCCCTCGAGCCGGCCAACCGTCCCCCAGCGCCGGTCAATGCCATAGTCTTTGTCCGGCTCCAACGCCTCGCCGTCGTCCTTTGCCAGCTTGACGCGCACAGAGTCCGGCACGAGCATGTCTGCCGCAGTGGTCTCCAAGGTCGTCGCGCCGCGCAGCTTCGTGCCCTTGGTCCACGGCGCTGCCTTGTCATTGAAGACCGGCAAGCGGCCGTGGGCTTCGTCGGTGACCGTGACGACCTCCGGCGGCGCGACTTGCAGATCAACAGCGGCGAGCACGCCAACTCGTTTGCCGTTGACCTCCACCTCCCCCGGGCCAACGCGGACGACGAAGTCGCCGGCAATCGTCAGCGGCAGCTCGGCGGCTCCCGCCATTGGGGACAGGCTAAGCAGGGAAGACATGAAGAGAAGTGGCATGGGGTCTCTATACTCGCGAAGGTTAGGAATACACCGAAGCTATTGCACAAGTTCGACGCCTCTGCGTGCACAGCAGTGTGTTGGGTGCTCACCACACGCCCACGGGTGAAGTTCTGCGAACTTCCACTTCGGTGTATTCCTAACCTTCGCGAGTATACCTCACCGGGGCGAGTCTGGGCGCACCCTCACGCTCGCGAAGTCTCCCGCGCATTCTATTCGCCGTACGGACGCCCGTCAAGGACGGCTGCCAACGCCGCCGTCCCTGACCCGCCGACCAACGCCACTGCCACCGACGAGGCTGCCGAGAGGGTATCATGAATACAGGCGTTCGGCGGGAGCCGGCTCAGTACCGCGACACGCAGTGCCCACAGCAATCCTTGGCTTGCCGCACGCAGGTGTTCACCGGTGAAAGAACAGGACGGAGACCTGAGCGATCTGGGCCCTTTCGGCAGGCACTTCACCCAGGCTTGGCCTGAGATTGCGGAGTGCTTCACCCACAACTGGGGGAAGGATGTCGTCAAAGCGCAACTCGTCACCGGGTGGAGCGTGCTGTTTCGGGTGAAGCACGAGGACGCGTGGCGGCTGAAGACGTGGTGCGACAGCGAGCAGTCTCACCTATGGGCCTGCAGCGATGCCCGCATCGTGGCGGAGATGCGAGAAGCGTTGTGTCTCGGTACCGTTCCAGTGGCCCTGGGCAGACTGGCAGACCGTCAGGCCGACGATGACTCGGGGGCGCTGGAGCAGCCGCACCGCTGGGTACGCGATTCCCTGCAGCGGGTAGGCGCCAGCGGCTGACTTCCGGGAGAATACCGGGCGCGGCAGGTCGCATTGCGCCGGGTTCGTGCCGGATATCTTCGGCGCTTCATTGCGCTGGCCGGGGAAGTGGAGCATACTGTCTACTGGTTTGGGCGATCCGCTCCAGGTTTCTTGTCTTGCCAGCGTCCTCTCGCTGGGTGGTGTCGTTCTCCTCGAGCCGAACGCGCAAACTGGTTCCACCAGACCCTGACGCATCAATGCTTCACCCTCGGGCTGTCCCCGGCAAGATCCATTGAGAAGGTTAGGCCGGCGGACAATCCAATTATGAGGGGAGGCATTCCACATGGCTACAGGTTCAGTTAAGTGGTTCAACGATTCCAAAGGCTACGGCTTCATTCAGCCGGATGACGGTACCGCGGATCTCTTCGTCCACTTCAGCGCCGTTCAGTCCAATGGCTTTAAGTCGCTGTACGAAGGCGACAAAGTCACCTTCGACGCCGAAGACGACCCACGCGGCAAAGGCAAGCGTGCCGCTAACGTCACAGTGCAGTCGCAGTCGGTCTGACCGATAACGACCACACGCCCCTGAAGGAACCCTCAACGCCCCGCACAGAACCCTCTGCGCGGGGCGTTTCTTTTTGGGTTCGTTTTGGCGCTCCGGCTGTGGGCTGCATCCGCCGAAGTGAGTCGAAGCACCGCAGCCGGGAACGGTGGCGGCGCTTACCGCTGCAGAGCCGTCAACCGCTCGCGAACCTGGGCGCGGAGGGCGCCGGTGTCACGAAGCAGTCTGACTTGGTCAGCATCTGCCTCCCCGAGGCCGATCAACTCGGTGAGCGTCTGGGTGCACAGCCGCTCGGCTTCCGCGTAAGCCGCCACGGCGCGGTCTGGCTGCCGGACTGCGGGGTCGCTCAGCAGGTCGCCGAGGAGGAGCAGGGCCAGCGGCCGGTCGCTTGGGGCGGCGTTCCGCGCCAGTGGTCCCAGAACTGCCACCGCCTCCGCGAACCGGTGCTGTTCCCGCAGGGCTACCGCGAAGTCCCTCCCGGCACGGAAGGCGGCCTCCGTGCCGGGGCACTGCTTTACGAGCTTGCGCACGGTGGCTTCAGCGGACGCAGCGTCGCCCACCATCCAGTAGGCGTGGGCCAGCCGTTCGAGACCCATAGCGGCGAAGAGGCTGTCGGGGTGCTCGCGGGTCAACTGCTCGAGGCAGTTCAGCCCCAGTCGGAACTCTGGATCGGCCGGCGTCTGGTCGTGTTCAGAGACAAGCATCCGACCCAGCTCGTAGAGCCCGTTGTCCACCCACCGACCGGTGGAGGAACCGAGGGCGACGACTTTGAGCTGCTGCACTTGGTAGCAGCGTTCATCAGAGAGCTTGCCCTCCGGATCCTCGGGGAGCTTCGTCCAGGGCGCCCGATAGCCGATGAACCGGGCAAACGACGGACTCAGCAGCGGCGCAACCGGCACGGTGCCGTAGCAGCGGAAGGCTTGCTGGTACCAGGAACGGGTTCGGTTGCCCAGTTCGGCTTCGTGCGCCCTCCCCCAGCGGAGCTTGTAGACCGCGCCCGTGCCAAGGTAGACGAGAACCACGGCCAGCACGCAGCCGGTGGAACGGACGACGCGGCGCAGGTTCCACTGACCGGCGGGTCGCGCCCCGGCGCGGGCAGCGAGGTAGACGAGCAACAGCGACCCCCCCACCAGCACTGCTTTGCCCAGCTTCCACGCAGTGAAGATGCCGTCGGGTTCTTTGAGGGCCATCCCGTAGCCGGCCAACATGAGCACCGGGTTGAGCTGGCCCACGAAGACGACGTCCAGCGCCCAGAACGCGCCCGCAGCGAAAAAGCCCAGGGTCGGGCTCCGGGAGAACGCTCCGACGGTGACCGCCAACGCGGCAAGGAACGCCATCGAGACTAGCGCGGCCAAGAGCGCCGACCCGACGCTGAACTGCTTGCCCATCACCCGGTTCATGTAGAGGGCCATCAGCGCCATCAGCGCCGCCACGCCACTCCCGGCCAATGCCATCCGCACGCCGACGAGGGCTCGGAACGAAACGGGCCGGGTCAGCACCGTCTCAAGGGTGTTGTACTGGTACTCCGGCCGCAGCAAGGTGGTGCCGACAAACGCCATCACCAGCGCTCCCAACCACTCCAACACCATGACCGCCAGGTGCTCTCTGACCAGCGAGGTCATCGCCATCAGTGCGAACAACACCAGCATCGTAGAGGCGACCGGCACTACCAGCAGCCAGGGGCCCAACCCCGCACAGATGCGCGCGTTATACCGCAGGAAGTGCCAGAACGCCGGGCCTGCTGCCGG
>Ga0210020_1001103_pt1 | contig 24515 bp, 23 predicted proteins | sample CryGeymeta201514_FD_183980 | JGI IMG/M metagenome (GOLD analysis project Ga0210020, IMG submission 183980) | Groundwater microbial communities from Crystal Geyser aquifers in Utah, USA - Crystal Geyser metaG 2015-14 (SPAdes) (version 2) | ecosystem: Environmental > Aquatic > Deep subsurface >... | reverse complement strand
GAAGGGGACGACACAAAAAGTACAGAAATTATTGCAACCATGAGTGATGGGAATGAGTGCCGTTTTAGTATCTTGTCGAAGGGGGGCAAGCTCAAATCCAATCTCTTCTAGGGGGATAAATTGGTCTGCAGCCGGCATACGACGATGCAGCTCCTTCATCATCTTTCCCGTTTTATCGCGCACTGCCATCCCCGTCATGCACCCCGTTATAACTATGGTAAATTCCTCATTTGATTGCAATTTTTTTTGCTTGAGTGGTATCAAATTATTCACCATTCCATACACTCTATTTTCAGCCGACTCTCTGATCATACAGGTAGTGACGACCACGTAGTTAGCTCCTTCAAGTGAATGTGCTTTTTCCATTCCTGCTGCCTCACAATAGGCTGCAATCCGCTCTGAATCTGCGATATTTTGTTGACATCCAAATGTATGGATGAAATATTTTCTTTTCATGCGAGTGCTTTTTTACGTTTATCAATAAGGATAAAAAAGAGACCGAGAAGAAGCCCCACAAGAATAAATGCAATAAGTTTCTCCATTCCATTAAGAAGGAGGCTCGCGGTTCCTAAAATAGCAGTGACAACCCAATAAAATACCGCAATACGTCGTTTGCCCCAACCCAGTTCCATAAGACGATGATGTAAATGCCCTCGATCTGCCTTAAAAGGGGAAACTCCTTTTTTAATTCTTCGTATTAAAGTATAGAGCGCATCAATCATAGGGACTGCCAAAACTAAAATAAACGTTCCAATTTTTCCAAATGAGAGAATAGAAAGAACCCCAAGCCAAAACCCAGCAAGCGAACCCCCCCCATATCCAGGCATTATTTGCTGAGGAAAAAAGTTGAAGGGGAGAAATCCCGCAAAGATACCCGAAATAATGAGGGCAAAAAACAATACATTAGTGGTACTGACATCATGTGCGATAAATCGCTGTGAAAGGAGTCCAAGAAATATGGCGGCTACGGAAACAAACCCCGGCATTTGCCCGTCAACCCCTTTGCTCCAATTAATCATGTTCGTTATCCAGGTGAGCCATACAAGAGCAAGAAGATCCGCAAGTGGGAGAATCGAATGGGTTGCTCCAAATAACTGAAATGTAACCCGCCATGTATCGAGGCGAATGACGCCTCCGAAAGGATTCGAAATAAAAGGAATACCGAGTCCAAACCCAATAACAATACCGGAAATAATGAGATTGAGACCGAAACGAAGATACGGAGAAATATCATAATAGTCGTCGAGTAACCCAATAATGATAGTGAGTGTGCTCGCTATGACTATGCCAACATACAATTTATTGAGCGTAACAAACATAAGAGAGGTGATGATAAACCCAAGGAATAAGGGAAGACCTCCTCCACGGGGAACACGACCAATATGGGTATGAGCGGGATGCTTGCGAAACTTGCTATCGGTAACAAGTCCGAAACGTTTGGCAAGATAGATAGTGGGAGGTGTAAGAAGATAAGTAATGCTGGCTGCGATTCCAAATGCTAGAAAATATTCCATATAGAAATCAAGAAACAAGGACAACAATACGAATAAATAAATAGGTGCATATACCTATAACAGCCATATTGACATAGCGAAGAAGAGAACGTTCAAACTGCTCCTGGAAAAAGAATCGATTATATATAAATGAATTTAATAGGTAAAAGCCATTCATTATGATGGGAATAATAAATATCATCCACCATTCGACAAGCTGATCTTCCCCAATGGGAAGTGAATAAAGGAGTGGAATTTGAGGAGGGATCGTTTTCATAGTGAGGACATAGGACCCAATCATTATCAGATTTGCACCCAAAAGTAAGCCCAACATAATGAATGTATTATACCTTATTACCAATCCCCCTTGCACTGCGATAAGAAATATATTATTATTCCTCCATGACATAACATAGTGAATCTCCAATAGAACTTCTTATTATTCATTTATTTTTATTTTTATGATCGACAGACAGCTCCAACAATTAATCAAAAAAGAGAAGAAACGGCAAAAAGAAGGAATAGAACTCATTCCATCCGAAAATTTTGCATCAGCAGCCGTTCGTTCATATCTCAGTACTGAATTAGTCAATAAGTATTCTGAGGGTTATCCCGGAAAACGGTATTATGGAGGAAATGAAGTTGCTGATGAAGTAGAAATACTTGCCCAAGAACGGGCAAAAAAATTATTTGGTGTTCCCTTTGTCAATGTTCAGCCTTACTCCGGCTCACCTGCGAATTTGGCCGTGTATCTTGCAGTATGCAAACCAGGAGACAGCATCATGGGGCAAGGACTTACCGCAGGGGGGCATCTCACCCATGGACATTCAGTTTCCGCAACAGGCATTTTTTATAAAAGTCATCAATATGGAGTCGATTCAACGAAAAGCGATCTTTTTGATTATGAAGCTATTTTAAAACTGGCCTTAGAATATAAACCGAAGCTTATTTGGGTAGGAGCTACAGCTCATCCCCTTATTTTCAACTATAAAAAATTCAGCGAAATAGCCGAAAAAGTGGGAGCGGTCCTTGCTGCCGATATCGCCCACATTGCCGGACTCATCGTGGGGGGGGTACATCCAAGCCCAGTTCCCCATGTCCATATCGTTACCACAACTACCCACAAGACACTTCGTGGACCCCGTGGAGCTATGATAATGGTAACAAAAAAAGGACTGGATGCATATCCTGACCTGCCGGAAAGAATTAATAAGGCAGTGTTCCCGGGTCTTCAAGGAGGACCACATGACAATCAAACAGCGGCGATAGCTGCAGCTCTTGCGGAAGCGTCAACAAAACAATTTGTAACCTATGCAAAGCAAATAGTAAAAAACTCGGTTGCGCTTGCGGATGAACTGAAAAGACAGGGGATGACATTGGTAGGCGGTACTTCCCAAAACCATCTCATTTTAGTTGATTTAACGAGTGTTATGGGTCCTGGTTCTGGTATATTTTTTTCACGAGCACTTGATAAAGCGGGTTTGACACTGAACAAAAATACCATTCCAGGAGAGCAATCTTCCCCTTTCTATCCCTCAGGAGTCCGTCTGGGAACGCCAGCTGCAACCAGTCGTGGAATGAAAGAAAAAGATATGAAAAAAATTGGGGCGTATATGGGGAGGGTTTTAGACGTCATAAAATCGTATCGACTCCCGACCGACAAAGAAACGAGATTAAAACTTCTCAAAAAGTTCGGTGTCTTTATTTCAAAAAATAAAGAGCTCAAAAAGGTACGAAGCGAAGTACGGACAATGGCGAAGGGATTTCGCCTTCGATAAGAGTCAAATTATCATTTGACTTTCATCTCTCTCTCTCTTACTATGAAAATATATGAAGAATGAAAAGTTTTGCTTTAACAAAAAAAATGGAGTATTGTCTTTGCTTATAATTTTTATCGTTACAGCCATATTATTAACTACAAATCTACTCCAAGTCAAAACATCTACAAATTCACGAGCAGATTGGAATGTGGATACATGTTGGCCATGGGATTATGGATGTCTATGTGGACAGAAAACAGATGGTCTTGTCTGTAAACAATATAAGAGTATTAGAGTGGCTGAAGGACAATTTGATTGTAAAGCAAAAAAATTGCTTACTAAATGCGAGATTGGATGTAATATTGATAAAATTTCTTGTAATACTATTTGGACAATAGCAAAAAATGATATTTCTCCTAATAAATTGTGTACATCAGAAGAAATTAACACAGGTAGATTTAAGTGTTTCCAGATAAAGGGCGAAAACAATTATTACCAATTTGCATGTGGAAGTGTTGATGCGAGATATTTTAAATGTGTTGACAAATGTGGTAGTAATGGGGCATGTGAGATAATACCCACTCCATTATTTTCACAAATGCTTGCCACGTCCTCGCCCACCCTCACACCCACTCCATATAAAGCTCCAACATTGGCCGGGGGTTCTAAAGATTTAACATTAAAAATAGTGGATAAAACAGAAAATGGGCTTTATATTAGCAATACTGTTGTATATTTCTATAAAGAGAACAACATAAAATATCATGCATCTTTTTATGGCTTTGCCGGAGAAAGCACAGATACATGTAACGAACGTGATAAAGGGAAAGAATATAAAAGATTTACCATGGGACAGTCACTTATTTTAGCAGAAGGAAGTATCCCGGATCTTTATTTATATTCGAAAAAAACAAATAATGGAACAAGTTTTTATCTTATGTATAAAGGTGTTAAATATGACCTATTTACATTTGTAAAAGATAAAAATGCAATTTTGGTTGGGGTTAGCAACTCTGATATACCAGGTATGTCTAATACATATAAAATTGTCTGTTTTGATAATTAAATACAATGCCACCCGATAACCATACTCAAACCCCGCTAAGCGAACTCACTTCAAATAAACCCGCCACATATACAGGTGGTGTACTTAAACAAGTTGGACAAGGGATGGCTTCGGATAGTATTGGCCTCAAAAGCATTTATAGAGAAATTGATAGTCAAGCACCGACTTTATTTTCAAAGAATGCGGATGGTACTAACGAAAGGATGGCACTATTAAAATTGGGGCCCAAGAAGTAATCGGAGGAGAAAGGACTGAAGTCAATAAAACCGATGAAGTAGCAAGTGTGACTTTTACCCCTTCCGGAAGTGCAAGAATCAAACATCCGTTAATATATGAACCTTTCAATAATCCCCTTTTTGTTGGACAAGTCAAAGAAAATAATAGAGAGAATGCACCAGAAGAAGTTAAAGAAGTTAAGTGTGTAGCTCCTGGTACAGAAAAAAAATCACTGATGGAACAGCACATTGGCAAGGGACAAAGATGATTATTAAACCAGATGGAACAACAGTCGCATCAACAGGAAGATTCGTGACAAGTGATAAAACAGGAATAGATGTTCTGGATAAAGAAGTGGCAGTTACAACAAATGGCACAGTTGTAGAAATTCCCTTATATGGTGACCCCCAAGACCAAACTCCACATAGGGATTTTGTAGGAATTCAATTTACTCCAGACAAAAACCAAACTGCATAAGTGATAGATATTCCTGTAAGAGTCATCTTGAAGACCGGATCGTATAGGTTTTGTCGTTCACGATGAAAGCTCTTTCTGGATATATGGGGAGAGATGTGCGAAACGATCCCTTGTCTATAAGAACCTTTCCCACAAACCACGGAAGCTCTTCATATGTCTTTTTATAGATATACACTTTCCTTGAGGGGAGATAATACTGTGCCGGATGGAAATCATATTCGTTTGTGACATAAACAACGTCTGTTTTTAGCATTTGTTGTTTGATTGAATTAAACGTATTTTTGAGAGGGGCTTTTACCCTCAGTAACACTTGTGCTGTCGCGAATATGAAGGAGAAAATGACGAGTAATGCAATAGCTCCAATTCGAATGCGAATATTTCTAATCCCCTCAATACCAATAATTAGCAATAGTAAGAGACCGATATTGGTAAAAATAAGATAGCGAGGCAAGAAAACAGGTTTCCAAAAAGACAAAATAAAAATAAACAGTGGAATGCCCAAAGCCCATCCGAGAAGGAGCGCTAAATACCGTTTTTTTTGATGAAAGGCATGAAGGCGAACGGCCACCAGAATGATTCCCGCAATGACAACTGAAAGATGAGGAAGATATTTATATATGACCCATGTAGTTTTTTCATACCCCGTAAAAATAATCGCAGGAATGAGAAAGAAATCCCTGAAATTGGATGTGGGAACCCAAAACGATTGTCCTATCGGCGGACCCGCAAAAAGGAGAAGGATAATCCAAGGGATATACCACAAACCTACCTTAAAAAGGGGAAGGAAAAATTGTTTCCTTTCTGTTTTATGAGATGAAAAAAAGAAAAATACAGCTTGAAACGCAATCACAATAAAAAGGAAGTAATGTGTAAACATGGCTGTTATTGCTGTATACGCATATAGTTTGTATTTACGCTTCATTAATGCATAGAAGAGGAGCGTTGCGATAAATGCCGTCATACTATACATACGGGCTTCAAACGCATAGTAATGGAGAAGGGGGTTGATGATAAAAAGGAGAAGATAGGCCATTGATTTTCTTTCGCTCAACTTAAATACATCATTCAATATAAGAAACACCACGTAAAGAGTTGCCCAAAAAAAAATAAGTGAAAGGCTCCTGATAGCTATTTCCGATGATCCAAAAAAACCCATCCACACTTTTAAGAGTAAATAATAAAGAGGCGGATTTGCATCCTGTGCCGTCGACCACAAAAGAGTATGCAGAGGAAGTTTCGCCATCAGGTAAGAAAATGCTTCATCCCTCCAGAAACTCGCCACAAAATAGGCAAGGGGAGTTTTGGTAAAAAGAAAATGCATCATACCTTTTCGGTTACTTTATAAGTAATGTTCTTTTTTAAAATGATTCGTGTATGTGACTCAAGGGCCGGCAATGCCGAAAGAAAAAATGAAATAGCAGGAAGGAAAAACCACTGAATGACCATCAAAGGGAGAGCGAGAATTGATGTATCACTGTTCATTTTTTTCCGGACTTTAATATCAATATAAAGGTAAATAAGTATCATAGAGGTAGAGATAGTGAGAATAAATCCCGAAAGTTGGGGGAGGAGAAATCCAAGAACGGTGTTCTTGAATGCGGGGTTAACGAGGGCCGGTAACGATGCACTGATAGTCAAAATAAAAAATGAAATGGGCCAGAGAAGATGATTTTTAGAAAGGAAAATAATTTTTTTTAGTTTTATTCTAAAGGGGATATGAGGAGAAGTAACTGATCTACGCAATGCATATCCTATATCACTCACTCCCCATGCCCATCTCTTTTCTTGTTCATACCTGCTCCTGAACGTTTTTATGACGTTACGTGTATAAACAGCGTCGCTCCCGACGAGTGTATAGAGGGGAATGGTTTGAACCTTTTCTCCAAATTTATAAAAAGCTTGTAAATACACGTGCCAATCCTCAGGAATGATATCCACATCCCAATAGTTTATTTCGTGAATGAGCCAAAGGCTCACTGAGTAAGTCGAAATTTGTATGAGATTGTCTTTTTGGGACAAAAAAGAAAGACGCAGAATAGAAGAAAGAGTGGCTTGTATACGGATAAAGAGAGGGGATCGCCAAAAATTGTTATAAAGAAGAACGGGAGCCCAATAAAAATGATATATATTGTTCTCATCATGGGTATATGAGTGTGTCAAATACGAAAAATAATTCACGGGAAGCGTGCTATCCGCGTCACAAATAGTAAGAACCACCTGTTTTGGATCTATCTCTTTATCTTTGACATATAGCGAAATAAGCCGTGTCGCGGAAGTTTGATTACTTGCTTTTCCCGCTTCTTCATTGGGTTCCAAGACATGATAGGACTCAAGTATATCCGCAAAAAAAGAACGATATTCAGTACAGATTGCCACTGCCTTTTCAGGAGCTTCTGGCTCTCGCATTTCAAAGGCGAGCACTAAAATAATTTTTTTAAATGGGTAGTCGCTGGATACGATATGGTCCAGTGTTTTTTTTAATTTATGTAGTGGCTCTTTGTAATTAGGAATAATAATGAAATGGGTGAGAAGCGATGATTTTTCCTTCTTTTCTTTTATGAGGGTGTGAAAGGGCACATTCTCAAATGTATGGAGAAGATTATAGGAGAGCGTGCTGTAATAGACCGTTTCCAGACAGCTGTAGAGAAAGTATAAATCAAAGGCGATGATGAAATAGGCCACCCATGCTGGGTGAAACGGCGAAAGCCAGAGGGGAAGCGTAATAAGAAACCATGACAATATAGGGATGCTCAAATCAAACACTCTTCCCAAAAAAGGATGACATTCGCTTTTCTCTGACATTTCTGACATAGGTATAGTATACAAGGAGAAAGTGTCATGCTGAACTTGTTTCAGAATCCATCAATTTTTCCTCGCAAAGGCCATCTGGCAACCGGTCCAGTTGACTGAGGCTAGGGAAATAATAGTTCGAGGTTTGTACTGCTAACATCGTCATTCCCGCTGCCGAGTGGGAATCCAGACCATAATTACATTACCCATTTGCTCAAATAGAAAAGAGGAGGGAAAGGGAGTAAAATGGAGGGATATGTTTAATTACATTAAGCATTTTGACAAGTGGTTTAAAGTTAAACCACAGTTAGACAATCTCGCTACGTATCCAAAATTTCAAGAAGGTGATGTTTGGTGGTGTCACATTGGAGAGAATGTAGGACATGAAGAGTGCGGAAAAGGTGATAAATTTTTACGTCCAATCATCGTATTAAAAAAATTTAATAACAGAATATTCTTTGGTATTCCCACAAGCTCTAAATTAAAAGATTCTCCATTTTATCGACCCATCGTAATTAAAGGAATAAGAGTTTCAGCTCTTATGTCACAAATGCGCCTATTTGATGTAAAGAGATTATTGTATAAACAATCGAAGATTAGCCCCACCGAGCTTGAAGTCCTTAAAAAGGATTTTATTAGACTCCTCATAAAAAAATAACCCCACTGTTTCCAGTGGGTCGTCCCTTACGGGAATTTGTACACTTATTATATCACTTTTTCTCCCTGTCAAAGGGTAAATTTTGCCCCATTTGGCAACCGCAGCGGGTGCCGAAGGCTGGCCATCGCCACATTCCCAATTTCTTCGCAAAGGCCGCTTGCACACCTCCGAGGTGTGTAAGGCCAATTCTTCATTTTGCACATATCGAAATATATCATTACATTCATTTTTGAGGCCAAATTGTTGATTATAAACCACAAAAATGGTAGTATGGACTGTCTGAATAGGATGAAAATAATCAAATATATTTATCTATGGATAAGTTCACGCCAAAACAAAGGAGCTACATCATGTCCAGGATAAGAGGGAAAAACACGAAACCCGAGCTTCTCGTCTTCCGTGAGCTCAGAAAAAAAGGCATACACTTCCAGAAACATTACAAGGTCACGGGAAGGCCTGATGTCGCATTCCCCAGAAAGAAAGTCGCGGTATTCATAAACGGCGAATTCTGGCATGGCCGAAGATTTTCAAAGATCAAAGACAGACTACCTGAGTTCTGGAAAAACAAACTCGAAAGAAACATAAAGAGAGACAGGAAAAATTACCGCTCACTTAGGAAGGATGGGTGGAAAGTGATTAGTATTTGGGATACTGATTTGAAAAAAGACATCGATAAGCAATTGGATAAGATCATGGAAGCGATAAATACAGATACTCAACGACAGAAAGAAAAACTTCCTCATTTACCATCCCATGCATCAAAAAAAGAAATATAATTCAAGAATGACAAAGACGTATCAGACAAAAGAGCAGGTTTTAGAAAAAGCAAAAATGATTCTACGAAAGTCATTACGAAGGGTGATTCCTAATGAAGCCATTATGGCTATCGAGACTCAGATTGGTGTCTACGGCATGCGTCGTAAAGGGCTTTTAGGTGACTTGATGGAAAAATATTATTTTGAAATTTCCCCCGGAAATAGCAGTGAACCTGATTTTAAAATTGCAGAAGTTGAGCTTAAAACAACCCCTTTAAAAAAACACTCAAAAAAAAGGTTTTCTTCAAAAGAAAGGCTGGTTTTTTCAATGATAAATTACGACACCATCATAAATGAAACATGGCTTTTAAGCTCCTTTTTGAAAAAAAATAAATCTCTGTTGTTAATGTTTTATCTGTGGTTTGAGAATCAAAGCATTCTTGATTATGAATTCAAATTCGTTCATTTACTGGATTTGTTAAAGGACATGTCTGCCGAAGATGCATTCCAAATTCAGAAAGATTGGGAATATATCGTTGCAAAAATCAAGAGAGGAGAAGCGCACTTATTGTCAGAAGGGGACACGTATTATTTAGGGGCATGTACTAAAGCGGCAGACAGTTCCGTCGTAAGAGATCAGCCACTGAGCCGTATACCAGCAAAACCAAGGGCATTTTCCTTTAAACAACAGTATATAAACTATCTTATTCAAACGAAATTACTTGGTGAAAAAACAAGTGCAAACTCAATTTTTAAGAAGCAAAGACGTTTAGAGACTATCGAAGACACAATAAAAGAACGCTTTTCTCAATTCATTGGTAAGACTGATAGGGAAATACTCACTCAGCTCAACTCCACTCTTAGCAACAAGTCAAAGAGCTATAAAAGATTACTTGTTAACCGTATTTTAGACGTTTATTCAAATGATATAGTTGAGCTTAAAAAATCGAATATAACTCTTAAGGTCATAACCTTAGAGCCTAGTGGAAGTCTAAAAGAATCCATTTCTTTTCCAGCATTCGATTATAAGGATTTAGTGATTCAAGACTGGTATAACGAACAGAAAGCAACAATGTCTGATTTTCATTTTCAACTGGAGACAAAAAAGTTTTTATTCGTGATTTTCCAAAAACAAAAAAACACTAGTGATGTCATTTTAAAAAAAACGATGTTCTGGAATTTTCCCATGAAGGATATCGGCGAGGTAGAGAGAGTATGGAAAAAAACTGTCGATTGCATCAAGGCCGGAAAATATGCCGAACTTCCTAAAATAAGCGAAAGCAGTGTCGCACATGTCCGACCTCACGGTAGGAATTCCAAGGATACGATCGAAACCCCACAAAAAACATTCGAAATGAAACGCTCTTTTTGGCTTAATGCAAAGTACATCCAACAAGCGATAGAAGATGCCAAAAATTGAGGTTGATCGATTCATTTTTATTTGTTAGAATCTCCATATGTCTAAAATTAAGGTTGTTGAATTGTTCGCTGGTGTTGGCGGTTTTCGGCTTGGATTGGATAGGGCAAGCAACAACAAATTCAAATACCAAACAATCTGGAGCAGTCAGTGGGAACCGGGAGCTACAACCCAACATGCATCCGAAATCTATACGAAAGTGTTCGGAAAAGAAAACCATTCTTGCGAAGACATACAGAAAGTAATCGAAATGGACTTTGACCAAATACCGGACCATGATTTATTGGTCGGAGGTTTCCCCTGTCAGGATTATTCTGTTGCCCGGACCTTAAGCCAAGCGAAAGGCATTTTCGGTAAAAAAGGGGTCCTATGGTGGTCGATATTCAACATCCTCCGCAAGAAGGGGAAGAATGCCCCGAATTTCCTCATGTTGGAGAATGTTGACCGCTTATTGAAATCACCTTCAGGACAAAGGGGCAGGGATTTTGCGGTAATGTTGGCTTCACTTGCCGATTTGGGATACGTAGTTGAATGGCGGATTATCAATGCAGCCGATTACGGATTCCCCCAACGGAGAAGAAGGGTTTTCATCATCGGACATAAGAAAAGCAAGAAAATCCTTGACTCCCTTAAAAAAACAGAAGATATTAAAAAGTATATCTTCAATAATGGCGTGATTCCCAAGGCATTTCCAGTCGTAACGAATGAATCCGATTTAATGCAATTTACTATCGAGGGGGACCTGAAAAAAGTATCCGATAATTTTTCTTCGGATAGACCAGCGAAGAGCCCTTTCGAAAATTCTGGAATCATGATTGATAGGAATGTCTATACAATCAAAACAGTATCAAAATACGATGGGAAACAGATGACACTTGGGGACATAGTTATCCATGACGAAACCGCAATACCCGTAGAATTCTTCATAAAAGATGAGGACAAAAAGAGATGGGAGTATCTGAAGGGTGGCAAAAAGGAAAACCGGAAATCGAAGGATGGGTTCGAATACAGCTACTCTGAAGGACCGATGGTTTTTCCCGACTTATTGGACAGACCATCTAGGACCATCGTTACAGGTGAAGGAGGCAGTTCCCCATCACGATTCAAACATGTCATCAGAACGAAATCGGGGAAATTACGCAGACTTACCCCATTTGAATTGGAAAAGCTCAACATGTTCCCTGAAGACCATACCAAATTCATGCAGAATGGAAAAATAACCCCGGATGTGAAAAGGGCATTCATAATGGGAAATGCCTTGGTTGTAGGAGTAATTGAAAGACTAGGCAAATCGTTGGTTCAGTTTATCTAATCACTGATATAGATTCGACAATATCTATTTCTTTTTCTGAAAATAGACTCTTCGTCAATGTTCCATATATGTTTCACTAAATAATTTATGCATGCGTAAATTATTTTTCAAGGCAAAATTGCGGCTTATTAGCAGTAAAAAAAGTTCAACTCTTTTAACTGTCTCCATATATAAATCATAGTTATTGGGAACCAACCTTACTAATTACAGATGGAGTTTTTGAATCAGGTTTAAACCTAGGTGGTTTTATTTTGACTGATAGAGGCATAGGAAAGTCGACCCCTATTAACAATGCCTCACCACTACCCAAAATCGGTAGGAATGACAAGATTGAACGATTTGCTGAAGAACAGGCGTTTTCAATTGCCTCTTTATCAAGCCTATTAATTAATCTATGAACTATAAAAGTTCCCATCTGACTTAGTGTTCCCAAGGGAATGTCTCTTGGGTTTTGTGTCGCTAAGCAAATAAATAAACCATGCTTCCTACACTCTTTTGCTATCAAGTCAAATGAATCTAATTTTTGCTCTGAATAATATTCATCTTGAACGGACTTATTTAAAAATTGATGTGCTTCGTCTATAAAAACAATTAAACTACCCTTCTTCTTAAATTCGGAGGCACGAGCTTTTTCTAATAAAAATCTTCCTATAGAATTTACTAAAATTTCTCTAACTTGAAATTCAAATTCTACGTCACGAAGTGAAATTCTTAATAGATTTTTGGTGCTATCAGCCAAAAAAGATTCAATTTTCGTTGCTAAATCTGTTTTGCCTTTTTTATTTTCATCTCTAAAACCAAATAAATTTCCAAATTCTTTCGTAACAGTAAGATTATTTACCCTAGATACTAGAGAAACGCAGAATGAGACATCAGACTGATTAATCGATCCATATTTGGTTTTATCCTTTATATCTGGGTCCCAAACGCATTCTTGTACAAGTTGGCGTGACAACTTAGTTATGTCAAAATCAAGTCTATTATTTTCGATTTGAGCAATATGTCTGTAATAAGAAATATCATAGGCTTTTTTATCACCACCTGATTTTTTTAGTATGCCATCTTCAATTGCAATAGTGAATACTGAATCGTCTTTTTTTTCTTGCAATTCTGTTTTTCCTTTCCCATTTATTCTAACCATTTTTAAAGATCTAATAGCATCTAATAGTTTTGGCCTTTGGACTTTATCCGATGGTTTAAGCAAATAAAAGATGTCTGAAACTGTGAGTCGAGAAAAATCGAAGTAAGTATCTATACCCATCGCAACTGAATCTATCCTTTTATCAACACAATACGGCTGATATTCTCCTGTGGCGTCAATAAGGATCGCCTTTCCATTATTATTAACAATTTCTTCAATTAGTTTTTGAACACTCCAGCTTTTACCGCCACCAGTAGTCCCCACAACTGCACAATGGCGTCCAAAGAGTGACTGCGAAGAAACTTTTACCTCTGAGCTTTGATTCGAGCTAAGCACTGCCAAATCTATTAGTGTGTCGTCACTAGTATTATTCACTCCAAACTCAAAGAGATATTTCTGTAAGAATTGGGATGAACAGCTAAAGACTCTAGCTCCTACGTGAGGAAAGGTATCTAGGCCCTTGTTTATTTTTCTTATTTTATAATAATCAAATGAGATTAATATCTCAACTCTTGCTCGAGGATGAAGGTCCTCGCTTTCAAATCTTTGTTCTGTCAATTCCATTCTCTCTTTTTCAGGTAAATCCAGTTCTAAAATTTTACCTATGAATCCAAACTCTTCACCCTCGATGGTCACATATGAACCTACTAATCCTGGATGATGTTTCTCACCGTTTATATGATGCAACTTCAATAGGTTAGATGCGGGAATATGAATCATGACAAAACCAGGATTTACCTGTTGAACAAATCCTATAAAAAGCGAGCTGTCAAAACTATTATTATTTTGTTTGTTGTTCGTATCCATATTCTTCAGGATAAGGATAATTTTTTACAAAATCCTCAAATTTTTCGTCAATCAAAACAACATTATTTTGAGATTTTGTTAATTCAACAATCTCTGTTAGACCTTTTTTTTCTTGAAATTTTGGGAGAACCACTACCAAAGAAAGACTAGTATTACTAATACTTGCCTCGGTAATAACATTTTTAAAGTGCTTATCAGTAAAACTAAAACCAATACAAATTAGCAATGTGTTTTCTAGTCTAAGGGCTCGTTGGAACCGTGATGTCATTTCGAAGAATGGTTGTTCATAAGAATGTTCATACTTTTCACTATTTGGGAAAATCATTAAGGATTTCTTAGGATTTTCCTTTATTATTATTTGACGGCTATCTTTTTGCTCTTCCCAATTAATTGACCCATGTGGTTTATATAAGTGAAAAACTTTTTTAACATAATTATTTGTTCTGGATGGTTTGTTAGAGTCTCTAATTAAAAGATCATAGTCAAAAAATGTTGGATCAAAATATCTTGGCAGTGAAAAAGAAAAGCCATCAATAACAGAATATTTACCATCCATTCCTGCCTGTTCAAATAATTGATCATAATTTAGGGTGAATATCTTGATTCGGGAATATTTAGATTTTCTGGCAGTTAATTTATTAAGGAATTCTAGATGGACTGGGTTAGTTGATTTTAAATTACATGCAGTCTGAATGTGTTTTTCAATTTTGATGATTTGCTGTTCTATAGTTGTTTGAGGGCCTTGTAGAACTTGCACTGCCATGTATGCCTTAGAAAGTAGGCCTTCTATGTCCTTTTCAGAATCTTCAGATGGATATTTTAATTTAATATTTGTGTAAAGTTGTTTAAATTCTGCTTCATCAAAAAGATTTTTTACCTCATCCCAAAGTTCACGCATGCTTTTACCACCGGATGATTTTGACGTTCCTGCACCACAGAAGACAACAATATTTTCAAAAGGATTCGAGAGAAGAGCAGAATAATGTTTTCGACTTAATTCTCTTGCTTTAGCTTCGGTTGTTTCATCAGCATTTAATGTAGTAACTGCAGAATCTACAAAAAGCTTCGCATCGTCTACGTATATATTTTTTGAATATCGCCTATAAAAGAATGTTTTAGAGTTACTTGACATGCTAAATATTCAACTAGTAAATTGACTCATTATACCCGAAAACTAAAAAATATAATAATATTGATGTTGTTAGTTATTTCAATGATTATTTAGGAGCTAAAAAGAAATCTGCTAGAATAAACGAGAACAAATAGGTTAATAAAAAACACTCATGCCATCACCAACTAATAAAACATTTTTGAAATCATGCAACCTCCTCAACCCCCGCCAGAGGCAGGCGGTGGATACGATTGAAGGCCCTGTTATGGTGATTGCCGGCCCAGGGACAGGGAAGACACAGATACTGACCCTTCGAGTTGCTCAGATTCTTCTGAAGACCCAGGTCAATCCGGAGAATATTCTAGCTCTCACCTTTACCGAAAACGCAACCGCTGAAATGAAGGAACGGTTGAGTGAACTTATCGGTCACGAGGCATTTAAAGTACAGATAAACACCTTCCACGGATTTTGTAATGAGCTTATCCAAAAGCATTTTGAAGTATTTCATCATCTGGCGTCATATTTACCCATAAGCGAACTGGAAGAAATACAGATCATCCAGGAAATCATTGAATCGCACTCATATGTATATTTGAGGCCCCAAGGGGATCCCGCGTACTATTTCCACCCCATCCGCTCCGCTATTTCATCTCTTAAAAAAGAAGGGATATCCCCTACCCAATTTAAAAAAGCAGTGGAGAAGTGGAAGGCAGATTTTGAAAAGCGCGATGACCTTATCAATCTAAAAGGAAAATATAAAGGAAAGATGAAAGGGACAGCAATTGATGAGATGAAACATATAGAAAAAAACAAGGAATTCGCGGAAGTGTTTGCGATCTATGAAAAGACGATCAAGGAAAAAAAGCTCTATGACTTCAACGACATGATCATCGAGGTTGTCCACGCATTTAAACGCAACGAGCAATTCTTATCGCAAATCCGCGAGACATATCAATACATTTTGATCGATGAACACCAGGATACCAACAATGCCCAGAACTCCATAATAGAATATATATGCAGTCTGGATGATTTCCCCAATTTATTCGTCGTGGGGGATGAGAAACAGTCCATTTTCCGCTTCCAGGGAGCGTCACTTGAGAACTTCCTCTATTTCCAAAAGACATTTCCCCGTGCGACCCTTATCCAACTGGATGAGAACTATCGCTCTACCCAAAAGATACTGGACAGTGCCCATGCCCTTATCCAACATAACGCACAGAGCATTTCCGCCAAAACACATCTTAATGCGAATGCAAAATATCCTGAAGTGGCTATTACCCTCACCAAATTTGCCAACCCATCTCAGGAACTATTTGAAATCGCCACGTCAATTGAAAACCTTCACGGCGAAAAGAAAACTCCGTATGACCAAATGGCGGTATTGGTGCGAAAAAACAAAAATCTGTTATCGATGGCCTCCGTACTCGCAAAAAGGAATATTCCCTATATCATCTCTACCGACGAATCCCTCTTTTCGGACAGGTATATCAAAAAAATCATCTCACTTTTGAAAGCACTCTTTTTTGTCGGGGAAGACACCTATCTGTCCCGCATCCTGCTGATGGATATCTTCAATCTTGATCCGTTGGCTGTTTTTCATATCATCAAAGATGCGAATAAAAACAAGATTCCCCTGTGGAAATATATCAAGACGCTTTCCTCACCAGACGAATTGGTATCCGCTTTCAACAAACTTATTGCATGGAAAAAACAATCGGAAAATAAGGCTATCGATGAGTTCTTCATAACCCTTATCCATGAATCAGGGGTAATGGAGCAGATACTCAAAGAACAGGACTCTCTTTCGATACTGGAAAAACTGCATGTACTGTACGAGGACATCAAGCAACTGCAGCAGAAAAACCACAAACTTTCCCTTGAGGAATATCTTATTTACTTGGGTCTTTTGGAAGAACATGCCATTGCCCCTCAGGTAAAGATCGCGCAAAGGAAAACGGGAAGCGTTTTCATCTCGACCGCCCATAAGGCAAAAGGACTGGAATTCGAGCATGTCTTTATCCCCAAAACAACTGACTCGTATTGGGGAAATCCACGGGGACAATCGTCTCTCATCCATATCCCATGGAAATACCTTTCGCGAGTTGACCAGTTGGAAAAAAAGGAAGATGCGATAGAGGAGGAACGACGTCTTTTTTATGTTGCCCTTACCCGAGCAAAGAAACAGATATTTCTTTCCTATGGCGCCCAAAATGATGAAGGAAAAGATCAGCTCGTGTCCCGTTTTGTCTTTGAGATACCGGAAAATCTAATTGAAAAAAAATCTGTTGCAGAGTTGCCGCTTGATACGAAGAAAAGAATCGTATTAACTCTTTCTCCTCAAAAACCCGCATCAAAAACATTCAATAAAAGTGAAATGCAAGAATACATCAAAAATTTGTTTATCCATAACGGTGTTTCGGTAAGCGCATTGAACAACTTCATTTCCTGTCCATGGAAGTATCTGTTCCGCAACCTTATCCGTCTTCCTGATGTACGCGGCTATTATCTGTTGCTGGGGACTGCGGTGCATGAAAATATCCGTGAATATATTTTGCAGCTGAAGAATAAAAAAACGATGAGTGAAGAACAGTTGCTTGCCCATTTTAAGGAATCGATAGCCCTCTTTTCCGCATCGGAAAAAGACTTAAAAACACTGGAAGAAAAAGGGTCGCTTATCCTCAGTTCCTACTACCGGAAACGGATGAAAGACTGGGATAGTGATCGTGAGTCGGAGCTTGTCATTCCCAACATCTTTTTGGAGCAAGACATTTCCATCAATGGAAAGATCGATATGATTGAGTTGAAGAAAAAAAATGAAGTAGTGGTGTATGATTTCAAAACGGGAAAAGCCAAGTCAAGAAATGATTTATTAGGTTTGACCAAGAAAGAAAACAAAGACTATTATCGTCAATTAGTATTTTATAAACTCCTCCTTTCTTTATATAAAAAAGGCCAGTATAAAATGACTAAGGGCGTTATTGAGTTCGTGGAAAGTGCGGTTGATGGGGACATAAAAAACGAGTCATTTACCATAGAGGATTCCGAAGTAAAAGAGCTTATCGAAACAATTCGTGTGATGAAGGACTCCATTTTAAGTCTTTCGTTTTGGGATAACCGATGTGAAGACAAGGATTGTGAATACTGCCGCCTTCGTTCTCACTTTTATCGCCCCTTGGACTGAAGGAGTGTAAAATATGAAGATACAAAAAGAAAGCAACACCAATTAAAGTCATGGTAATTGATTGTGTTGACAAAATTGACCAAGTGCTGGATTTACTGACTTAACCATCCGCCATCAACATAGATTACGGAACCGGTGATATAGTCGGCTTCGTCAGAGGCTAAAAAGACTGCTGTAGCGCCAATATCTTCCGGTTTGCCAAACCTTCCTTTTGGGATTCTCGCTAACATGCCCGTTTTTGTCTTTTCATCAGCTAATATGCTGGTCGTCATATCGGTTTCAATTACACCCGGACAGATGGCATTAATATTAATTCCCCTCGGCCCAAGCTCAATAGCGAGATCTTCGACCATAGCAATCACTCCCCCTTTTGAAGATGCATAGTGAGCAATATTGCCAAATCCCACTCCCACTCCGCCAGAAGCGATCGAGGAAATATTGATAATCTTTCCTCCGACGGGCATGATTTTAATCGCTTCTTGAACACAGAAAAACGAGCCTTTCAAATTAATATCCAATACTTTATCCCATTCCTCCTCAGTTATTTTATCTACCGGGTTGAAATAAACTATTCCGGCATTGTTTACCAAAATAGTAAGCTGGCCAAATTTATTCTTTACTTCCTCAAACATTTTGGCAACCTGTTCTTTGTTGGAAACATCGGCCTGAACCGAAAATGAGTCTACCCCACATTTTTTAACTTCCGCTACGACCGCTTCGGCTTCTTCTCCTTTTGAATGGTAATTAATGGCGACCGATGCGCCGGCTTTAGCCAAAGATAAAGCGATACCACTACCAATTCCGCGGGAGGCCCCAGTAACCAGGGCTTTTTTTCCTTTTAGATTAAACATATATTCAAATGAAAATTTATAATATATCTAAATTCATCCTACACTCATTCTCGGCAATAATCAAATATTAACCGCTAAAATATTTCAAGAGTGATGGGTTTATATCGCCTAAATTTCAATTCCAAAAAATTTAGAAAGCTTTTGCCACCAAGACTTCTTGACTGTTGGCTGAGTCGCTGGTTGAGGAGGTGCCACTGAATCGGAAACTCCAAGAGTGGGCGAGTCAACGGATTTTGTTGGTTTTATTACTTTCCTTGTTGTGTCATTAGTTGTTTCTATAATTGATGAATTAGGCGAATTGCTGATAGCAGTTTGAGTATAACCGCCATCAGTCTTAGCGGCTAGCCAATTACTCCAACTACCGGTGGCACATCCATTGCCAGCTCGTACTTTAAAATAATATTTAGCATTTGGAGCTAGTTCATTGATAGTATAATCTATTACCCCGTCATAATATCCTTTATCAAATTTCACTCCGAATCTTTCGTCTCCTTCGGTAAATCCATAAGCAATGTAATATTGGTCAACGGCATTATTAACTGGGGTAAAAAATAATTTAGCGTTATTTTTTGTTGTATTAATCTGAAATAAATCCGGAGAATGATCGGGCGCTTGATTACCACAACCTGGTGTTGTTGGTGACGATGTCCCGCTACTGCTTGTTGATGATCCTTCAACAGCAGTAAAGGTAGTAAAGTGAGCCGCATTGAATACTAAGGTTTGTGTTGCTTTATCATAAGTTATTCCGGAAGCGACACCAGCCGTATCATCAGCACCGTCTACTTGTATTTTTGGGCTGTTAAGATTAATACCATACATGGTAATAACCGCTCCGGCATTTTTTAATTCTAAAACTGCCTTAGCATCTAAATTTAAACTCCCGTTCACGCCTACCATTTTTGATCCTATGCTTTTCATAAATCTTTGGACTGTCGGATCAAGCATGTTTACCGTTTTGGAAAATGTAACTTTTACAATTCCATCTTGGTGCATAGTAAAATTTGATATTGACCTAAAATCAGTCACTGAGCTAAAGTCTGTAGTATCAGCTCCGGTAAAAAAAGTTCTGATATCAAGATTCACCGGCCCGCCATCCAAACATTTGTAGGTAGAACTTGCGGCCGTAGAAGTAACCCTTATTAAAGGCATGCCCCCACCCGTTGTTGCCAAAGCTACTGTATGGGTAGCTTTATATTTTCCGTTTCCTTCATTACTAGCAGTAACTGTATAGGATGGATTAGAGAAAGGAGTTTCATTATAGACACCCTCAATATAAGAATAATCTACACTCACCGTGTAATCGTCCCTGTCTGCAACCACAATAACATTAGCGGTTCTTCCGGCATAGAGAAAACTTCCTTTTTCCTGATCTTCATAATAGGCACGGAAAATAACAGGAGTACCTGCCGCTAGGGTGCAGGTCGGAGGAGTAGCGGAAAACTCTTCGAGATCCGAATCTGTTCCCGCCGGTACTTGAAATTTAAAGCTAATCGTACCTAAATTAAACGTCTCTCCTGTCCCTATTTTAATTACAGGAATTGTTATTGTGTCAGCATATTCAAAAGAGGCTGGTGGTGTAATGCTGAAAGCCCAATTGCCGGTAGCGAGCGATTGCGAAAATGTTCCATCCGCAGCTGTACTTCCGGTGACTGTTGAATCTGTTTTTGTAAACGTGTAACTGACAACCGCAGTTTCTCCATGAGGCCCAACGATAGTTCCGGAAACAGCGGATTCGACTGCTGACACAGGGAATGCTAAAAATAAAGAAGCAAAAAATGCGAAAAAACAAACAATGATATTTTTTATCATGCCATCAGATTAATAATAATTATCCTAAACAATTCAAAACTAAATGTCAATGGCTTTCTTATGGCGTAACAGTTCACGGCCTTTGACAAATTTGTATCAAAGTGGCTTATTGTCATCCTGAACGCATTCGATTTTCTCAGTGTAGACTCCGTGAAGAACCTAGAAGCGATTAGCTTCGTATAATACGCTTCGCTAGATTCTTCGCCTTTGGCTCAGAATGACATCTGTGTCAAGAAGGGTGAACTCTTTCCTTATAATGGCTATTATGGCCAGTTAGAAAAAATATCGGGACTTTCGACATTAGCTTGAAGTGTTTTTTCAAAATTAGAATGAACTACTGCAAAGCTTGCTGCGCATAGTAGTTCATTTGGCAAGGGAAAGCAAATTTGTAGATAATCTGGAAAATCTAAGATCCAGCGAGCAACAAAAAATTGCATGTGGTCAGAAACATTTTAAAGCTATTGATGTGGGTTTTAAACCAGTTATTCAAATGACTTTAGATGACTTGATTTCTTGTTTCTTGAGTGTCTCGCTATACATTTCCTGACTTAGGACATTTAGTGCCCCAAAATCCTTAACTTTTATAGTTATCCACAAATTTTTTTGTAATTTTCTGTGTCATCCCCTCGTCGTCCAAAGGGCGATTGACCTCTGGTCAAAAGGAGGGGATCCAGACTATAATTGACCAACATATCCAATAATATTTGGTCATTCCCGACCTGATCGGGAATCTATACAATATTCCTTATATGTTTGATAAAGCATATTGTGTTTATATTCTATCTTCTCAAAGGAACGGAACATTATATATTGGAGTAACAAATAATCTTGTTAAGCGAGTCTGGGAACATAAAAATAAAAAGGTTGATAGATTCACTAAAAAATATGAAATCCATCATTTAGTTTATTTTGAACAACACAATAACCCAGAATCAGCTATCAGGTGAGAGAAACAAATAAAGAAATGGAATAGACTATGGAAATTAAGATTGATTGAAGATAAAAATCCTCAATGGAGAGATCTATACCAAGACATTTTATAAGGAATATTTAGTCTGGATTCCCGTCTTCACGGGAATGACATCTACTGTCACAAAGCTCTATTCTATAGTTATCCACAAAATGTTTAAAAATACATTAGTGCCCCGTTTTTGAAGAATTTGTGCGTAGATTTTAGAGGTGTCCTAAGTCAGGAAATGTAAAATTCGTTGAATAACTGCAGCTTTTGATTGTCTTACCCGTTCTTCCCGACCAACCTCTTCAGCCAAGGCATGCATAAGAACTGTTCCTTCGGTGAAAACTAAGATTTTGGTAAAAGTATTTCTATGTTGACAATTATAAAAGTCAGAATGTATAATCCTAATTAAGAAATATGAGATATCTTGTTAGTTTTCTTGTTCTTGTCATAATTATTCTTACAGGCTTTGTTGCCTACTTCGTCGGGAGGCAAAATGGATTACCCGTTTCTATTAAAAATGTACCAATCTCAGTATCACCTGTATCACCTATTGTCACCGAAGCCAAATTAAATCCTGATCTGCCTACTTCAATTCCACAAGCCACAGCGATTCCTCTTCAAGTAATTAAGGGCGGCGGTATTCTTTCTTTTCCTCACTACCAACTTAAGGCCAGTTCTGATTGGGTTTATTCCCGTGAAGTGCAGGGTCAAGATAATGAAAAAATTATTCTCAAAAATGGCAGTTACGGTCTTTCTATAACCCAAGGTGGTTTTGGGGGAGCAGTTTGCCTTTTCCCCGGTGATGCTGATAACGAAGGGCCTTCCTCTCGTTACGTCCAATATGTGGAAATAACAACGAACAGCGGCGATCAACTACGCCGCAGCACTCCAGAAAATGGACAAGGATTTGGTATCTGTCAGCATACTCAATATGGTTGGGGTGCTCCGACTCTTTATGGTCACATGAGCCTTACAACACCGAACAATCCAACTCAGGAAATGCTAAGGGAAATTGATGAAATCCTCACCTCTCTCACTAAAATCTAAACTGATTTAACAAGTTGTAAACTATTTATCTCTGATGCACGATTTTCTGCAACAGCAAAAACAAACAAAAAAATAGAATTCCTACATATAGCACAGGGAACAGGGGAGCTATACCTACGAATGAATCAGGAAATACACGAACATAATGGATGATGAAACGGACAACGCTAAACGATGCAACAAATACGAGTATTCCGGATCCATTCACTTTTTGCTTCTTGTGTACCCACATCGCAAGAAACACTGATACCAGTGCACCGAACGCTTCATACAATTGGGTCGGATGGACAGGCAATGATGTCATAAGATTCGTCTGACCGGTTGAAATCTGGTAGAGATGTGCAGTACTGAAAAATGGAAACCGTACCGCCCACGGTAGATTGGATACTTTACCAAAACAGCAACCGTTCAAAAAACATCCGATACGGGCAATAATGATACTTATACCAATATACGGCACCATTTCATCAAATACTTTCCACATGGGAAAAGACGTGATGCGTGCAGTAAGAAATCCTACTATACCTACCAACAGTATGGCCCCATAAATTGAAAACCCATTTGCATCCAGTGCAAATATTTTAACCGGATATTTTTGATAAAGTGATATGTTGGTAACGATATGAAAAATTCTTGCGCCCACTACAGCGGCACCGATCATGCCGGCGCTAATAACGAAACTTTTTCTTTGCGATAGCGCATGCGCGCGGCACCGCCGATAAAAACCAACAGTCGCCACCAGGATTGCGATCCACAAAAAAAATGAATACGAATTAACCTGAACTAACCCAAGTGGGATTTCTAGATGTAAGAGCTCCTGATACATAATAGTTATTTACTTTTGCCTTTAGATGCGGTAATAGATGCCTTGATTTTTATCATGTCATTTTTATAACTGATATTCATGGATCCGTCCGCGCTATATCCAGTGGCATCCTGCGAAATGATCATAGAAATAACTCCGGTGGCACCACTTTCCGTCATAGAAGCCTGGATTACCCCGCCCGAGTAAGTAAATGGAAGTGGTTTTTGGTCTTTCCCCCCGGATGAAAACATCATACTTCCCCCTGTTTCTCCAGATGGAAAAAGGGAAAAGGATATGGGCATCGCTTTTCCTTTCATCTTATTCACCTCTTCATAAATCTTGGAAAAATCACACCCTTCACTCTCCGATATTGTTTTGCCTGGTATGCTTTCTTCTATGCCTTTTGCGCCTTCTTCAATGGCTTTTTTAAACTCATCAGAGAATATAACATCCGTTACGGTCATTGATCCGTTCTCCCACGTTCCGGCAATATCGGATAATTTCGGATACAGGTTTATCCCAAACCGGCTTTTAAGATACTCCCCGTATTTCTTCTTCCCGTCTGGTAAAGAAAAAAATATCCTGGCGCCCTGCACAATATCGCTGACCGAAATGGCTTTGTCCATGATGAGCCCCTCTTTGGTTGATAGCTCAAACCGATTGGTATCGTTCATCATTTTGTTCATGAAATGGGAAAGAACATCCAGGGTGTTCTCATAGTTTAGTCCTTTGTCCAGTCCAGCGGGGGCAAGCGCCCCGTAAAAGAAGTCGGCTTTTTGAAAGGCCTCTACCATGGTACGAAGATTTTCTTCTTCCTTTTTAATTTCTGCGTCTTTCTCTATTCGGGTCGCAAACTGG
>Ga0210020_1001071_pt1 | contig 25002 bp, 21 predicted proteins | sample CryGeymeta201514_FD_183980 | JGI IMG/M metagenome (GOLD analysis project Ga0210020, IMG submission 183980) | Groundwater microbial communities from Crystal Geyser aquifers in Utah, USA - Crystal Geyser metaG 2015-14 (SPAdes) (version 2) | ecosystem: Environmental > Aquatic > Deep subsurface >... | reverse complement strand
TCCCGCTTGTCGGGAATCCTTCTTTGTTGGATGTGGCAGGATAAGAAGGAAGGATTCTGGACAAGCCAGAATGACAAGGAAAGGAGAAGAAGGATTCTGTTGATTCTTGACAGGCGTGGACAGGCTAAGCCAGAATGGACAAGAAATCCATGCCCTTTGTGATCTGTCATTCCCGCTTGTCGGGAATCCATGCCCTCTGTGATCTGTCATTCCCGCTTGTCGGGAATCCTTCTTTGTTGGATGTGGCAGGATGAGAAGAAGGAAGGATTCTGGACAAGCCAGAATGACAAGGAAAGGAGAAGAAGGATTCTGTCGATTCTTGACAGGCGGGGACAGGCTAAGCCAGAATGGACAAGAAATCCATGCCCTTTGCGATCTGTCACTTTCGCTTGTCGGGAATCCATGCCCTCTGCGATCTGTCATTCCCGCTTGTCGGGAATCCTTCTTTGTTGGATGTGGCAGGATAAGAAGAAGGAAGGATTCTGGACAAGCCAGAATGACAAGGAAAGGAGAAGAAGGATTCTGTCGATTTGTAGCTATCTCTTGATAGCTGAATAGGTACGAAATTATCTTGTTTATCCTGTTAATCCTGTCAAAATGAGAATCGCTACTATTGTCTGGAGGTTCTAAATTGCAACGGTTGTTTATTAACCCTAAATTAATATTAATAGCATCATGCCTGTGGTATGCCTTCATGCTTTCTACGCCATTGGTGTATGCTGAAATCGCACCTTGCGGCACAGCTATCACCAATGGCGGGGATAATGGCAGCCCTACAGTTATTGATGGGATTGTTAATCAGCCAGGGGATGTTGTGCTTAAGTATAATAATGGTAAGTCAATTACCTGTCTGCCAACGATTATTACAGTCGGACAGGTGCATGAAATAATCATGACAAATACCACAGGTAAGATTCAAGAGATACCTGTAGGCAGCTCTGCCTACTACCTTTATCAGGTTACGAATACGGGTAATGGGGCAGATGAGATTCGTCTCTCATTTTCATTGATTGGTAAAGGGGGGACATGGACAGCGTTGTTGGTTAAAAACCAGCAGGATGTTGCCACAACCTCTTTACTGCACATTAATCCAGCCCAAACGCAATCCTTTTATCTCAAGGTTATACCCCCGACAGGTATCTCAGGCAGTTGTACGGTTACGGTAACTGCAACTGACAGCTATTTTTATAATCATAATGCTGGAGACGGCTGGCCACAGGGACATGATGCAGATGTGCGACAGGATGTAGTAACTGTGGCAATCTTATCATCTGGTAAATTAATTGAAAAAGAACATGGTGGACAGGCACAATCTCAGGACAAGAAAGCTGAGGTGATAATTCCACCAAATGTACTTCCTGTGGATAGTTTCGTCCGCATAATTCCTGTAACGGCAACAGCATCGGTTGTATCTGCAGGTATGATTGCAGCCATAGCTGACCCTTCCATGGAACCAATACCAGGAACCGTAACCTATGAATTTGTTGCTGTGAACAATAATAATCAGCCTATTAATCAATTCAAGGAAAGGGTGACCATAAGCATTTCATACCCGGATAATGACCATGACGGTTTTGTTGACGGCACTAACATCCATGAAACTACCCTGCGAATATTTAGATTAAATGAACAAACCCAGCGATTTGAGATAATCCCAGACTCATGGGTTGAACCAGAGGCAAACAGGGTTGTGGCTGGTGTAGATCATTTCTCGTATTACTCTATACTTGCTTATACCCAAAAGGTAATGGGTATCTCTGAAGCGGTAAACTATCCTAACCCATTTGACATGACCACAGATGATTATATGACCTTTGGTCCGTTACCATTAGAGAATGTGGTTGTTGAGATATATACGATAGACGGTGAGCTTGTCCAAGTATTAGCATCCCAAAACGGTGTATGCCACTGGGATGGTCGAAACAGTAATGGTGATAAAGTCTCAAGCGGCATGTATGTTTATATGGTGAAGATGAAGGCACAAAGGAAGGTAGGGAAGATGACAGTGATAAGGTAAACCGTAGGGGCGAACCTATGTCGTCAAGAAAAAATAATTTGTACAGTCGTGCCACTGATTCATCTTGGCTGGCTTCGTTGTTCGTCGCTTGCATACAGCAGTATGCTCGCTTCTCACGCCTTGCCAGCCAAGCGACTCAGTGACTCTTGGTGTACAACTTATTTTTTCTTGACTTCTATGTGTTCGCCCTGATTATGCGGGTAGACACACATACAAAGGTAAGGGGGTATTTCTGTGAATATAAATAAAATAATCATATCGATGCTGGCAATCTTAATATTAACCTCAACTGCTCTGGCAGATAATGCCGGTGTAACAGGCAATGCCTTTTTAAGGATTGGCATGGGTGCCAGGGCAGCAGGGATGGGCGGGGCATTTTGTGCCATAGCTGATGATGCCAGCAGTAATTACTATAACCCGGCCGGGCTGTGCGGGATAGAAAAACAGGAGTTATTATTCATGCATACAGAGTGGCTGGCGGATATTGCCAGTGAATATCTGGCTTATGCCCTGCCAATGGATGAAGACAAGAGTCTGGGGGCAAGCCTTATTTTCCTGCATACCGAGGATATGGCTCGTAATCGTGCGACACAGGAAACAGGTAAGTTCAATAACCATGATGCCTGCCTTTCCCTCAGTTATGCCTCCAAAAGGGGTAGGGTTGCCTGGGGACTAACCCCAAAGATTATCCAACGGCAACTAAAGGATGAAACCGCTGCCTCTGTGGGTCTGGACATTGGCTCAAAGTATACCAATAATAATCTTTCTCTTGGTGTCACCATTCAAAATATTGGCAACAAGATAAAATTCATCTCCGAATCCTCTTCCTCGCCACTGTCCCTCAAGCTTGGGATTGGATACAAGATGCTAACCGAGAATGACTCTCTGACCATTGCCGGTGATATTGATAAATCTATAGATAATGATCCATTTTTGATGCTTGGGGCAGAATATAATTATGCCAACTTATATCAGGCAAGGGTTGGGGCAAGGATCGGACAGGCTAAACAAGGGTTAAGCTCTGGGTTGGGGATAGTATTTCGTGACTGGCGATTTGATTATGCCTTTACCAGTTTTGATGATCTGGGATTAACCCATAGGGCGGCAATAACTCGATACTTTGAGGTACAAAAGAGAATTACAGCCTCACACAGAGACACAGAGAACGCGGAGTGGGAGAAGAAGGTAGTAGAGGAGAAACCTGCTATGGCTGTTTCTGATAAGTCTGAGGTAACACCTGCCATGATAACGCCGTCTGAACCAGAACCTTTTCAGCCGTGCTGTGTTTTCGTCTTCCCTGATACAAGAATTTTTACTCCAAATGGTGATGGTACCTTGAACAGTGTTTCATTTATCCTACGAGCAATGATTCAGGCACAAGTAACCGGATGGGAATTAAGGATTGTTGATAAGAATAATAAAATGATAAATGTATTTGCCGAAAATGGAACACGCCTTCCCGAAATCTTTATCTGGGATGGCAGAAATAAATCTGGCAATATCAGCTCACAGGGGAGTTATTTCTGTATATGTAGCATTACTGATAAAAACGGCAAGGTATGGACAAGTGGTAAGGAAATAATCGTGATAGAATAGTATAGTGTATATTCAGCGAGGGCATAAATTGTAATTTTTCGTGTAGAGGATTAATCAACGGAGAAGGTGTGAAAGTGAAATGTCTGACCCTTACTTATTTTTTTCCGGCAAGAGGAAAAAGCCTTGCCAAGAATCTTTTCTTGTGATATAATGCTAATTATCAAGAAAGTGTCTAATATCCATGTTCAAGTTTTTTCGACCTGTGCAAACGGAAATAGTTTTTGCAGACATTGAAAAATTTTTATTGACTAAATTATTTTTTTATGGTATACTATCATCATGTCTTTTTGTGTGCTTAGAAAAAGAGGGAAAAAAGCAAAATGGATGCTCAAACATCATTGGTTTTAGTCCTGATGGGTAGTGATAGTGACTATGTCGTGATGCAGGAAACAGGCAATACCCTTGAATGGTTTGGGGTTAAATATAAGATGTTGATTGCTTCAGCTCACAAAACCCCAGTAGAGACGGTAGAATATATTAGAACATATGAAGATGAAGGGGTAGAGGTATTTATTTGTGGGGCAGGGATGGCAGCTCATCTGGCTGGAGTAGTAGCCTCTTATACCTTGATGCCGGTTATTGGTGTACCTTTAGATTCTACGGTTTCTCCGCTTAGTGGGATAGATGCGATGCTTTCTACCCTTCAAATGCCAGGGGGAATACCTGTAGCAACTATGGCTATTGGTAAAGCAGGGGCAAAAAATGCAGCTATTTTTGCTGTACAGATATTGGCTAAAAAACATTCGCACCTTCAGTTAAGGTTGCAGGAATACAGGGATAAGCTAAGAAACGATTTGATAAGGAGTCAAGAAAAAATAAGTTGTACACCAAGAGTCACTGAGACGCTTGGCTGACAAGTCTGACTTGTCAGACTGTATGTAAGCGACAAACAACGGAGCCAGCCAAGATGGATCGGTGACATGACTGTACAAGTTATTTTTTCTTGAAGACTAAGTAAAGCGAAAAGGATATTTAAGGAATGAGTGAGTGTCTATTTTGCAAAATTATTAACGATTCGGTGCCGGCAATGTTTATTTATGAGGATGATGATATTGTAGCATTTAATGATATCAATCCTCAGGCTCCGGTTCATATACTTATTGTACCAAAAAAACATATCCCCACAGTGATGGATATTGAGAAAAATTCTGTAGATTTGATTGGAAAGATATATCTTGTCGCTCAAAGGCTTAGCCTTGAGCATGGTATCTCTGAACAAGGATTTAGGCTTGTGGTTAATTGTAATCATGATGCTGGTCAAGAGATCTTTCACATCCATTTTCATTTATTAGGTGGACGAAAGATGCTATGGCCCCCGGGATGAATTGATAGGCTATAATGTGGGAGGAAAAAATATCAGGAGTTTGTTGGAAAGGGGTGATTAATTTGCCTGGAATAATGGTTCGTGATAACGAATCTCTGGATAGTGCCTTAAAAAGGTTTAAGAGAGATTGTCAGGAGTCGGGAATATTATCTGAAATGAAACGGCGGGAGCATTATGAAAAGCCGAGCGATAAACGCAGAAGACTCCTGGCACGGAAAAAGAAGAAATTCTGATGATATGGGGCAAGAAGGGATAACTACCCTTCTTGCCTATATTTAACGACTTGTGTTTGGTCTGAATGTATCCAGAAAATGTTGTGATTTCATATATAAAAATCACGATGTCTGTAACCTAAGGAGTCAAGAAAAAATAAGTTGTACGCTAAGAGTCACTCAAGACGCTTGGCTGGCAAGTCTGACTTGTCAGACTGTTCGTAAGCGACGAACAACGAAGCCAGCCAAGATGGATCGGTGACACGACTGTACAAATTATTTTTTCTTGACGACTAAATTTAAGGGGAAAGAAAATTGAACAAAAACCCTATGAAATTATTTTATTTGCTATATATCGCTCTATTATGTATCCTTCTCTCTTTTAATGTCGCTAATGCTGTAGATACTACGGACCTAGGTGGATTTTCAAGTTTAAGAAATGATGAAAAAAATCTGCTGAAACCAATGAGTACCCCTGGAGAAACAGCAAAACCCCCTGTTATCATTCGCAAAGAGCCCCCTTTGGTCAAACCTGTATCTGAAAAGGAAGATCTGTCAGGGAATGAGGAGGAAGCATCTGGATTAAAAACTGTTCCTGAATCAAAAGAAGTCCTTTATTCGCCTTTGAAACCGGTAGTTAAGCGAAAAACAGGAAATACTGTTACCCTGCCTGAAGAGTCTGAATTTTTCATGAAATTATCTAAAGAAGAAGAGGCACTGACAAGAGTTGTCAAAAAACCAAAGACCGTACCCCTTATCACTTCACCTATAGTTGTGCCCAAACATGTATCAACTGTAAAAAGGGTTGATACACCCAAAGTGATTAAGGCTATTGAAAAGGTTAAAGAAGAGATTAATGTTGCAACACCTGTTATAGCTACAGTTACACAGATTACACCAGTTGTGGTAAAAGAAAAGAAGGGATTTGTCTGGGAAAAAACCAGTCTGGCATTGCGTCGTGGTCTCATTATTTCTGGATTAGCTTCCATGTTGTTGATATTTTTGATTGTCTGCCTCTGGCAAAAGGGTTCTCCCTTGCCAGAAGAGATAACTACAGAGGATACAACTAATGGAAAAATAGTTGTAGAAAAACATACCTCCCTGGAGCATGAAATCAAGGAGATAAAGATTGGCTATCGGGGATTGGAAAAACTAATAAATGACATAGAAAAAAAATTGGTTTTAATTGCTCCATTAAAGGGTGCAACTATTGATGAATTTATTAATAATACCGTAAGGGGTGTTGTTCGACCTATTGAAGGTGGAATAAAGAGCCTTCAGACAACATGTCAGGGATTGGAAAAGATATTCAATGAATTTGATAAAAGATTGAGTCCGCTTAATGCCTTGAAAGGGTTAAGCATTAAAGAATTGACTTATCAAACAGGAATAGAATTGGTTAAACCAATAGAAAGTGAGATTAAACAGTTAAAAACAAGCTATGATCAATTGATTGAGGATGTTGAACAAAAAATAAATGCAACAGAGGTAGACAACAAAATAGATGTTATTCAAAAGAAGAACAAGGGATTAGAAAAAACAGTAGAGGAGATGGACAATAAATTAGTCTCCCTTGATTCCTTAATTTCATCCCTTTCCCTCTTCGAAAGCAATCAAGTTGGGACAAAATCTCAATCAAAGGAACAAAGAAAATCTGAATCTGAAGAAAAAGCAAAAAATAGCAAGGAATATCTTTATTCCCAAATCTACAAGATGTCTGACGAGGGATTAAGCATTGATGAGATTGCTCAGCAGACAAAAATGGGCAAGGGAGAGGTCAGGCTGATTCTAGGATTGAGGAAAAAATAGTACATGATTCCAGCATTATTAACCCTTAGCATTCCACTGGTTATTATCCTCGTAATGGTTCTTATTACCATCCATCGTACGGACACCTCGGATATAAAAATAAGCAATATAAAACAAGTAGTTGAGATAGGAGCAATTGGCGGTTTGGCTGTTATAATAACCGTTTGTTTTATTTTCCTATATTTTCTTATGATACCACCAATTCCTAAAATAGAGATAGATCATGTGAATAAAAATGTGGCTGGAGGGATTATCTGCTCGAAAGGCAAGATGAATTATCTGTTTAATCCATTTTACAGCCTGTTATACAGGGTTGGGATATATGTCGAACACCCTGATAAACCGGGTGTCTTGTCTCTGGCTAAAAAGCATGTGGTTAAACTAAACTGGTGGAATGGAAAATGGGATATTCAAGGGATAAATATTAAGGGGTCAGATACTATTCATGTTCTCCTGATCAAACGAGCCGTTACACGAAACAATAAATACTATCCTAATCTTAAAAAAGAGAAGGAGTATTTTATGTTTGATGATGAGCAAATCCCATATGGGAAGGATAAAGAGGCGGAAATTATTGATTATGATGCCAGGGTATTGAAATAGGCTGTAGCCTATCCACCTGAATAGTTACCAACAGGAGCCATTATGCCAGATGACTGTTTGCATTAAAAAAGTGTGCGAATACAATATCGCCAAGATTCAACAAAGCCTTCACCAATCATTAGAATTAATCAACTTCAAGCTAATCCCCGGAAAAAAGGCTGTCCTCAAACCAAATATTGTTATGCCAGCCAGGCCTTCTACTTCAATAGTTACACACCCGGCAATAGTTGAAGCCACGATTAATTTATTGAGAGATGCCGGGATTTTTGATATCTCTATTGTTGAAGAGCCAGCCATTGGGCTTGATGTCAGGGAGAGCTTTCAGGTCTCAGGATATGCAGAACTTGCTAAGCGAATGGGTGTCCACATCTATGGATTTGAGACAGGAGAAAAGACAGAAATTGAATGGCAATACGGGAAACTAAAGATACCAAGAATATTTTTAGATGCTGACTTATACATCAATTTACCCAAAATAAAGACACACGGCTATACCACAGTTACACTTTCTATCAAAAATCAAAAAGGATTAGTGTCAAGTCAGATAAAAAAATATATCCATACCCTTGGATTACATGTTCCCTTAATAGAGTTGGCAAAGGTGATAAGCCCACATTTGATTATTATGGATGGTATCTGTGCTATGGAGGGCGAGGGTCCAACCCAGGGAAAAAGCAAAAAGCTGAATGCCCTGATTGTAGGGACAAACATGCTTGAATGCGATATTGTTGCCAGTAGGTTGATGGGAATAGACCCATACAAGGTAGCTCATCTTGCCTATGGAATAAGTGAGGGATTGGGTGAGAAAGAGCCAGTGATAACAGGGGATAGTATTTTATCCTTAACAAAGCAATTTGTACCTGCAAACCTTGAGTATGGCAGAAAATTGAATGTTTATGCTTGGCGTAATCCTGCGGCATGTTCTTCGTGCATGGATTCATTTCATCAGGCAATAAAAGAGGCTGTTCTTAATCCTGAGTGGTGGCTGCCATTTGTATCAAGGTTTGCTTGGTATGCACTATTTGGAAGGATAAATATCCTGCAGGGCAAAAATGCAAGCATCCCTCCGCTTTCAGGGTGGAATGTATGTTTTGGTACATGTACCCGGAAGCTATCAAAAGAAAAAGGCTTTGCTTATGTTCCGGGATGTCCACCGGTTGTCCATGATGTTTTGAGATACTTTTTTTCTAACGGCTAAGAGATATAATGGACTGGGTTTTTAGTACCACTAATTAAGATGCATTTCGCCCTACTGGCTCCTTCACTTACCATTTATCTATTTCAGAAACAGTGGAATGTATCTAAAAAAAGAGTAAAAATGGCCTTGACAAACCCGTCCACCTTATTGCAAGAAAGTAGAAACGGAAATATATAATAAACGGATTCCAGTAATGATGGCTGGACTTAGTAACCATGTTTGGACAATGCAGGAATGGGCAACCTTTCCTGCAAAAACTTAAGGAATTAAGAGACACAAGGGATTATCCATAAGCGGTATAGTAACTACTCAGGTAAAGGAATTTACCACGGAGAACACATAAGTTGATAGGTTGATAGGTTGATGAGTTTATAGGTTAAAGGAACACAGATTCATAATTCATAAACATTTCCTATCAATTCATCCACTTATCAACCCATCAACTATTCAACTTATCAACTTTTTGTGTCTTCGTGCCTTTGTGGTGAGTAGTTACGCGGTATAATAATATTATACTAATTCTTTTATTGCTGAGAGCGTTGCAAGGTCGATTCAATATTTACAAGGAGTTACAGTAATTCTTGACATAAAAATTTGCCATTCCTAACCATTTGCAATCTTTATGTTTACAGAAAATTTGATGTAATTTTCGATATTCATAAGCCATGGAAACACTAAATGGACACCAATTTTGGCAAGTTTTGATAAATCGACAAAATTTACATCATGTGTCAACTCAAACATGTCAACAACTTATGACATTTGTCAAGTTGGGGTTTTTGTGTAATTTTATCGCTATTTTTGTTGTAACTCCTTGTTTTAATAGGCATATAGCTTATGCAACGCTCTCTATTACTTGTTAAGGAAAAAATTAAATTTTACTTGACAATATTCTTTGAATTATGTTATAATTGTATTAAATTATCTATGGAAGATAATAAATAATGTTAGGCGGCTCGATATCACAACGCGTTGGCCACGACAAATTTCGTAGCGACAAGATACAACCATGAACAATTTTTTTGATTACTTCCAGATTGCAGGCTTGGCTTTTAATTCAGGAAGAGAAGTTCTTGGCAAAAGCCTACGGGCAGGCATATCAAGATTATTGCGCCAGAACAGGACGATACTTTGGCTGGCAGCGCACATCGCACGCAAGCAGATAAACAAGCAGCGTTTTCATGGCGAAAAGCCGCCTAACAAAATAGGGGGGTCAACCTTGAAATAGCAAATAACTTTGCATAAGAGCCTAACCAGTCGCTGCACCTGACCGCCAACAGCGTAGCGGTTTTACAAAGTTTTGTGCCCTATCAAAGTTTAGTGGTTTTTCAAAGTTTTGTGCCCATCCTGTTGGCGGCAGGTGAGCTCAATCGTTAGACTCATAAGAAAGGATAAGAGATTACTCAAGCGTAAGATAGCAACCGGAAGCAAGATAACAGTCAGAGGTAAGATAGTACTCAGGCTTGAGAAAACAGACGGGCGTAAGGTAGTGCTCGGGCATAAAAAAACAGTCAGTCGTAAGATAGTAATCAGGAGCAAGATACTACTCGGATGTAAGATAGTAATCAAGATTGATCACTGGTTAACGAAAAATTGACACGAGACAGATTATTCAGGAATTTAATTGATGAAAGAGATAAAAAAGTTTACATAGAGACAAGTGTTGTCAGCTATTACACAGGCGAAATAAGTCGTGATATTGTAATCGCCGGACACCAAGTATCTACAAGAAATTTTTGGAATAAATTAATCTCTAATGATTTAATTCCAGTCATTTCAGTATTAGTCCTTAAAGAAGTATCTCAAGGTGATATTGAACAAGCTAAGAAACGGAAAGATGCTATCCAAGGTTTTGTTGTACTTAGTATTTCAAAAGAAGCGGAAGAATTATCAGTTTTGCTGATAAAAAATCATGGTATTCCAAGTGAGTTTCCTGAAGATGCATTACATATTGCTATTGCATCTGTCGAGAAAGTGGAATTTATAGCGACATGGAATTTTAAACATATGAATAATCCATTCACTAAAAACAAGATTAGAGAAATAATAGAAAAAGCTGGATATACTTGTCCTATCTTGGCATCACCGGAAGAATTATTGGGAGAAGAATTATGAAAGATCCATTTGTAACAGAAGTTAGAAAATATCGAATGGAGCATACAAAAAAATTCAATTTCGATATTCATGCTATATGTAATGACCTTATGAAATACCAAGAAGAATTATATGCGACATCAGAAATAGATAAAAATAAAAGATTTGCTAACAAATCGCTTCAGCCAACCTTGCTCAAGTGCTTCAATAGGTAGGAGGGCATAATCGGTGTTAGCCTTACCAGAGTAAGATATTACTCTGGCTTGAGAAAACGGTTAAGCGTAAGATAGAAAAAAGAAGCCTAACAAGAAAAAATAACTGGATGGGCAGATTTGCCTGTAATTACCCCTTTGTGTAACATGATGAGGTATATTTGGTATGATAATTCTTGCTATTCTTGCCATAATAAATAAATATTATCATACAAATAGCATTTTGTCAATAAAAAAACGGGCGCTGTCCCCGGTTTCAGGTAATCAGCATTTTTAAGCTGGAGCCATGGGAAGGATATTGGTTGAAGACCAGATCCATACCTTCCCACAAATATTATTGGACAATTTCCAATAAATATGTTATAATACAAGAAAAGTCAAGTTAAGGAGTCAAGAAAAAATAAGTTGTACACCAAGAGTCACTCAAGACGCTTGGATGGCAAGTCTGGCAAGTCTGACTGTTCGTAATCGACGAACAACGAAGCCAGCCAAGATGGATCGGTGACACGACTCCTGCAAGTTATTTTTTCTCCGGCGACTAACCACAAGGAGGAACAAAATGTTACGGTTCTTATTGCTTAGTATTTTATTATTGGAAACAACCGTTGCCTATGCCCAGCCAGACAGGGGTATTGATATTACCATCTATTCTCAGAATCTGGCTATGGTTAAAGAGGTGAGACCTTTTAAGGCAAAACAGGGGGCAGGATTGATTACCCTTTCTGACCTTCCAGCACAACTTGATCCAAGTAGTATCTCTATATCTCCAATCTCTGTCTTGCAACAAAGTTACGAGTATGACCTTTCAGATTTCAGCAAGTTACTGGCAAATTGTATCAATGGAACAGTGTCTGTCAGCCTTCAAAACGGAAAGATATTTGAGGGTTATCTATTGGGTTATGACCAGCAATGGATATTCTTAAGAAACAATATCCGAGTAGAATTAATAGCCATTGGTGAAATTGCCAACATCAGCCTTTCAAATAAAATGGATGGTTTGCTTACCACACCTACCATTGTGTGTAGGATTAGCGAGGATACGACATTACCCCAACAGATAACCCTTCGCTATCTTACCTCTGGAATAAGCTGGAAATGTGATTATACGGCTGTTATCAATAATAACGATACGGCTATAGAGCTTTCAGCCAAGGCAACCATAGACAATCAAAGTGGTGGAAAATTTCCACAGGCAAGAATAAAATTAGTAGCAGGAAATCCCTTCAGGATACAGGACATGCCTGTCCAGAGATATAAAATGAAACGGATGATGATGGCAGCAGCTCCATTGTCTGAGGCAGCGGGGGGACAATATAATAGTCAGGAAAATTTAGGGGAGTATTATCTATATACTATAAAAAATTCTGCTACACTCAATAATAATCAAACAACTCAGTTAGGTTTTTTTCCCCAGAAGGATGTTGCGGTTAAAAGAACATTCAATTATGACTACACAAAATCAGCGAAAAATGCCAGACTTATGCTCTCCTTTAAGAATGAGGATCAAAGCGGTCTGGGTACCCCTTTGCCCAAAGGAAAGATACGATTTTATAAACAAGATGAGGAAGGTTTCCTGCAGTTTATTGGAGAGAATATTATGGAACACACACCTGTTGATAAGAATGTAACCCTTTGCCTTGGTGATGCCTTTGATGTTACGGCAAAAAGAGAGGTAAGGGATAGAAGGGTATTATCCAAAGAAATGGTGGAAGAGGATTATGAGATTAATATCCTGAATAGCAAGAAAGAAAAAATAACAGTAGAGGTTGTAGAACATCCTTGGGGAACATGGAGTATTATTCGTAGCACACATAAATCTGCTAAAAAAAGCGCGGGTACGCTCTTGTTTGAGGTTGAGGTATTGCCCGGGGAAGAGGAGACTCTTGCATATACGGTGTCTTATAGGAGATAATTCTGCTGTCGCGTTTAATCATTTACAATATCGTAAACAGGGAACTTTCGGCATACTCAAGTGCCAATTTTCCGTGCTACTTGCGATGAATATCTGTCAATTTCCGTATCTTATCGGTCTGAATATGACAAATAGCAATTGCCAGACCATCTGCAGCATCATCTGGTTTGGGAACATGGTCAAGAGATAAAAGGAGTTTCACTACCTTCTGGATTTGTACCTTGCTTGCATGTCCATCTCCGCAAACAGTACTCTTGACCTGAAGAGGGGTATATTCAAACACATTTATCCCTGCCTCAGCCATAGTCAACAAAATAACCCCACGAGCATGGCTGACACTAATAGCGGTTTTCATGTTTTTGCTGAAGAATATTTCCTCTACAGAGGCAGTATCCGGATGATACTGAGAGATAATAGCCGTCAGATTCTGCCGAATTATGATAAGTCTTTGTGCCAGAGATAATTCCCGACTTGTAACTATACAGCCATAATCAATCATTTTGTAGGATGAACACCCTTGTCCAGTCAAGGTCTCAATTATCCCATATCCGGTTCTTTCTGTGCCAGGATCTATTCCTAATACTCTCATGCTTGTAACCACACATCCTACTTGGCAGCGTTAAATTTGAACCATGCCAGAAAATATTTAACCACAAAGGACACAAAGTACACAAAGAAGACATAAAGAGGAAGAGAGAAATTCTTTTCTTTCTCTCTTTGTGTCCTTTGTGTTCTTCGTGGTTAAAATTACTTTTGTGGCTAATCACTCTTCTGCCTGCAATTCAGCCATAATCTCATCTGAAATATCAAAGTTAGCATAAACCGCATTAACATCGTCATTTTCCTCAAGGTTTTCTATCAATCTAAGAATCTGTTTAGCCAAATCCTTTTCAACCTTGATATAGGATTGAGGTATCATGGATAATTCATCGTATTCAATAGGAAAATTCTGCTTTTTCAAAGACTCTTTTATTCCTGAAAAACTTCCCGGATCTGTTATAACCTCATATACATCCGCATTATCTGTTTTAACATCATCCGCACCCAATTCCATGACTATTTCTAAGAGTTTATCCTCATCGGTTCCCTCTTTTTTTATGCCAATGCAGCCTTTCTTAGAGAACATCCATGAGACACACCCTGCCTCACCGAGACTCCCCCCACTCCTTGAAAATATTTTTCGTACCTCAGCTGTAATCCTGTTTCTGTTATCTGTCATGGTTTCAACTAAGACAGCTATCCCGCCAGGTCCGTATCCCTCATAATTAATCTCTTCAACTATCACCCCCGGAAGCTCTCCTGTGCCCCTTTGGATAGCTCTCTTGATATTATCTTGCGGCATATTGACTTCCTTAGAATTTTCGATAACAGTACGAAGTCTGGGATTCATATCTGGATTTCCCCCATCCCGAGCAGCAAGTGTTATCTCTTTTATCAATCTGGAAAAGAGCTTCCCCCTCTGTGCATCCGCTGCACCTTTTTTGTGCTTAATAGTTGCCCATTTTGAATGGCCGGACATAATGATACCTCCTTGAAAAATTTAGTGTCTGACTAGTCGGACATGTCAGACTGGTCTGACTGGTCAGTGATTTTCTTCTTTTTCTACCTTAGCCTCAGCAATTATTTTTTCTGCAATCAGATGAGGTACTTCCTCATAATGAGAAAAATTCATCTTAAAGCTGCCCCGTCCACGGGTAATAGATCGCAATGCTGTAGCATATTTATACATCTCTGCCTGAGGGACATTTGCCTTGACTATCTCATTTTTTCCTTGAGGCTCCATACTCAATATCCTTCCCCTTCGGACATTAAGATCGCCAATTACCTCACCCATGGTTGCCACTGGTGCAAGGCATTCTACCTCTACAATAGGCTCTAACAGGACCGGGTTGGCATCCTCAAACGCCTTCTTAAAGGCAAAGGTACCTGCAATCTGAAAGGCTAAATCTGAGGAATCTACATCATGGAATGAGCCATCATACAGTGTTACCTTGACATTAATTATACGGCATCCAGCCAGAATACCCTTATCCATAGTATCCCTCACACCCTTTTCTACAGGAGGGATATATTTTGCCGGAATAGAACCACCAAATGTCTCATTTACAAACTCAAATCGCTCACCAGTAGTTAATGGGTCAATCTTCAGGAATGCCTCACCATATTGTCCCCTACCCCCTGATTGTTTTTTATGCTTATAATTACCCTGCCCATGTTTTTTGATGGTTTCTCTGTATGGAATTCCTGGTTTGTATGTCTCTACCCCTGTCCCAAACCTTCTGATTAGTCGCTCCACCACCACATCTAAATGGGTTTCACCCATACCGGAGATGATTGTTTGGGCTAATTCGTGGTCAATATGCATGGTAAAGGTAGTATCCTCTTCAGAAATCTTATGAAAACCAAGCCCCATTTTTTCTTGATCAGCCTTTGTCTTTGGTCGGACAGCAAGGGAAATACAAGCTTGCGGAAAATCTATAGCCGCAAGAATAATTGGACTGGATGATGCACACAACGAATCTCCTATCTTTGCCCCTTTAAGTTTAACAATAGCACCTATATCCCCAGAACATATCTTTTCGACATCATTTTTTCGTTTGCCTGTCAACAAGCATAAATGCCCTATTCTCTCTTTATGCTCAGTGTTTGCATTAAGTATATCCATACCATTGGTTATACTGCCAGAGTATGCCCTAAAAAATATCAACTCACCTATGTGTGGATCAGAGATTATTTTGAATACCAATCCACAGAAGGGGTCATCAACAGAAACATTTCTTGTCATTTCAGTATCTACCCCGCAAACCTTACCCACATCTGCTGGAGATGGAAAGGATTCAGCAATCAGGTCAAGAACCTTATCCACACCAATATTGTTACAGGCACAACCGCAAAGAACAGGCACAATTGTGCCATTTTTGATACCAATATTCAAGCCTGAAACAATCTCTTGTTCAGACAATTCCATGGGTTCAAGATATTTCTCGGTTAAGGCATCATCACTTTCTGCTGCTGCATCTATTAATTTCTCTCTATACTTTTCTATTTTGTCCGAAATATCAGGTGGCATGGGTCTTTCTTGTGCCTTACCATCCTTATATTCATAAGCCTTCATCTTGATTAGATCAACTATTCCGGAGAATTTATCCCCGACACCTATAGGGAGTTGAAAAAGAACAATATTTGCAGAGGATTCTAAGATAGAAAAAGAATCTATTGCCTTATAAAAATCAGCATGTTCCTTTTCCATCTTATTTATAAAAATACATCTTGACAGATACCTTTCATCAGCAAATTGCCAGACCATTTCTGTGCCTATTTCCACACCTGATGTGGCATCAATAACGACAACACAACCCTCTACAATGCGTAAGGATTTTTTAACCTCTCCGACAAAATCTGCATAACCAGGAGTATCCAACATATTTACCTTGATCTTTTTCCACTCACCATAGCCAAGACTGACATTGACAGACATCTTTCTTTTGATCTCATCAGGCTCATAATCCATGGCAGTCGTTCCATTATCAACCCTGCCCAATCGGTCCACTGCCTTTGCATTAAAGAGCATGGCTTCTGTCAGCGTCGTCTTCCCTGCCCCACCGTGTGAAATAATCGCTACATTTCGAATCTCGTTTGGTTGATACATATTGATCCTCCTTGTGCTAAAAATAAATCACGGTTATGACCGTTGCTTTTTGCCCTTGAAGTCTATGCCACGAATACCCTCTCCATTAGTTTCCCTCCTCGTATAATTCTTGTTAGTATACCATAATAAAATAATAAATGTCAATGAAAATTTCAGAGCCATCTGCATTAATCCCTTGACAAATAGCCATCCATATAGTATTCTACTTATTATGATATTATCCTTTACTCAAAAACCTGAATAAATACCAGCATATTGGTGTGGATATATCCTCTGGAGCAGAGATTAACATCAAAAGATAAACACCATGAAAGAAAATACCACACAAAATCTATACTCCGTATCCTCTCTGCCAGACGCTATCGGAGTATATCTATTCAAGGATATAAACGAAAAAGTCTTGTATGTTGGCAAGGCAACCTCACTCATTAAGCGGGTTCGTTCTTATTTTGTTTCTAATAATACATGGAAGGCAAGACAACTTTTACAGTATGCCCACAAAATAGATTATATCCTGACTGCTTCAGAGAATGAGGCATTGATTTTAGAGTGCAATCTCATCAAAACACATTGTCCCAAATATAATGTACTCCTTAAGGATGACAAGGCATATCCGTATATTAAAATAACCCTGAATGAAGACTATCCGAGAATGCTTGTGGTAAGAAAAACAAAGAATGATGGGGCAGCCTATTTTGGCCCATACACCAATACCTCAGCTATGAGACGAACAATGAGGATGATCAGGGAAACATTCCTTATTCGTGACTGCAAGCAAAAAATCAAGCCATCGATAACAAAGAGCCCCTGTCTGAATTATCATATTAAGCAATGTGCCGGACCATGTGCCCAAAAGATTGACATGGAAGGTTATCAACGGATAATTAAAGAGGTTTGCTTATTTCTGGAAGGAAAAATGGATAGTCTGATAGTTGATATGACAGAAAGGATGAAGAAAGAGGCTGTCTTGCTTCGATTTGAGCAAGCTGCCAGAATCAGGGATCAGCTCAAGGATATTGAACAATTCATGGCAAGGCAAAGGATGGTAATTAATAAGCCTGTTGACATTGATGAATTTATCCTGAAACAAAAAGGGATGAACCTTAAGCTTTCGGAGGTAAAGGCATTACTGAATCTGAAAAATTTGCCTTTACGAATTGAGGCATTTGACATCTCAAATATCAGTGGAAAAATGGCGGTAGGGTCAATGGTTGTATTTGTAAATGGTAAACCTGAAACGACTGAATATCGGAAATTCAAAATACAGGGGGAGTTTGCGGGACAGGATGATTTTGGTATGATTGAGGAAGTGGTAAGTCGAAGGTACAAAAAAGTATTGGCTGAGGATATACAACAACCTGATTTGATTATGGTTGATGGTGGGAAAGGACAACTCAATGCGGCATTTAAGGTATTATCCCTACTTGGGCTGGAAAAGATACCATTAATCTCCATAGCAAAACCACAGAAGGCTGGTGAGACAGATCGAATATTTACCCTTTGTTCTCAAGAGCCATTACCTTTTCAGAGCGACTCTAATATCCTGCATCTATTTCAGTACATTCGAGACGAGGCTCATCGATTTGCAATATCTTTTCATCGTAAGATACGAGAGAAAAATCAGATAGGGATATGAAGAAAAATCAACATGCCTGTACCGAATGCCTCCTTAAAAAACATGTTGACATTTAATCAAAGATGCTGTATAATATGAATAATTTATTTTAATTATTCATAGTTGCTGGCGTAGCTCAACGGTAGAGCAGCTGATTTGTAATCAGCAGGTTGCGGGTTCAATTCCCATCGCCAGCTCCAGAATTGGAGAGATACCCTAGCGGTCAAAGGGAGCAGACTGTAAATCTGCCGGCTCTGCCTTCGGAGGTTCAAATCCTCCTCTCTCCACCATTTTTTGCTTACGATGAAAGACATGCCAAAAAGATAACCCCATATTTACATCGATTAACATGGTGTTTGTGTTTCGCTATTCTCATCCAAATGCTCGTTTTTGTTCACACTTTACAAACATCGAAATCGTTATTTGCTCATTATAACCAAACAGGAGGCACAGAAAGAATGTCAAAAAAACCAAAACCCATCCCAGCCAAAAAGATAGCCAGAATTACTGATATTACTATGGTTATTCTCATCGTATTTATTCTGGTTATTAGCATTAAGGCATATTTTACAGGGACAATGGAGCTTTTTATTCTCTGGGCACCATTATCCATCTATATTGTGATATTTTATGCCTACTTAGTTAATGTGCTTCAAAAACAGAATGAGGAATTAGAATGCTCGAATAAGGAATTGAGAAGGTCTATTCAGAAAAAGTATGAGTTTATATATAATATCTGCATCCAGCTTCGCAAGCCGTTTCACTCAATAAAACATTCACTTGCATATGTCATTGGAAATACAGCCTTGTCCTCATTTAATAAAAGATTATTAGAGCAGTCTGAAAAGGGTATTGAACACCTTGATGAGGTGGTTTCCAGATTATTGGATCATTCCATGATTACCTCTGGCAGGACACATCTAACGATAGAACAGACAAATATGAAGGAATTGATTAAAGAAGTGGTCAGGGCAACAACCTGTTTTGCTGAAACCAAACAAGTGTCTTTGAAAACAATTATCCCTGATACCTTGTCAGATATTCCTATTGATAGCTTAAGGATGCAGCAGGCACTAAGAAATCTTGTCTTAAATGCTATAAAGTTTTCTCCAGCTCAGTCAATGGTAACTATTCAGATAACAGAGGATACGAATAGGATGCAAATTACTGTTATTGACCATGGTGCTGGGATGTCTTCTCATAAGCTTGAAACAATCTTTGAGGAGTTCAGCCGTGAGGTAAGCCTGCCATTTTCTGAAATTCATGGCACAGGGCTTGGACTGCCAATTGCTCAAGGGATTATAGAGGCTCATGAGGGTAGTGTCTCTGCTACAAGTAAAAAAGGAGTGGGAAGCACCTTTACTGTTTCCTTGCCTAAGGAAACAACAACACTTTCTCTTTTAGAAGAAAGAAGACAAGTGAGAAAGTTTTTGACAACCATACCACATTTGACCGAGTTGGTAGACCAATCTATTCTTCAAGAGATTCAGAGTAATTTTACCAAAACCTTTGGTATCCTTACAATTATTACAGATAATGAGGGCAATCCTATCGTTACTTGCGATACTGGAAACGAGTTTTGTAAAATGATACAGGGTTGTTCAAAGGGTGCGATGCGATGCAAGCAATTTGCAGCCAGAGTAGAAACTGAAGCACTTAAGGATACCAGGGCAAAGGCGTATTATTGTTTTGCCGGGCTTGCTCATTTTTCTGCCCCTATTCTTGTGGAGCACATGCACTTGGGTTCTATTGAGATACAGGGGGCACAGGTATTTTTGCCGATTAATCCTGATAAACTCAAGGGTATAGCCAGAGATATGGAACTTGATTATGATAAATTGGTAGAAAAGGCATCCTCTGTTCCCAAGCTGCCAGAGGAAAGGGTATATTCAGCAGGAGAATTGCTCTATGCGATTGCCAATACCGTCTCATCCCTGTGCACGCATGAGCATAAACTCTCACATAAAATAGCCGAACTTTCAACCTTTTCTCAAGTAAGCAGGGCAATTACCTCAAATCTGGATTTTGATACCCTTTTAGACATGATTCTTTATACAACCATCAGTGCTCTGGAGGCAGATGGCGGGTCAATCATGCTCTTAAATGAAAACAATGAATTAATTATCAATGGTTCTTATGGATTACCCAATGCTATTCTTAGAGAGACAAGGGTGCCATTGGGCAGGGGCATATCCGGATATGTAGCTAAGGAGAAAAAACCTGTTATTCTGTATCACGGTATGCCGGATGAATATCTTACCCCATTATTGAAAAGAGGACACCTGAAAACAGCCATGTGTGTTCCTTTGGTGGTCAAGGGAGAGGTGATTGGTGTTTTCAATGTTACTCGCAAGAATGGTGATATTTTTACTGATGATTCTCTTATATTGTTTAAGACATTCTGTAGTCAGGCAACCATTGCCCTTGAAGAGGCAAGGATGTATGCCGCTATGGAGGAAAAAACCAAACAGCTTGAAGCCTTTACAAAGATTGGAGAGGTACCCCTTTCTGCCATAGACATGGATATAGCCTTAAGCCTTATTATTGAGGCTGTTTCAAGGGCAATGGATAGCCAAATGGCTTCTATCAGGTTATTAGATGATACAGGCGAAAACTTGATAATAATGGCCGGGTATGGATTGTCTGATAAATATCTGCAAAGAGGTGCCTTGAAAATTGGACAGAGCATCGCCGGCAAGGTGGTGGAAATAAGGGAATGTATTGCAGCAGAAGATGTTAGTTGTGATGATATGATTGAGGATACATCCTCATGTCTTAGCGAGGGGATAACATCATTATTGTCTGCCCCATTAATTATAAGAGAGAGGGCTATTGGGTGTATTACTGTTTATTCAAAAACAAAGCATATTTATACTCAGGAAGAGATGAAATTCCTTTTTGTCCTTGCCTCTCAGGCAGCAGTTGCTATTGAATATACAAAGATATTCAGGACCATTCGTGATGGATTATCTAAAACATCCCTGTCTTTGAGTGAGGCAATAAGCTCTATGGATTCCTATGATATTCAGCAGGGTAAAAAAAAGGCAGAGTATGCCTCATTAATTGCCAAAGAAATGAATCTTTCGACTATCGTTGTGGAAACAATTAAGATAGCCGCCCTCTTGCATGATATTGGAAAAATGGTTATTCCTGAGAAGATTCTACAAAAGCCGGGGGCACTAACCAAAGAGGAGTTTGAGACCATCAAGAAACACCCATTAATCAGTGAAAAGATACTAAAAGAGATCGAATTGCCATGGGATGTCTCAGTCTCAATCAAACAACATCATGAAAGAATAGATGGCAAGGGATACCCACACGGGTTGACTAAGGAAGAGATAAGCACAGAGGCACTAATCATTGAGGTTGTAGATGCCTTCTATGCCATGATATCAGAGCGACCGTATCGAAAGGCACTCTCTACTGACGAGGCAATGGGAGAGTTGCAAAAAGAAGCCGGCAAACAGTTTTCACCAGAGGTGGTGGAATCGTTTATGAGGGCGTTGAAGAAGGTAGAGGAAAAGGATACAAAAAAATGAACATACTATTTATGGGTAACCCGCCGTTTGCTGCCCCATCATTACAATCAATAGCCCGAGACAAGCAGCATAAGGTATCGGTAATTACTCAGCCTACCAAGCAAGGAAGGGGATACCACCTCTCGCCGCCAGTAATAAAGCTTTTGGCACAAAGATTAAATCTGCCTGTGTATCAGCCATTTTCTCTTAATACTGAAGAGGGGATAACATTGGTGAGGAATTTACAGCCGAAATTGATAGTTGTTGTTGCCTTTGGCCAGATTCTGCCAGATGAGATTCTTAGTATTCCAACATTCGGTTGCATTAACCTTCATCCATCCCTTTTACCCAAATACAGGGGTGCAGCTCCAATTCAAAGAAGCCTGATTAATGGGGATACTGTAACCGGAATAACTGTGGCATATATCAACTCTAAGCTGGATTCCGGAGATATTATTCTACAGAAAGAGATCAAGATAGAACCCTATGATACAGGTGATAGCCTTGCGGACAGGCTTTCTCAATCGGGTGCAATGCTTGTTATGGAAAGCATTGAATTGATTAAAGCCGGAAATGCCACCCGCATTCATCAGGATGAAACACAGGTAAGTCATGCACCAAAGATACGGCATGAGGATAGCCTTATTGACTGGCAAAGGTCAGCAAGGGATATATTTAATCTTGTAAGGGCATTGAATTCTGCTTCAGGAACATATATTATGGTAGGTGGGGAAAGATTAAAGATATTGACGGCAGAGATTGTTGAGGAGTGTGGGTCTTTCGAGCCTGGAACAGTAGTAGAATTGACCAAAGATGGACCACTTATTTCTACTCATGATGGGGGGTTGCTTCTTCTTACGGTTCAGCCACAGGGTAAAAGGTTGATGTCAGGCTATCAATTTCTTCAGGGACATCGGTGGAGTGTGGGGATGAAGCTGGGGTAAACATGTGATTCTCCATGTCTTTGTGTCTTTGTGAAGAACAATTATCACATTTTTTTTCACATTTTTTCATATTTTTTCATATAAGTAGAAAAAACTCTTGACAATCTCAACTCAATGTTTTATACTAATATAGCATGAAGTCCTGTTAAGGAGGGGTATCTGGTTATGCACAAAGGATGTTTACAGTTATTAATAGCTATATTCTGCATGCTGCCTATGGTTTGTCTTGCAGAAGAAGAGAATATTGGGAAACGAGCTGATTCGTATTTTAATGAGGGGTATCAGGCATATTTCAAAAATGATGTGGATAATGCTATCCTTAACTTTAGTAAAGCGATAGAGTTAAATCCAACGAGATCAAATTATCACCTTTTTCTGGGCAAGGCATTTCAAAAAAAAGGTATCCTGCCAAAGGCAACAGATGAATTGAAATTTGCTGTAGAGATTGAACCTGATTTGGTTGAGGCACATATAAAGCTTGGAGACTGCCTCTATAGTCAGGGGTTATGGAGTGATGCGGAAAAGGCATTTTTGAAGGTAATTAAACTTAAACCTGATGATTTTGAGGGATATTACAAAATAGGGCAGGTTTATATTAAGAATAAAAGGGTTGATGAGGCAGTTGCAAATCTCTTAAAGGCAAAGGATATGAACCCTGAAGAGCCAAATATCCCATTTTATCTTGGACAGGCTTATCTGGAAAAGGATGAAATCTTTTTAGCTATCTCTGAATTTGGCAATGCCATTAAGATTGAATCAAACAATCCTTATTATTATTATTGGCGTGGGAATGCATATTTTGCCAGCGGTGATTATCGGGATCCAAACGATTATTACTGGAGATCTGTGGATGATTACCAGAAAGCCATTGAGTTTGGGCTGGCAACACCGTATGTTTATTTCATGTACGGTAATACCATTCTGAATCGTGCCTTTTATTGCACAACAGCTAATCGAAAAGAGGATTCTCTTGATCTTCTGGAAAGAGGTATTGTTAAATACAAAAAGGTTATTGAATTGGAACCAAAGGCATCTAATGCCTATAATAACCTTGGGTTAGCATATTTCTATCTTGGAAGATTAGATGAATCAATAACTGCCTATAAAACAGCTATTGACCTTGAACCAGTGATTGCCTTCTTTCATGATAATCTGGGGGATGCCTATTATAAAAAGGCTCAATTTAAGGAATCTGTTACTGAATGGAATCTTGTAAAAGAATTAGACCCCAATTATATTATGAGTCAGATATACGCACCTGTTCCCCCAAGACCAATCAAGCAAAAGTTAAGAGAGGCAAAGAGAAGGGTTGAGTAATATACTCAAGTGTGGCATAAATTGCGTTTTTCGCTGGTCTTAATCAGCGATAGCTGTGTTGTTCAGGTTCGCAATAGTACACTATTGCTCACCTTGCGCGCCCTTGCTCTCCTTTATTAATCCTCACCCCGAGAAAAATCACAATTTATGCCCCACTTGAGTATAGCAAAACAGCGTATATTTCAGTGCAAAGGAGAAATTTATTATGCCCATTCTAACTTTACCTGCTCATTTTGATGGTAATCGAATTTGTTTAGATGAACCGTTTAGTCTGCAACCAAATACTAATCTGATTATTACCATTCTGCCAAGGCAGGAATCTAATAATGAACATAGAGATTGGTTGCAACTATCGAGTCAAAAATTAGAGGACGCATATGGAAAGAATGAACCTGAGTATTCCTCAAGCTTGCTCAAAGAGGTAAACCACAACTATGAAACAAGGTGATGTAATCCTTACACCAGTACCACAGGCTGATGGAAAACTGAAGAATAGATCAACAATTATCCTACGGGAAATGCCATCTTATGGGGATTTACTTGTTTGTGGTGTAAGCACCCAGTTACACCAATATGTCAAAGGTTTTGATGAGATTATCTCTCCTGAGGAGGAAGATTTTAAGGCAAGTGGCTTACTATCAATATCTTTGATCAGACTTGGCTTTTTAGCTGTGTTGCCACGGAGTCGTATACTTGGTTCTATTGGTACAATTTCATCTAATCGTCATAAGCGTCTATTAAAAACCCTCAGTGACTATCTTGTGATTCTATAACGAATCATGTGGGTAAGTCAAATTTAAGAAACTCTATTATATACTCAAGTGTGGCATAAATTGCGTTTTTCGCTGGTCTTAATCAGCGATAGCTGTGTTGTTCAGGTTCGCAATAGTACACTATTGCTCACCTTGCGTGCCATTGCTCTCCTTGATTAATCCTCACCCCGAGAAAAATCACAATTTATGCCCCACTTGAGTATCAGCTA
>Ga0210020_1001057_pt1 | contig 25256 bp, 23 predicted proteins | sample CryGeymeta201514_FD_183980 | JGI IMG/M metagenome (GOLD analysis project Ga0210020, IMG submission 183980) | Groundwater microbial communities from Crystal Geyser aquifers in Utah, USA - Crystal Geyser metaG 2015-14 (SPAdes) (version 2) | ecosystem: Environmental > Aquatic > Deep subsurface >... | reverse complement strand
CGGACAAAGGGGAAGAACGGCGGCGCAGGCATCAGTGTGACAGCCAATCCGATTATAACAAAGCGTGGAAACAACATCATAACCGGCCGGGGCACTGACTGAAACAGTCTTGCTTCCTGCGGTTATATTGTTGAAATAATATGGACTGTTGTTAGCAGTCCCATCTCCCGAAAGCGTTACTGTCTGACTTATGGCGGGTTCAATTTCGACAAGTCCAATATTTGTAGTATTTGTCGGGTATCCCGGGTACATAATTTTTCTGCCCTGGACCTTGCCGGTAGTTGCTGCACAAGTAAAACACCTCAAATTCGTACCGCTCAGAGGAAGGAGTCTATCACTACCCGCCCCGATGTTAATCGCATAGGCATAAATACAGTGAGTCAAACCATCTTTGAGAGAATTTGGGGTAGTAAATCCAAACCCGTGGTCAGCATTGCCCCCGCAATTACTGGCAACCGCCGCTTCACGGGTCACATCAGCAATTACAGGATTCAACGGATCGTCCAGACGACTTCCTGTTCCTTTTAGTCCATCAGCATAAAACTCGACAGTTAAAGGTGTACTGTAACTATCGGCATCACATGTCCAGCCGCCGCTGTTATCACAACTTGAGCCATCATGCCAACCCTTAGGATCATTTGGTTGCGGCGACGGCTCCGACGACGGCGCCGGCGACGCACTGCCATCCTCCGTTACCCAACAACCCCCCTGTTCTATCTTCCTAACCGCCACGCAAGAAGATTCATCTGCTGGTATATTACAATCGTTCTTACATGCAGCAAAGGTACAAGTATACCTTGCATAAACATTTACGTAACAATCGGAAGCGATCGTGGAGTAATGTCCAACATGCCCACAATATCCGCTATCGAATGCTGAAGTACTACATGAATACGTACCATTACATTCCCACGCGCCATTATTGTTGCAACTCCAAGTATTATTCCAGTTTTTAAAGCACTTTTTTGCATTAACCCCGATACTAGCATCATATCCTTGGTCAACACCGCAAAATTCCTGCGCCTTAATTTCTGTCTTTCCAGTTAATAAGCCTACGAAAAGAACTGCGGATATTATTAATACTGGACTTTGGCCATTTTTAGAATGATGGGATGACATGGGCCACCTGTGGTAATGTAGAAGCACAACCAACCACATACCCAGGAGGACGCCATGCCAAACCCATCACCAGAGATTATACAGTTACTTGCGTATTTTTCGGTTGCATTCACAGCGCCGACTTTCGCAAAAGTGTTGGTGCTCACGATTGGCACAATCCTGGCGCCAAGTCGCCGCACAGTGACCGCTGCGCTGCGGATGATGGGGCTGGGAAACGACAAGCACTTTAGCAACTATCACCGGGTGTTGAACCGGGACGGTTGGTCACCCTGGATCGTGAGTAAAATATTATTGGGCTTGATCATTTCATTATTTCTGCCAGCCGGATCGCCATTGATCCTGGCAATCGATGAAACCCTGGAGCGGCGTCAAGGCCAGCAGATCAAATACAAAGGTTGGTTTCGAGACCCGATCCTTTCGACCAGAGAACACGTGATCAAAGCCCTGGGCATTCGCTGGATATGTCTGGCGGTGGTGGTACCAGTACCCTGGAGCCAACGAACGTGGGCGTTGCCCTTCATGACCGTTCTGGCTTTGGGAGAGAAAACCAGCGCCAAGCTCAACAAGCGCCACCGCACGATTGTTCAGTGGGCTGAGTACATGATTGACAAGGTGCGGCGTTGGCAACCAGACCGAGAGATGATCCTGGTTGGCGACGGCAGTTATGCTGCGATCGCCTTGGTGCAGCGTTGCCAACGGCTCAAGAAGTCAGTTCAACTGGTCTCTCGCTTACGCCTGGATGCCCGTCTGTTTGACTTTCCAGGCCCACAGCCCAAGAGTCGACGCGGCCCGAAGCCACAGAAAGGCGCTTGCCAGCCCAAACTTTCTCAACGGCTGCAAGACCCGCAAACGGCCTGGCAGAAACTCAAGGTCATCCTGTATGGTAAAGAGCACGAGATCGAATTCGTCACCGGCGTATCGCTATGGCACACTCCTGGGCAAACCCCGGTTCCTCTGCGTTGGGTGTTGGTGCGCTGTCCTGAAGATAGCTTCGAACCAGCCGCTTTCTTCTGCTCCAATACTCGGGCCTCCGCCAAACAGATCATCGTCTGGTTCTGCTTGCGCTGGAATATCGAGATCACCTTTGAAGAACTACGCGCCTGCCTCGGCTTTGAAACCCAGCGCCAGTGGTCTGACCGGGCCATCGAGCGCACCACACCCTGCCTCTTTGGCCTCTTCAGCCTGGTGGTGCTCATGACCAAGGTGCTCTACCCGAAGAATTTGCCTGTGCGCCAAACAAGTTGGTACAGGAAAGATGAGGCATCCTTCAGCGACGCTTTGGCAGCTGTGCGCAGCCATTTATGGAGCCGCTCCAATTACAACAGGTCGCCCCAAAACCCCGACCTGTTCCTAATTCCGCAGGCTACCCTGTTTTCCCTGCTGGAATCAGCCTGCTATTCATCATAATTTGGCCAAAGTCCAGTAATAATAATCTAATTTGTTTTCTCATTCTAATTTACTTAAACTCCATATTTGCAAAACAAAATTATTTCCTTGAGGCAGTTTTGGAAAATCCACCCCAGTCCTTACAGCCTCTTTTAATTTAGCTATGGTATCGGCATTTGCTTTTGTTTGAGAAGAAGCGAGCCAGGGGGCACTATCCCCGTAAATTATTTGAGCTTGTAAAATGATATTTTCTGTTAATGCCGTTCGCAGTTCAGGTAAAGTAACCCCTTTACATTTTGCCGAGTAGTTGTCAACCGGAACGCACAATCCGGGGGTGATAACCTGGCCATCATTATCTATTCCCCCAATTCTTGCAGGGTAGGAATAAAATTCTCCCTGTTTATCATAAAAACCAATCTTCATTCTTAACGAATGCTCGGGAAAAACATTATCCTGAATATCTTCAAAACCCAGAAAGCATAAGTTGACATTAAATAAATCCAGGTATTCAATATGATCTTCATAATTTCCGCCTGCCGGTCCTGTCTTTATGGCCGAGCTACTGCAGGGCCCTGATTGGACAACCGGTTTTCGTTGAGAACTAAGAAAAAAATAGTAGTAAGAAACAAGTCCCAGCGCGAGGAATAAAAAGACTAAGAAGGTTATAGAAATACCGGTGCGGAATCTGGAAGAAAACATAATTTCATTATAAACTACTTTTTAGGAGAAAAATCAATAGAAAATCCTAGAATTTTATTAGGGCGTAAAACCGGCTATAGGTGCAACCTGGCTTACCCTATAGGTGCAACCTGGCTTACCCAAAGAAAAAAATCTTCAGGAACATTTTCAGGAAATCCTCTTCCTGTTTTCAACGCTTCAATCAGCTGAACCAATAACTCACGGTTTGGGTTAATATATTCGCCCAATATCCAAGGAGCCCCCCGGTCTTCGGTAGCAAAATCGATATCAATCTGCCTACTTGCTTTATCATCCGAATCATTATAGAAGTCTTCCAGCATCTGCAAAGCTTCCTTTATTGGCACAGAACGATACATCACCCCGTCAGGTATAACAACACCAATATCTAACCCCATTTCCCGACCAGAATTGTCAACAGCACCCATCATAATACTATATTCGTGAGCTTTGCCGTCCAAGTCGAAAAATATAACCTTGCCACGAATAGCTGCATCAGGGAAAAGTGGATCAGGGACATTATTTACTTTAGTTAGGCATGTTCGAGCGCTAACCTCTCTCAAATAAGTAAGATTTGTAAATTCTCCTTGACTTTGAAGCCCTGTAGGCAAAATCCTTGCTTCTTCTACTACGGTTCTTGTATTGTTTAGGTATATTTGCGGGCCGCACTGCCAGTATAATGGTCTTTTATCCTGCCACTCGCCGGCGCTGTTCATTTCAAACCACACCTCACCGTTCACCATTACCTTTCCCTCCACAATTTCGTAACCGCCATTAGGATATTTTGCCAGAAACTCGCTCGGCAGGGGGGGAAGAAAGGATACCGTCTGTTCGTCAATCAATACCCCGTCCGGGCCGGTGCGGGTAATCCGCAAACCGTTGTCAATTGCTGTCAGGCTGATGCTGTTCGGCTTATCCGCCATAATCTGCAAGGGATTATCCGGGTTTAAAATCGTCGCCGGGCCTTTACTGCCGCCTTCCCAAAACCAGACCACCACCGTCCCCGGCAGCAATCCCCACGGATTGCCTTCTTGAGCAACAAAAGCCGTCGCCCGGACGCCTTCGGGCAAACCGTCAAAACGAAATAATGCCTCTGATCCGATTTCACCGTCAAAACCATAGGGGACTTTGCCGTCGGTTGCCGGCTGCAGTTTTGCCCCGCTGACCAAAACATCGGTCAGCATCACCGTACAGCTGTTATTGACGCACCTTGACGCAACACCATCGGCTTCAATTGGCGCCAGCTGCCTTTCCCGCGCCGCGCTGAATATATCCTCCGGCAGAGAGTAGGTTTCGCCGGTTGTTGCCTCTTCCTGGCCAGCGAAGGTCAGCGGGTCCAGGCCAGGGATCCTGTCCAATTGCAGGAAATCGGGCGTGGGCGTGAAGGTGGGGGCGACAGTCTGCATGGGCGCGTGGGACCCCACCCCTTCGACTTCGCTCCCCGACCCCTCCCCCGAAAGGGGAGAGGAAGGTGCACAGGCGGCCAGGCCGATCAAAAAGAGGCACAAAACAAGGTTTTTATAAGGTATACCTCTAGCACGAGAGCAATGTGCCTTTGCCTTCATACTTCCTCCTTTCCTGCTTTCACTTCCAGCCTTTTGCGTCGGTGCTCCAATTCCCCCATCCAGTGATTGTACTCGTAACGCGGGATTTCCAACTCCCCCACCCGCTCGATCGCCTTTAGCGTCCAGTCCATGGCGGAGGCGTGATCGCGGAGGCGATGCTCGTAGTATTTTGCCAGCTCGACGTGAGCATAGATATGCCCCTCGGCGGCAGCCTGCTCCCACAACCGCACAGCCTCGGACAAATCCCCGCGCCGGCGCTGTAAAATGGACAGTCGCTGCACCGCTTGCCAGAAATCGGCTTCGGGCAGTTTCTGCTCCAGGCCGCGCTCGTAGAGGCGGGCGGCTTCGTCCCACTTACCCAAGTCCTCGAAGAGTTTGGCGAGCGCGATGCGATCCAAACCATGTTCGATGGATTCGTGCAGCGGATCAGCCAGCATGTGGCTGACATGGTTGAGCAGCGCCGCCAGTGCCACCACGTCCATGGCATTGTGGTAGAAGACACTCGCTAACGGGCGAGCGTCGCCAGTGCGCAGGTAATCAAAATAGAGATAGGGAATTTCGTAGCCAGGCACTTCCTGGCTGGTGCGCGGCGCGCCCAATACATTCTCTTCGATGTACTTCAACGAACGGCTGGGGAGGCGGTCGCGCCACAGGCGTCTTGCCAATGGCAGTAAATCTATGTGGGAGTAATCCTTGAATGGAATGGGGATGCTGTGCAACGAGTAACGAGTAACAAGCAGCGGCACGTCGAAGGCCTTGCCGTTATACGTCACCAGAGCCTGGGCTGGGGCGAGGTAATCCGCCAGGGCTTCGAGCAGGGCCGGCTCCTCGCTTGGATCGCGCATGAAGAATTGCGCCAGATGAAAGGTCCCCGCCTCGCAGCGTCCCACGCCGACCAGGAAGGCGTACGTCCCGGTGCCGCCTGAGAGTCCGCTGGTTTCGGCGTCGAGGAAGGCAAAGGCTTCGAGCGGCAGATCGGCGAGACGACTATCGTTGGCCCACTGTGCAAGTGTGTGCAGAGGAGCAGGGGAGCGAGGGGGCAGGGGAGCAGGTGACAACGAATGCCCTTCGGGGGGGCAGAGGGGAGCATTTCCATGACGATAATCGGCGGGGAAGGTTTGCTCGAAAACAAAAGCCTCGCCGCGACGAGTAGCGATCCAGCGTCCGTCCATCACCTCTTCGATGGGAACGCCCATCTTCGGTTTTGGCTGCGCCGGGAGCAGGTCGGAGGCGCCGATCTTAACGCCCAAGGATTTGAGTTTTTCGGCCAGGGATCGAGCAGGCATGGGGCGATTATATCGCGGGGGCAAATAATCGGTGGTTCCCCTCTTCGGTGCAGTTTTTGAGACATTGTGGAAAATGAACCGCGAAGGCGCGACCCTCAAATAACGGGGGCGGGCGAACGCAAAGAAAACCTTTATAAAAAACCTTCGCGGGCTTCGTTTCTTCGCGGTTCAAATCCACGATCCTGTAACTGTACTCAACAGGGAGACTCAATAGATCACAGTTTCCCCGTCGAGGGGGCTCCCATGCCCCCGAATCGCAGGCTTGGGAGCCTGCTCTACAGTAAATTTGTGATTTACTGAGACTACCAAATAATAACCCCAAAGAAAAGGTCCTCTGGGATTTGTCGTGGTGAGGCAGTACGTATGGGGTGAATTTATGCTACACTAATCACAGCCAACAAGGAGGTGCCTGTGAGCACAGAAATATTATCACTGCCCCAAAAAGGTCGTACTAAAAAGGAAATCCTGGCCGAGATGCGCGCCGCGCGTGACCACGACATCAAGTGGGAGCAAGGGCGCGTCTTCGGGCTGGTCTACCACATCAGCGACGAGATTGACAACCTGCTCAAAGAGGCCTTCACTATGTTCTTCGCCGAGAACGGCCTCAACCCGACCGCCTTCCCCAGCCTGCGTAAATTCGAGACCGAAGTGGTCGCCATGACCGCCGCGTTGCTCGGCGGCGACCAGAACGTATGCGGCAACATCACCACCGGCGGCACCGAGTCGCTGCTGATGGCTGTCAAGACAGCCCGCGATTGGTCACGGGTTCACCGCCCTGGCATCCGCGAACCAGAGATGGTGCTGCCCCTCAGCGCGCATCCGGCTTTCGACAAGGCTGCCGAGTACTTCGGCGTGCGTGCCGTCCATGTGCCAGTGCGCGCCGACTTCCGCGCCGATGTGGAGGCCATGCGCGCTGCCATCACGCCGGACACTATTTTGATGGCTGGTTCGGCCCCCTCCTATCCGCATGGCGTGGTGGATCCCATCCGCGAGCTGGCCGCCATCGCCCAGGAACACGGCCTGCTCTTCCACACGGATTCCTGCGTGGGCGGGTTCATGCTACCCTTTGTGCGCAAGCTCGGCTACCCCGTGCCGGATTTCGATTTCTCCGTGCCGGGTGTGACCTCCATGTCCGCCGACCTGCACAAATTCGGCTACGCGGCCAAACCGGCCTCGGTCATCCTCTACCGAACGCCGGAACTGCGCCGCTGCCAGATGTTCGTCTACATTGACTGGCCGGGCGGAATCTACCCCTCGCCGACCATGACCGGTTCGCGCGCTGGTGGGCCGGTGGCAGCCGCCTGGGCTTTGATGAACTACCTGGGCGAGGAGGGCTACCTGCACATCACCGATACGGTGATGAAGACTGCCAAATACCTTCAAGAGGGTATCAAAGCCATCCCCGGCCTGACCGTGCTCGGCGACCCGGAGATGAGCGTCTTTGCCATTGCCTCACGCAAAATGGATGTGAACGAGATCGCCGACGAGTTGGAACTGCGCGGCTGGCACCTCGACCGGCAGCATTTCCCCGCCTGCCTGCACATGACCGTCAACTACATGCATGCCGCCGTGGCCGACGAGTTCCTGTCTGACCTGGCCGCCGCGGCGGGCGTGGTGCGCAAGCCGAGCCTGCGCAAGACGGCCAGCAAGTTCCTGATTGCCAGTGCCAACTTCCTGACGCGCATCCTGCCGGAGAAGTGGGTCAGCGCGTTGATGGGCAAGGTCTCGTCCCTGCTGGGCGGCGGAGGCGGACTGCCCTCCCGCCTGGCGCCCATCTACGGCTTGATCGGCACGCTTCCCAATCGCGGGGATTTGAAGGAATTGGTGTTAGATTTATTGGACAGTTTGACAAGGTAATAACCTCGCCAAAGGAGAACCCCATGAGCACAATAGCGCAAGTTCTGCCCAAGAAGAAATACCTCTCGTTGTGGACGAAACTGGCCTTCGGTTCCGGCGACTGGAGCATCTCCAGTTTCGGCACCCTGCGCCAGATCTTCTATGCTATCTTCCTGACCGACGTGGTCGGGTTGGAACCGCGCCTGGCCTCTGTCGCAGCGCTGCTCGGTATCCTCTGGGACGCGGTCAACGATCCGCTGGTCGGGATGCTCAGCGACCGGCTCAAGACGCGCTGGGGAAGGCGCCGCCCGTTCCTGCTATTTTTCGCCATCCCCTACGGACTGGCTTTCATCATACTATGGTGGGCGCCGCCCTGGCATAGCCAGCTCGCCCTGGCAGCCACCGTGATGCTGGCCTACATGCTCAGCGACACGTTCCAGACGCTCATCTTCGTCCCCCTTTACTCGCTGACGCCCGAGATCACCCCCGACTACGACGAGCGCACATCCCTGACCGGTTTTCGCATGTTCTTCAACCTGCTCGCCTCGTTGGTGACCGCCGTGGCCGCGCCTGAGATCGTCAAGGCGGTGCTGGCTTCCGGCGCAACCCAGCAGCAGGGCTACATGATCGTGGCGGCCCTGTTCGGCGGGCTGGCAGTCATCCCCATCCTGCTCATCTTTTTCGTCGTGCGCGAGCGTGTCCGTCCCGAGGAAGAGATCCGGATAGAGCAGAGCGTTTCCTTCAGAGAGACCGTGCGGACGGCCTGGGCCAACATCCCCTTCCGTTTCGCGACCGGCATCTACATTCTCAACTGGACGACCTTCGACCTGGTCGCCCTCGTCCTGCCGTTCTATCTGACCTACTGGGTGGCGCGCGGCAATCTGCTGCAAAAGGCGCTCGGCATGAGGATCGAATCCTCGGTTCTCGGCCTCCTGCTGGTGACTGCCGTTATCGTCCTGCCGTTCTGGGTCTGGCTTTCGCAACGCCTGAGCAAGCACATCGCCTACATCATCGGGATGTCGTTCTGGGCAGTTGTCCAATTGCTCATCTTCGGAGTTCAGCCTGGACAGACCACCACCATCCTTATATTGGCATTTCTGGCCGGCATCTCCGTCTCGAACGCCCACGTGCTGCCCGACTCGATCTTCCCGGACGTGATCGAATGGGACGAGCTGCGCACTGGTCGCCGCCAGGAAGGGATTTACTACGGCATCAAGAACTTTATCCGCAAGCTGACCGGGGCGCTTGCTATTTTCATCGCGTTACAGGTGCTAGGCTGGTTCGGCTACCAATCTCCGCCCGAGGGCGCGACCCAGTTTATGCAACCCGCCAGCGCCCTGGCGGCCATCCGCTTCTTGATCGGACCCTTCGGCGCGGTGCTGTTATTTAGCGCGGTGTTGGCGGCCTGGTTCTATCCGCTGACGCGCGAAAAACATGGGAGAATTCGTAGATTGCTGGCAAAGCGAAGAGAAAGACAGCAGGAAGCAATTAGCGATTAGATGTGGTCGGCCTCGACCCGCGCCTGGCATCCTTCGGCGCGCTGATCGGCATCTTCTGGGACGCAGCCAACGATCCGCTTGTCGGCGTGCTCAATGATCGCGTCCGTTCGCGCTGGGGTCGCCGCCGCTCGGTGATTCTGGAAGCCGCCAATGGACAGCGCTTTGTGCTCGCGTCTTTGACTGACTGGGAAGGTTTTGACATCGGTAACAGCAAGGATTTTGGCAAAGAAGCCGCTCGCACAGGCGCAAACCAAAAACTGATGAATACGCTGGCGGCCCGCCGCAAGAGTGCAAAACGCACAGCGCTGGAATCAGCCTGTTACTCATTATAAATTGGCCAAAGTCCAGCAAGGTTAGATAGGTTGCTAATTCCTTCTTTGGTGGCTATAATCTGTGCAAGTTCTACGCGCGGGCAGAAGGAGGCCTCCCTGGACAGCACCAAGAACATCACCGATCCACTCAAAGAAGACGAAGGCGGCGAATCAAAGCGCCTGCAAATCCGGCCCGGGACGACGCTCGTTAACCGCTACGTGATCCAGGATGTGGTTGGGGTGGGCGGCATGGGTTCGGTTTACCGGGCGCGCGACCTGCACTTCCCCAACGTGGTCAAGCTGGTCGCCGTCAAGGAAATGATCAACAACGCCAGCGATCCGTTGGTCCGCCAGACCATCATCCACAACTTCGAGCGCGAGGCCAACATCCTGGCTACCTTGAACCACTCTTCTATCCCGAGAATTTATGATTATTTCTCACTGGAGGAACGCTCGTACCTGGTGCTGGAATTCATCAACGGAAAAGACCTGGAGATGATCATCGAGGAGACAGAGGGTTTCATGGCCGAGGAGCAAGTGCTGGTGTGGGCCATCGAGTTATGCGATGTGCTCAGTTTCCTGCACACCCACAAACCCGACCCGATCATCTTCCGCGACATGAAACCTTCCAATGTGATGATCAACCAGTCCCAGCACGTGATGCTGGTGGATTTTGGCATTGCCAAGCCCTTCCAGGCTGGTCAAAAAGGGACGATGATCGGCACGGAGGGATACTCTCCGCCCGAACAGTACCGGGGCGAGGCCACCCCGCTGGCGGATGTTTACGCCCTGGGCGCGACCCTGCACCACGCCCTCACCCGCCGCAACCCCCAACTGGAACCGCCTTTCTCCTTCTCCGAACGGCCGGTGCGAAAGATCAATCCGGCCATATCACCGGAGATAGAGTCTGTCATCACCACCGCCCTCCAGTACAACCCGGAAGACCGCTTTCAAAGCGCAGAAGCCATGAAGGATGCTTTGGTGGCAGCCGGGCACAAGACCGGCATCCTCAAGCGCGTTGGCGGGACGGCGGCCGCTATCCAAACCAGCGGCTTGAAGCCACTGTGGGCTTTCCAGTGTGAAGACGAGATCCGCAGTACGCCCATCCACTACGACGGGTCAATCTACGTCGGCTCCTACGACCATAACCTGTACTGCGTGAACGCAGTGACGGGTGAATTCCAATGGAAATACGCGACGGATAGCGGCGTCGTCACGCGCCCGGCCATGTACGAGAACAACGTCTACTTCGGGTCGGAAGACCAGCGTCTGCACGTCGTCAGCGCCCGCTCCGGCAAAGTTGTGTGGACCTATTACACCGACGGGCCTGTACGTTCTTCGCCGCGCATCGCTGAAGGCCATGTCTTCTTCGGCTCTGACGACGCGCACATCCACGCGGTCAATGTGCTCACCGGGCGGGCCTCCTGGCGCTTCGAGACCGCTGCGCCGGTGCGCTCCACTCCCTTCGTGACCAACGAAGCCGTGTTCGCCGGCTGCGAAAGCGGCGATTTCTATTGCGTGGATTTCGGCGGCGAGTTGAAGTGGCGCTTCAAGGCCAAATTGGCCGTCACCTCCTCGCCGTGGGTCGAAGAAGGCGTCGTCTACTTTGGCTCGCTCGACAGCAGCTTCTACGCACTGGATACGCGCGCCGGTTGGGCCATCTGGCGATTCCGCATGGGCAAAGGCTCCATCGTCTCGCCTTGCCTGGCCGAGGGATTGATCTTCACCGGATCCGCCGATGGTCATATCTATGCCATTGATGCCCGCACCTCGAGGGAGGCCTGGCGTTTTCGCACCGAGCACCAGGTCAGCGGGTCGCCGATCATCTACAAAGATTCGCTCTATTGCGGCACGGCGGATGGGATTCTTTATTGCCTGGAATACCGCACGGGGCGCCTGCGCTGGAAGTTTTCCAGCCAGGGGCCTATCACCGGCGCCCCATTGGTCTATAATGACATTGTCTACGTGGGTTCCGCCGATCACTTTCTCTACGCTCTGTTGGCTTGAGCAGGTTCGTAAACTCAAGGAGACCTCTAGTGACTCTAAAAAATATCTTACGTGGCAAGAAACGCGTGCGCGCACCTGCTCCACCGGCTAACGTGAGCACTGCCCCCCTCCTGGACCAGCAAATCCAGGCGGCATTGGTCAAAGGCAAACATTACGAACCGCAACAATTGGATGCGGGCTGCGGACAATCCGTGGGGAAGCAGCGCGAGCACAACGAAGACAGCCTGTTTGCATTCTCGATCACGATTGGCAACGAAACCAACAGCGTCCCGCTCGGCCTCTATATCGTTGCCGATGGGATGGGCGGGCACCAGTATGGCGAGGTGGCCAGCAATGCGGCCGTGCGCTCTGTAGCCGGGAATATCCTGCGAAAGTTCCTTCCTTATGTCGCCAACCAGTCTGAAGCAATGGACGAACCGCTCCAGGAACTCATGCGCGCCGCGGTTGACGAGGCGCAGCACATCGTGATGCAAGCTGCGCCGGGCGGCGGCACCACGCTGACGGCAGCTCTCGTCCTCGGCACGCAAGTGACCGTTGCCCACATCGGCGACAGCCGCGCCTATATCCTCCGTCCCGACCGGCGGATCGAGCCCCTCACCCGCGACCACTCGCTCGTAAGGCGTCTGGAGGAACTTGGCCAGATCACTGCGCAAGAGGCGTCCGTCCACCCTCAGCGCAACGTGCTCTACCGGGCGCTCGGCCAGGGAGAGATGCTCGAGCCGGATATCCTCACCACGCCTTTCCCGCAACCCGGATACATCTTGCTGTGCACCGATGGCTTGTGGGGCGTGCTGCCAGAGGAAGATATTTATCAGATCATTGGCGAATCCACGAATCTCCAGAACGCCTGTCAAAACCTGGTCAACGCGGCCAACACGGCCGGCGGACCAGACAACATCAGCGTAGTGCTGGTTCAGTTGCTTGGTTAGGATGCCCGAAAAACCGGATTATTACACCCTGCTCGGCCTTCAACGTGATGCCTCGCCCGAAGAGATTCGCCAGGCATATTTCAGCGCCGCGCGCCGCTTGCACCCTGATAAAGGCGGCTCCGCGCAGGACACCGAAAGATTCCTCGAGATCCAAGCGGCATACGAGGTGCTAAATAATCCCAAAAAGCGGGCCGAATACAATGCCACTCTCCCACCAGAAAAAATCGGAAGCGGCCTGATCCGGCAAAAAGCACTCTACAGCCGGCAAAGCATACCTCGCATGAAGGAGCCGCAACTGGTTTATGCCCTGATCGAGTTCTCCGCGACGAGTGACTCGAAGGCCCCTCCCGCGCCGCCGCTCAACCTTTGCCTGGTATTGGATCGCTCGACATCCATGCAAGGCCAAAACATGGACATGGTCAAGGCCACCGCCATCCAATTGCTCCGCCGCCTGCGCAACAGCGATACCCTTTCGGTGGTGGTCTTCAGCGACCGGGCGGAGACGGTCATCCCGGCCACGCACAACATCGAGCTGAAAAAGCTCGAAGCGCGCATCCAGATGCTCCAAACCTCGGGCGGAACCGAGATCTTCCAGGGGTTAGAAAGCGGATACAACGAGATTTGCCGCGGGTTGAAAGGATCCCACGTCAACCACATCATCCTGCTTACCGATGGGCGCACCTACGGCGACGAAGAGAAGTGCCTGGAGCTGGCAGGAAAAGCCGCCGAGGCCGGCATCGGCATCAGCGGATTAGGCATCGGGAGCGAATGGAACGATGATTTCCTGGATAAACTTGCCAGCCTGACGGGAGGCAGCAGCCTTTACGTTTCCAGGTCGCAAGATATTCAGCACATGCTGATCGAGAAATTCAACAAACTATGGCAGGTTTATGCCAAAGAAAGCACGCTGGAATTCAAGGTGGGCGACGGGGCAGACCTACGCTACGCCTTCCGGCTGCAGCCGGAGGTTGGGCTTCTGCCCGTCGAAAGTCCGCTGCGCCTCGGCCCGATCCTGAAGGATATTGATCTAAAAATCCTCATGGAATTCATGGTTCAACCTCCCGGCAGCCAGGCCGAGAAGGTACGCCTGCTGGAGGGGGAGTTCAAAGTCTCGATCTCGTCGCAACCTGTACCCGTCCAATCTGTACCGCTCCGTCTATCGCGGCCGGTGGCTGGTTCGACCAAGTTGCAGACGCCCCCAGCAGAAATCCTGAGAGCGCTTTCCCACTTGAGCCTGTACCGGCTGCAAGAACAGGCTCGCAGGGAGGTGGCGGCCGGCAAGTATACACAGGCCTCGCGGCGCTTACAGCGGCTGGCAACGCATTTACTCGAACAAGGACAGAGAGGCCTGGCGCGTACCGCCCTTTTGGAGGCCGAAAACATCCAACGCCAAAAAAAGTTCACACAAGAGGGTGAGAAACATATAAAATACGGTACGCGCGCCCTGCTCCTGCCTGGGCAGGAGGAAGATCAACCATGATCATCTGCCCAAGCTGCCGGTATAAAGAAATTCCTGGCGCGCTGTTTTGCAGCCAATGCGGCGCGCAATTGGTAACCGCCTCAGATCCCGACTTGCAGAAAGACCCCATGACTGAAACCAGCTCGAATACCAAAGGAAAACCCGATCTGAAATCCACCTCTCCCATGATGTCTGCGGGCGCGCGGATTTCCTTACACCTGGTCGAAAGCGGACAGATCTTGCCTCTGGCCGAGCGGACCGAGTTCTCGCTGGGAAGAGTCGCCGAAGGCCAGCCGATCATGCCAGACATTGACCTGACGCCTTACAAGGCCTACGAGAACGGCGTTTCACGTCTCCACGCCATCTTGAAACTGGTCAATGAACAAGTCACGATCCTGGATCTGGGATCGTCCAACGGCACATACGTGAACGGGAACCGTCTCGTGCCGAGCGTCGAGCGTCCCCTCAACCACGGCGATATGATCCACCTGGGCAAGCTGAAAATCCAGATCCTTTTCAGCCCAGAGGACAAATAAAGAGTGAGGTGCGCATGGCCCAAACAATCATTGTCCACATCACGAACGAAGACCCAATTGTCGGCGAGGTAGACGAGCTGCCCGCTCTCACCGACACACTGATCACGATCCACAGCCCGCGCCGGCGAGACGGCAAAGACGTTCACTACTTGCAAAACAATGTCGTGACCGTCATCTGGCCGGTCAACCAGATTGCTTTCATCGAAGTCTTGCCCAGCCAGGTGGAGGAAGAGATCATCGGTTTCGTGAGGGAAAAGTCATGAACGACGAATCGCTCAAATGGCGGAAGATCCTGGTCGTTGATGACGAGGAGCGCATGGTGCGCTTCATCCGCCTGAACCTGGAACATGATGGCTTTATCGTCGTCGAGGCTTTCAACGGTAAGCAAGCCCTGCAACGTTTACGGGATGCCACGCCCGACCTCATCCTGCTGGACATCATGATGCCAGACCTGGATGGCTTTGAAGTATTACAAATGATCCGCGAGATCAACAACGTACCGGTCATCATGCTGACCGCCAAGGGCGAGGAAGATGATCGCGTGCGCGGCCTGGAATTGGGCGCGGACGATTACATCACCAAACCGTTCAGCCCGCGCGAACTGGTCAGTCGCGTCAAGGCCGTCCTGCGTCGCACCAAAGGCGCTAGCGGCGGCATGCACGGGTTGATTCAGGTAGATAATCGTTTGAAGATTGATTTTGACCGGCGTGAAATCTGGCTGGAAGGCAAGATCGTCAAATTACGCCCCACGGAATACCGCCTGCTCTTCCATCTTATGCAGAACGCGGGTTGGGTGATCTCACACGACCAGTTGCTGGCAAAAGTTTGGGGCTACGAGTATCGCGACGAGCCACACTACGTCCGCTTGTACATCAACTATCTGCGCCAGAAATTGGAGAAAGACCCGGCCAACCCGAAATACATCCTGACCGAGCGCGGGGTAGGATACCGGTTTGTAGACTTCCGGCGGGAGCAAAAAGAATAAAATTCGCAGGTGCACCCCACCCCACCTCAACTGTCCTTGCCAGACAACCCACTCTCGAATATACTTCCAGTACGGAGGTAGAGACCCGCATGAGCAAGCAACGCATTCTTTTGGTAGATGATCATGAAGTCGTCCGGCTGGGATTGAAAGCCCTGCTGGAACGGCATCCACAATTCGACGTGGTCGCCGAAGCCTCCACGGCGCGCGAAGCCATCGAAATGGTCAGCAACACGCAGCCAGACGTGGTCGTGATGGACATCCGCCTGCCCGGTTCTTCCGGGATCGAGGCCTGCGAGGAGATCACCCGCCGCTTCCCGGATACGAAGGTCATCATGTTGACTTCATATGCCGAGGACGAGATGCTGTTTTCGTCCATCCGCGCCGGGGCGTCCGGCTACGTATTGAAGCAGATTGGCGGTGAGGACCTGGTACGGGCAATCGAGGCGGTCGGCCGCGGCGAGGCCTTGCTTGACCCGGCCGTCACACAGCGCGTCTTCCAGGAAGTGCGCCGGGCGGTCAAAGAGGAAGAGGCCTCTGCCTTTGCGCATCTCAGCCAGCAGGAAAAGCACGTGCTGCTCCTGGTTTCGGAGGGCAAGACCAACCGGGAGATCGCCAAAGCCCTTTTCCTGGGCGAAGGCACGGTGCGGAATTACGTCAGCAGCATCCTTTCCAAGCTGGGGGTGAGCAACCGCGCCGAAGCAGCCGCCTATGCGGTTGGACATAGCCTGAGGGAATATATTACAACTTAGCGCCTATCCGAAAACCTTCTGGAACGCGGACTTTAGTCCGCAATGCAGGGCAGACTGAAGTCTGCATTCCGTTATTCGGATAGGCTCTTAATGACAAGACTTCCGAAGTCTCAAAAACTTCGGAAGTTTTTTCTATTCCGCCGCGCCGCCCAATCGCTGTTTCTGCACTCAAAGTCCCATCGCCCTCAACATTTCATCATTTGTAGCGAACTTGAAGTGCTCCAGATGACGGATCTGGGCTTCAGCCTGCTCGGCGGCCTCCAGGCGCGCCAGCCATCTCTTGGTTACGACCAGCGGGTGGATATCATGCAACCAGTCTGCGAACTTGAGGTTAACGTTTTCGATATCCAACATAGGCGGCTGAGTTTGCAAGTATTGCAACACAGCTTGCGCTGCATTCTCGCCATCCTTGCGCGCCACGCCGACCAGACCCGTGCTGGCTTGCCGCGCCCAGCCTGCCAGGAAAACTTTTTCCATCGGACAGTTGGCATCCACGTCAAAGGCTTCGTAGGAAACGCCATCCACCGGAAAGCGCGGTTCATTGAGCACCACATAGGCATCGCCACAGATCGGCATACAGAAATTCTTGTCTACGGTATCGCCGATGGCGAAGATGATCGTATCCGCCTCGATCTGGCGGATTGTCCCCAGCCCCTTGGCTTTGACACCCCCATCCACCGTAACCAGCTGATTGTCTTCGACCTTTAACGTGCTGACGCCTGCCGTCCAACTACCCATAATGTGAACGGGAGATGTCAGGAACTCGAAACACAGGCGCGTGACCGAGACCCTTTCGGCGGCTTTGGGGAGGGCTTCGAGAAAGGCGTTCTTCGCCGCAGCCACATCCTGTCCAACAGCCTGCATAGCCGGGGCGACGCGCTCGAACTCGGCATCCAGCGCTTCAAGATCTAAATTGCCGGCGACGTTTTCCATCTCTTTCTTGGTAAATTTCACTTCTGCTGGGCCGCGCCGCACCACGGCAATCACCTCGTCCACTTTCTTTTCGCGAACGAGATAATGCGCCACGTCCATCATCACATTCCCGGCGCCGACCAGGATCACCTTACGCCCGATGACGAAGCGGCGCTGGCTGAAGGGCGGCAGCAAGTTATAGTGATAGACGACGTCTTTGGCGTGATAGACCCCCGGCAGGTTCTCGCCGGGCAGTCGAAGCCATTTCGTGCCTTGCGCGCCCGTTGCAACAACCACGGCCTGAAAACCCCAATCGAACAGATCGGAAAAAACGATGTTGCCGCCGCAGCAGACAGTGACGTTCCCATAATAATCAATCAGCGGCGAATCGAGAATCTGGTGGAATTGCTTGCGCAATCCCTCCTTCATCTTGATCTTATCGGGATAGATGCCATATTCGGCCAGCCCGCCGGGTTTGATATCCCGGTTGAACATTACCACTCGTACACCGTTATTGCTGAAGTAACGAGCAGCAAACAGGCCGGCCGGGCCAGCCCCGATGATTGCCACCATGTATTTCGGTTCTTCCATAATAGTTCCCTTTCGATTTGGCTCTATAAAGATTTGCCGCTAAGAAATCATGTGGCGTAGATTATAGCCGCATAAAATCCATGAGGCAAGTACAATACAATAAGGCGACAGTCACCCAAAGTTGACATGACCCAGGTCGGCGCGCACTTTGCCACTCTATGCTATATTTAGACATCAGGATCAGGAGAAAGGCCATGAAACCACTCGATTCGAAAGAACTGCCCGCTGACCAACCCAAGCCCGAGACTCAAGCCGGGCAGGAAGTAAAACCCGCCACCGCGCCGCGCCCCCGCCCGAGCGGCAAAGGCATCAACCCCGGCCTGCGACTACGCACCATCGAGGCCGCCGCGCAGCGCGCCAATCCCCCCAAAATCCCGCGCCGCTCCTGGTTGAGCTTCCAACGCGAGAAGGTCGCGCCTGCCTATTGGAACGTGACCAGCAGCCTCTCGCTGATCATCAATGCCATCCTCATTGCGGTGGTTCTTCTGATGAGCCGTGAGATTTTCTCTTTGAAGCGGATGCTCGTCCGCGATCTGCTCGGCGGCCTGGCTTATAACTTCTCCCTGATGGATCAGGCGCGCATCAAGGCTGACGTTCCGGTGAATCTGGAAGTGCCGCTCAATTTACAGATCCCCATCAACCTGGCAACGGACGTGACCATCACGCGGGATACCCCAATTGACAACGCGCCGATCAAGATCTTTGCCGGAATCATCACCATCAACGGCCCGGCCGATATCGTCATCCCTGCCGGAACGGTCCTGCCGATCCAGTTGAACATGACCGTGCCATACCAGCAGATACTGAAGTACTCTACTTCCGTTACAGTGGATATTCCTCTCGTGGATACCAGCCTGCATACGCCCTTTGTCAACTTGCAGGAGGTGGTCTCGCCCTATTTCTGGGCGTTTGCCGGATCGCCTTTCTACTGGGAGGATATTGCCATCTGCAAACCGCTGCGCGCTATATGTGCATGGTGGTTCAAGTAATGGATAAAAACGGATACTTAATGCCTATCCAATAAACCTCTGGAACGCGGACTTTAGTCCGCAGTAGTCCGCAATGGAGAGCAGACTTCAGTCTGCATTCCGTTCCTCGGATAGGCTCTTAGCTGCCTCTGGAGTCATCATGCCCGATATTCATCGCACCACGCTCGCCAACGGTTTACAAGTGCTGCTGAAAGAGATCCACACCACGCCCATCATCAGCAGTTGGGTCTGGTACCGCGTCGGCTCCAGGGACGAGCCATCCGGCCGCAGCGGTATCTCCCATTGGGTCGAGCACATGCAGTTCAAGGGAACGCCCCAGTTCCCGGCCTCCATAATGGATAAGATCATCGCCCGCGAGGGCGGCGTCTCGAACGCTTTCACCTACCTGGACTGGACGACCTACTTCGAGACCATGCCGGCCGATAAGATCGAGCTGGCCCTGCGCCTGGAAGCTGACCGCATGGTCAACAGCACCTTCGACCCCGAAGAGGTTGCCTCAGAACGCACCGTGGTTATCTCCGAACGCGAGGGCAGCGAGAACGAGCCGCTCTTCCTGCTCAGCGAGGCCGTGCAGGCGGCTGCCTTTCGCGTCCATCCGTATCACCACGAGATCATCGGCGACCTGGCCGACCTGAAGAGCATGAGCCGCGACGACCTCTACAACCATTATCGCAGCTACTACGCGCCGGACAACGCGGTCGTATCCCTGGCCGGCGACTTCGAGACCGAGGCAATGCTCGCGCGCCTCCGCCAGCTTTTCGAACCGATCCCGGCGGGACGGATTCCCCCGCGCCTGGCGCGCCCCGAGCCGCCGATGCGCGGCGAACACCGACTCTCGGTCGAGGGGCCGGGCGAGACGACCTACCTTCAGCTTGTCTACCGCGCCCCGGCCGGCGCCGACCCGGACTTCTTCCCGTTGACCGTTCTCGACAGCCTGCTGTCCGGCCCCAGCAGCCTGAACATGTTCGGCGGCGGGGGCGTTTCCAACAAGACCTCGCGCCTGTACCGCGCCCTGGTGGAAAAGGAGCTGGCCGTGGCCGTCGGCGGCAGCGCCATCACAACGGTTGACCCGTTCCTGTACACCTTTACCCTCACCGTACACCCCCAGCGGAAAGCCGAGGAAGTTCTGGCGGCTTTCGACGACGAAGTCGAGCGCATCCAGGGTGAGGCCATCACAGCCAAAGAGGTTGCCCGCGCCATCAAGCAGGCGCGCGCCCTGTTCGCCTACGGCAGCGAGAACATCACCAACCAGGCCTTCTGGCTGGGTCACGCCGAGATGTTCGCCAGCTACGATTGGTTCCTCGATTACCTGGACAAACTGGCGGCTGTCATGCCGGCCGAGGTGCAGCGCGCCGCGCAAAGCATCCTCCGTCCGCAGAACCGGGTGGTTGGAACCTATATCCCGACCGGAGCGGAGGTGGGGCATGAGTAAAACGAAAAACGTAAAACGTAATGATGTATCACGTACTGCGTACTACGTATCACGTATCACGCATCACGCAGTACGAAGTACGCAGCACGCAGCTTCGCCATCAAGCTCATCTTTACCCGGCCCCGACGATATTTTCCGAGTTCAACTCCCAAATGGAATAACCCTCCTCAGCCGGGCAAACTTCAACAGCCCGTCGGTCGTGATCAGCGGCTACATCCAGGCTGGCAGCCTCTTCGACACGGATGAGAAGCTCGGCCTGGCCGACTTCACCGCTTTAGGCTTGATGCGCGGCAGCGCACAGCGCGACCTCCAACAGATCTACGACGCGCTCGAATCCTGCGGAGCGAGTCTCTCCTTCAGCGCGGGCGCACACACAACCGGCTTCAGTGGCCGCTCCCTGGCTGAAGATCTGCCTCTGCTGCTCGACACCCTGGCCGAGGTCATCCGCCAGCCGGTTTTCCCTGGCGAGCAGGTCGAGAAGCTGCGCGCCCAGTTGCTGACCGGGCTGGCCATCCGCGCCCAGGATACCGCCGACATGGCCGCCATGACCTTCGACCAGATCGTCTTCGCCAATCATCCCTATCGCCGCCCAGATGACGGCTACCCGGAGACGATCCAGGCCATCCGCGGCGAGGATTTGGTAGATTTCCACCGCCGTTTCTACGCGCCGCGCGGTATGGTCATCGCCATCGTCGGCGCGGTCGAGCCGCAGGCAGCGATGGAACAGGTGCAGCGCGCCCTGGGCGACTGGGACAATCCCGACAAGCCGGACGCCCCGCCTCTGCCCCCGCTGACGCCCCTGCAAGAGACCGTCACCCGGCGCGTGGAAATCGCTGGCAAATTCCAAGCCGACCTCGTCATCGGCGTCTCAGGCCCGGCGCGCCGCGACCTCGAATATCTCCCCGCCTCGCTGGGCAATTCTGTTTTGGGCCAGTTCGGTATGATGGGGCGTATCGGCGAGGTGGTGCGCGAGAAATCCGGCTTGGCGTATTACGCCTATTCCTCGCTCAATGCGGGCGTCGGCCCCGGCTCGTGGGAGATCAGCGCGGGCGTCAACCCCGACAATGTCGCAAAGGCTTCCGACTTGATCCGTGGCGAGATCGCCCGTTTCGTCGAGAAGGGAGTCACAACCGAGGAGCTTTCCGATAGCCAGGCGAACTTCGTCGGACGCCTGCCGCTTTCGTTGGAATCCAACGCCGGGGTGGCTGGCGCTTTGCTGAACATCGAACGCTTCGAACTGGGCCTGGACTATTACCGTCGCTTTGCGGACCTGGTGCGCGCGGTAACGCCCGATGAAGTGCTGCAGGCCGCGCGCAAGTTCTTCCACCCTGAGAGACTTGCAATTGCGATTGCTGGGCCATAAATGATTCTACGCACTGGAATTGACCTCACTGACATAGCCCGTATCCACGCCGCTATTGAACGTCACGGCGAGCGATTCTTGAGGCGTATCTTCACGTCAGCAGAACTCAAATACTGCGCCGGGAAAGACGAATCGCTGGCAGTGCGTTTCGCGGCCAAGGAGGCCGTCTCGAAGGCTTTGGGGACAGGTATCGGGCCGGTATCCTGGCAAGAGATCGAAATCCGCGGCGGGGAATACGAGGCGCCAGCCATCATCCTGCACGATAGAGCCGAAAGGATTGCAAAAGAACTCAGGCTGACCACCTGGTCGGTCAGCCTGAGTCACAGCGAAACGCACGCAATCGCCGTCGTGGTCGCCGTTGGTCATCGCGATTAACCGAAGGAATGGATCATGGATATAAAACAGGTCTACTTCCTAACCAGCCAAAAATTCCAAGGTTGGATTACAGGTAGAGGCTTCACTTCAACTTTAGGATTTAACAGAGGGGTTTCATTAAGCATACTTGGATTCACAAAACAAATGTCCGGAATATACCCATATTTGCTTCGGTAATAAACAACAGCACGGTCAATTTTTTCTAAAACTGTAGTTCGGGGATCGTTGTCGAACCAGAGCATACCTACGTTCATATCAATCTCCTACCAATCAGTGGAAGGCAGCCAAAATTGAAGCCAGCCGCTTTCTTGTTTCAGGCTGAATTGCAGACCCGGCGCCAGGTCCGCCAGGCCAGCCTGCGGGTCGCCCGTTAACGTCTCGGCCAGTGCGGGTTGATGGATGAAGCCGAAAATGTGCGTTGGGAACAACCCCAGCCAGGAGCGCAGACGGATGGCGCGTACTGCATTGAGCGTCGCCACCGTCCAGACGCGCCGCTCCGGGCCGCGCACCAGCAGCCAGCGCAAATCCTCCTGGGTCTCGTGACTGGCGCTCACCAGCGAGGCCAGGTCGTCCAGCAGCAATATCTGCACCTGCCGTCCCGGGGTCGAGCCATCCGCCCAGGCCACCGTATCGTGGATGAACTGCACGGCCGAGCTGTGATAGGCGGGCCAGATGCCCAGGCTGGCAGGCGAGGCTTCCATACTTTTCCATTCGTCGGGGAAGTTGGTCACCACGCCGAACCGGATATCGCCTGGCTCTCGAAGGAGATCAGCAGTACGCGCCAGCAATTGCAGGAGCGCCGTCTTGCCGCTGTTACCATCTCCCACAACCAGGAGCGGACAGGGGGCCGGGTCGGATAAGTCCAGCAGCACCGGCAGACCGTCCGAGGCCACGCCGAGCATCAGCGCGCCCTGCGGCAGGGACTCCAGTTGCCCAAGCACATCTGCGAGAGCGGGCAGGGCTGGCGTGTGGATAGTTTGCCCCGCCTGCTCGAGCTCAGGCTGGAGTTCCCGGTAGGCCTGCAGGGCCAGCGCGAAGAAGTTGGAAGCGGACATGGCGTCACCGTGGATTGGAACAGGCTCGAACTAGAACTTATGTTCTAATTATAAACACAAATTCGAAAATGTCAAGCACTTTTAGGAAATTCCTCATGATTTCCTCTTGTCACCCCCTCTTGAGTGCGCTATAATCCCACCCGGTTATTCAATAGGAAGTTCGAGGAAAGTATGCCTGTCTATTCTTATCGTTGTGGAACTTGCGGCGTACAGTTCGACCGCAAGCAGAAGTTCACCGACCAGTCATTGACCCGTTGCCCGGAGTGTGGCAAGAAGAGCCTGCACAAAGTTTACTCACCCGTAGGGATCGTGTTCAAGGGTTCCGGTTTCTACGCCACCGATCACCACTCCCCTTCCGGGCAGTCGAACAAGCAGTCATCAGAAGAGAAGGAAGAGAAGAAGGAAAAAGGCGAGAGCAAAGAACCCAAGCCCAGAAAGGGCATAGAGAAGGCTGAATAAACCGGCTCCACGCTAAAAACGAAAGCGACGCACTGCAAAAGTGCGTCGCTTTTTTTTACTGCTCGACTTCTATCAATTCTTATTTACCAGTTCGCGCAGCAGCAGCCCCAGGCGGGTGATGCCCTCGCGGATGATCTCCGGCGAGGAGAAGGAAAAGTTGAGCCGCATGGTGTTCTCTCCGCCGCCGTTCGGGTGGAACGATCCGCCCGGCACGAAGGCCACTTTCTTCTCGATGGCAACTTTCAGCACCTCGGCCGCGTCCATCCCCTTTGGCAGGATACCCCACAGGAACATGCCGCCCTGCGGATGCGTCCAGCGTACCTCGGAAGGGAAGACCTCGTCCATGGTCTCCAGCATGATGTCGCGCCGCTCCTTGTACGTGGCGCGGATGAACTTGACGTGTTCATCCAGAAAACCATGCTTGCCGACCTCGAAGGCAACCATCTGGTTGAAGGTGGCCGTGTGCAGGTCGGCGGCTTGCTTGGCCATCACCAGTTTGCGGATCACCTGCTGCGGCGCGACGACCCATGCCAGGCGGATGCCCGGTGCGAGAATCTTCGAAAAGGTGCTCAGGTAGATCACGTTGCCGGTGTAGGTGCCGTCGTCGCCCCGGAACTGGCTGTCGAGGGTGACAACCGCGGGCAGGTGTTCGCCCTCGTAGCGGAGTTGGCCGTAAGGGTCATCCTCGATGATCGGGACGCCGTAGCGGTCGGCCAGTTCGACCAGCCTCTTGCGGCGTTCCAGGTTCAGGGTCGAGCCGGCCGGATTCTGGAAGTTCGGTAGAACGTAGATGAACTTGGGCCCCACACGCAGGGCCTTTTCCAGTTCGTCCACGATCATGCCGTTCTCGTCGGAAGGGACGGAAATGTATTGCGCCCCGTAGGCGTTCCAGGCTTGCAGCGCGCCGAGGTAAGTGGGCGACTCGCACACGATATGATCGCCTTGATTGATGAACACGCGCCCGATGAAATCCAACGCCTGTTGGGAGCCGGAGGTGATCAGGATGTTGTCCGGCGCGATGTCAATCCCGAAGCGGGTCGCGTGGCGGGCGATCATCTCCCGCAGCGGACGGTAGCCCTCGGTGGTGCTGTATTGCAGCGCCTGCGCACCGAACTCGTCCAAGATGGTATTGCAGGCCTCCTTGAATTTCTCGACCGGGAAGACTTCCGGGGCTGGCAACCCGCCTGCAAACGAGAGGATGTCCGCTTGCTCGGTCCACTTGAGCAGCTCCCGGATGATGGAACTTCCCATGCGTTGCGTGCGATTCGCGTAGCGGTATTCCCAAGGTGTCTGCATTCTTTCTCCTTATATCTGATGTGTCACTGCTCGAGACTAAAAAGGCCTGACAGGTGTGCGCTCGCCCCCGAACTAAGAGGGTTCACCCGTCAGGCCTTGGCTGACTTTACGGCAAAAGGATGCCGGACATCACTAATTCGAGAAGTGCTGGTAGCATAGCACTATTATATTACCGTATTTTTGGCAATCGTGCAACGTTTCTTGATTTCCTGGATTTTTTGGGCGCACTTCATGATCTCAGTTTGAGAACTCGAAACAAAGTGAAGAAAGTAGCACCGATGAAGGTAAGCAGGGTCAGGGCAGTGACTCGCAGGATAGTCCACTCCAGGGAAACGTCCGCCTCTCCGTGCGCGATGTCTGTGAGCGCGAGATGACTGAAAGCCATCGCAATAAGAGACAATATGCCGAGAGACAGGGTAAT
>Ga0210020_1001055_pt1 | contig 25270 bp, 23 predicted proteins | sample CryGeymeta201514_FD_183980 | JGI IMG/M metagenome (GOLD analysis project Ga0210020, IMG submission 183980) | Groundwater microbial communities from Crystal Geyser aquifers in Utah, USA - Crystal Geyser metaG 2015-14 (SPAdes) (version 2) | ecosystem: Environmental > Aquatic > Deep subsurface >... | reverse complement strand
CGATACCATGGTGCTCGATGTGACGGCAGGGCGTAAAGTCTTTGCCACGGGAACCCGGGGTGGGTTTAAGGAGCTGCAGGCCGGGGCCATTGTCATCGCGATGGGATGCCGGGAACGTACTCGTGCGCAGGTTGGAATCCCGGGGCCGCGCCCGGCGGGGGTCTATACGGCGGGTCTGGCTCAGCGGTGGGTCAATGTTGAGGGATACATGCCAGGCGAGCGCTTCGTCATCCTTGGTTCGGGGGATATCGGCATGATCATGGCGCGCCGTTTAACGTTCGAAGGGGCCAAGGTCGAGCGGGTGTTGGAGGTCATGCCCTATCTCACGGGGCTGAGCCGCAACTACGTCCAATGCCTCATGGATTTCGATATCCCTTTGCAATTGCGGCACACCGTCAAGCGAATAATCGGTAACGACCGTGTGGAGGCGGTTGAGGCGGTGCAGGTTGACGAGAGGTGGCAGCCTGTTCGCGGCACTGAGGAGATCATCGCCTGCGATACACTGCTTCTTTCGGTGGGATTGATTCCTGAGAACGAACTCTCGCAAAAGGCCGGTGTGGCGCTGGATCCGGTCACCAACGGGCCGTTCGTGGATGACGGATTCGCCACCAATATCCCCGGTGTGTTCGCCGCCGGCAACGTGGTGCATGTTTACGACCTGGTGGATTGGGTCACAAAGGCCGGCGTGACTGCGGGCAAGCGCGCCGCGATGTTCGCCCGGGGCCTCTGTAACGAAAAGCCTGCCTTTGTGCCCACCGCCGCCGGTCCGAATGTCCGCTACGTAGTCCCCCATAAGATAGATCCGGAGACCTTGGCCCAGGATACGATCACGCTTCAGATGCGCGTGATACAGCCGATAGAAGATCCGGTTCAGGTGCTGATAACAGACGGCGACACACTCATCGCAAAGAAGCGAGACAGGTACGCGCGTCCGGGTGAAATGATAAGCCTTAATCTGCGTGGACGGGACTACGACGCGGTTCGTGGCGCGAAAGAACTTAAAGTGAGCGTATTGCCTGTACAGGCACGCTAAGCCTCATGAACGGATAGGGCACAACGAAGGATGAAAACGCCGCATTCAAAAGCCGACTCGATCCGGAATCCAGGTGTGAAAGACTGGATACCGGCTCCCGGATCGAGGTCCGGGACAGGTTTTGCCGGTATGATGATGTATTTTCATATAAACCGGCTTTGGAGCGGTAGATAGATATGACGGCTACAGAAAAAATGATCTGCATCACCTGCCCCATGGGCTGCAATCTGACCGTGACAAAAGAGGGAAGCACCTTGTTGAGCGTGGATGGGAACACGTGCAAGAGGGGGCTGAAATTCGCCGAGGGGGAATTGAACGACCCGCGCCGGATGGTGGCGACGACGGTGCGGGTAAGGGGCGGGATTCACCCGCTGGTCCCTGTTTACACGGAAAAGCCTTTTCCCAAAGCACGCATTTTCGAATTGTTGCGTGAGATTAGGCTGCTAGAGATCGAAGCGCCGGTGACGATGAACCAGGTGGCGATGAAGAATGCCCTAGGCGAGGGGATTGACGTTATAGCCAGCCGGGATATGCCCGAAGCGGATGTGTAGGAAATTCGGAACGGCTGCTGCGGAGTTCGGGCATATCGCCTGATTTCACATGTAACCCAGGTTTCAGGGGCCAGGGTGCAGGGTTGCTGCAAACTAGCTGATCATCATCTGAACCCTGAACCGTTCAGTTTATATGCAATGGATAAGTGTCTGTCCTTTGCTCAGGATTGCGTTACGTTGTCTTTCCCGGACGTAGTGACCTTACGTTTCAGTCGCTTCCCCACTGTGGGTTGCAGATCGCCGGATGAGGGTTCATCGGCCACATAAAGTTTGACATCTGCGGCAGCCAGCATCTCACACATCTCAGGGGAAGGCGCTTGGTCTGTGAACAGGGCGTTTACTTCACGGATGTTACAGAGGCGCACCATGGCCTGCCTGCCGAACTTTGTGTGATCGGCCACCAGAAAAACCTTGCGCGAGCTTTCGATGATCGCCCGTCCCACCCGGATTTCATGATAGTCAAAATCCAGCAAGGTTCCGTCTCCATCAATTCCGCTTACGCTGATCACGCCATAATCGAATTTGAACTGTCTGATGAAGTCGATGGTGGCCTCTCCTGTCAGACCTCTGTCACGGCCGCGCACCGCCCCGCCTGTTACAATCACTTCGAACCTCGCGTTTTCGCTCAGAATGACCGCCACATTCAAATTGTTCGTGATCACCCTCAACCTGTCGTGATCCAACAGGGCCTTGGCCAGTTCCTCTGTGGTCGTTCCGATGTCGAGGAAAAGAGACGCCTCATTCGGGATATGTCTTGCCAGAAGGCGAGCGATCCGGATCTTTCCCGCCAGGGCAAACATCTTGCGGGTCGTGTATCCCACGTTTTCTACGCTGGATGGCAATCCGGCTCCTCCATGGTGACGGTGCAGCAGCCCCTTTATAGAGAGTTCATTTATGTCCCGGCGGATGGTCTGGGGGGTTACCATAAAGGTCTGGGCCAGGGCATCAATGGACACGAAGCCCTGTCCTCGAACAAGGTCCACGATTTTGGATTGTCTAAGGAAAATGCTCCTCGCCTTTCCGTCTTTCCTAAGCCCCTCTCCTCTACCTGTCGTGGCGTCCCTAGAAGATGCCATTTCAAGCGCCATTACATTCACCTCCGCACGGTTTCCTGATTTCCCAAAGCTTTCAAGGATAACATATCATTAACCAATCGGTTTCGCAAACGACAATTCAGATGTGTCCCACCCGGATTCCGGCGAGTCCGGAATGACAGTCGGCATTTTAATGCTTCGCAGTGCCCCAAGAGGGCGCTAGCGATAAAACAGGTCGGGATAGCATCCTAGACATGCCAAGCTCTTTTCCATACCATTTAGGGGACTCTCACGCCTGGTCTGATTTTTCACAAACGATTATTTGACTAACAAAATGTAATTTTCCGAAAGAAATGCTTGACATTCTTCTCAGGTTGTTCTACTAAAATAGGCTAGATTTTTACCTTCGAACTTCAACCTGCGGGATCGGCGTCAGACTCATGAGTAACCATGGAGCATGCCTTGTAAACATAGGCACTTATGATCGCCTGTGGCGGCGCCACGGGGACCGGCCTTACCCGGTATTTTCCCCTTTGTAAGATGCGCTACACTTTTTTGGGAGAAGAGGATATCAATTCCGGTGCATCCGGCGGCAGGCACGAACTGCTCCACAATCGACCTGGACCACTGCCCTTGGTGGTAGTAATCTGAAGTGTGGCTCTTGGCAAGAGACCTGCACACTGTGATCGCGCCGGTCGAACTATTTGCATCGGGCTTTAAAAATCTATCAACAGATGCAATTAAGCCGTATGGATGATGTTCCTATGAGCTTGAGGTTGGAATCCATTGGTAAGAAGGTCGGCCGCGAAACTCACATTGACGCGGTGAGCCTGGAGTTTGAGGCGGGGTCACGAAATGTCCTGCTTGGCCGAACTCTTTCCGGAAAGACTTCCCTTCTGCGCCTGATGGCTGGGCTGGACCGGCCCACATGCGGACGGGTTATGGTAAACGGGCAGGATGTTACGGGTAAATCGGTCCGGAAGCGCAGCATTGCCATGGTGTACCAGCAGTTCATCAATTATCCCTCTCTCAGCGTTTTTGACAACATTGCCTCGCCATTGAAGATTGCCAAGATTCCGAAATTAGAGATATACAAACGGGTGCGCACTACAGCGGAAATGCTACATCTGGAAGGGTTTCTGGATCGGATTCCCAGCGAGCTTTCAGGCGGACAGCAGCAGCGCGTGGCGATTGCACGGGCTTTGGTCAAGGAGACAGATCTGCTCTTGCTGGATGAGCCCCTTGTGAATCTGGACTACAAGCTACGCGAAGAGCTGCGGGCTGAACTCCAGGATATTTTCGAAGCACGTCAGGCCATTGTGGTTTACACGACAACTGAACCGACCGAGGCTCTCATGTTGGGGGGCAATGTCGTAGTTATTGACGAGGGGCGGGTACTGCAGACCGGCGCCACCCCGGAAGTATATCATCACCCCGCCACAACCAAAGTAGCCGAAGTCTTCAGCGATCCGCCGATCAATTTCCTCAGCGGAAGGGTTTACGGGGGCGTTGCCCGGGTGGGGCGAAACATCGAAGTGCCGCTGCATAACCATATGAAATCCCTTACTGAAGGAAACTATACCTTCGGGGTCCGTTCCAATCATCTTTTTGTATCCAGAGGAAGCCAACAAGATATTGAAATCCCCGCAACAGTGGAATTGGCGGAAATCAACGGGTCTGAAACGTTTATCCATGCCAACCACGGTGATATCCAATTGGTGGTTCAGGAAAAGGGCGTTCGCTCTGTGCGCATCGGCGTAGAACTAACCATATATGTCAGCCCTTCCTGCTTTTTTGTTTACGATGAAGAGGGCGCGCTGGTTGCGTCGCCTTCGCGAGAGGCGACAGAGGCCGCGTCAGACAGGAGGCGTCATGGCCCGCATCGAGCTGAGTGAAATTGCCCACAGCTATGTGCCCAGACCCGGGGAGGAATCCGAGTATGCCCTTAAGAAGATTAATAATGTTTGGGAGGATGGGGCCGCGTGTGCCTTGTTGGGTCCCTCGGGGTGCGGCAAAACGACGCTGCTCAATATCGTATCAGGACTACTGACTCCCAGCAGGGGGCGTGTCCTCTTCGATGGCAGGGACGTCACAAGATTGCGGGCTGAAAAACGCAATATCGCCCAGGTTTTTCAGTTTCCGGTGCTCTACGACACCATGTCGGTTTACGATAATCTGGCATTTCCTCTCCGCAATCGAGGGATCAATGAAACCAGGGTAAGAGATCGCGTCCTGGAAATCGCTGAGGTCCTTGAACTGACCTCTTTCATAGGCAAACGGGCCGCGGGTCTGGCCGCCGATGCCAAGCAGAAAATTTCACTGGGTCGCGGGCTGGTCCGAAGCGACGTGGCTGCCATCCTCTTTGACGAGCCCCTGACGGTGATAGATCCACAACTGAAATGGCACCTGCGGCGCAAGCTCAAAGAGATCCATGAAAAGCTGAAACTGACCTTCATCTATGTGACCCATGACCAGATGGAGGCCCTGACCTTTGCTGATCAGGTGGCGGTGATGTATGAAGGCGAAATTGTGCAGGTCGGATCTCCTCAGGACCTTTTTGAAAATCCCGAGCATCGTTTCGTGGGCTATTTCATCGGGAGCCCGGGTATGAACTTCCTGGAGTGTACCATAGATGGAAAAGTGGCCCATGTGGATGGGGCCGACATTCGCCTGGATGAGAAAACCGCGGCAAAAGGCCTTGAGGCAGGGGGAAAGCTGGAACTGGGGATTCGGCCCATGTATTTGGAGGTACATGGCAAGCCCGGTGAAAATCGAGTGGAGGCCGGGGTCAGGATGGTTGAAGACCTGGGGAGCTACAAGATCGTGACCCTTAGACTGGCGGGGAGGACATTAAAGGCGAGTTTGTCTGACGATCAGCCGGTTCCCGAGAAACGGGCCTGGCTTCACTTTCCTCCCAAATGGACGCGTCTGTTCGCTGACGGCTGGCGGATTAAGTAGAACCTTCTTTCCTGTGCGGGAGCGTGGGAGGGTCTTTTCAATCTTCCATTCTCCATTTCAAAGGGTATTGTTATGGAAAAATGGTCTAATAATAAGGCTTGGTTACTGGTGCTGCCGGTTTTTGTCATTGTCGCGTTCAGCGCCATCATTCCGCTTATGACGGTGATCAATTATTCTGTCCAGGACATCCTTGCGCCGGGTCAGAAGGTCTTTGTCGGGACCGAATGGTACAGGGAGATGTTGGGCGACTATCGCCTGCATGAAGCGCTGTGGCGGCAGTTCCTGTTTTCCGGGCTCGTTCTGTTGATCGAGATGCCCCTCGGCATCCTCATCGCTCTGGCCATGCCGAAAAAAGGCTGGGGGGTCTCTGTTTGCCTGGTCACCATTGCACTTCCTTTGCTGATCCCATGGAATACCATCGGTACTATCTGGTTCATCTTTACCCGACCGGATATCGGTCTGCTGGGCGCGGGGATGAATAACTGGCTGGGCATTGCCTTTGACCATACGGCTAACCCGCTGGATGCCTGGATCACCGTCATGATGATGGAGGTCTGGCACTGGACTCCGCTGGTGGCCCTGCTGGCCTATGCCGGACTTCGGGCCATTCCGGAGGCCTACTATCAGGCCGCCCGAATCGACGGCGCATCGGCATGGTCAACATTCCTGTTCATCCAGCTTCCCAAGATGCGCGGCGTGCTGACCATCGCATTTCTCCTGCGATTCATGGACAGTTTCTTGATTTATGCAGAGCCGTTTGTGCTTACCGGAGGGGGCCCCGGAAATTCCACCACGTTCCTTTCCATCTATCTCGTCAAAATCGCCCTGCTGCAATTCGACCTGGGACCGGGCGGAGCCTTTTCGCTTATCTACTTCGTCATCGTACTCCTGTTCAGCTTTATCTTCTACCAGGCCCTCCAGCGTGTGGGAAAAGGAGAAAAAGTATGAAAGGAAAGAAAAAAGTAGCAGGTCTTGTCATCTACTTCATTCTGCTGCTGATTCCAATCTACTGGATGCTCAATATGTCGCTCAGGTCCAATGCGGACATCCTGGCGTCCTTTGCCCTGTATCCGAAGAATATGACTTTCATGAACTACATGAAAATCTTTACGGATTCATCCTGGTATATGGGGTATGTCAATTCCATCATTTATGTGGCCATGAACACCGTCATTTCGCTTTTTGTGGCACTGCCCGCCGCTTACGCCTTTTCCCGCTACCAGTTCGTGGGGGACAAGCAGATGTTTTTCTGGCTGCTCACCAACCGCATGGCGCCGGCGGCCGTTTTCGCGCTGCCTTTTTTTCAGCTCTATTCCACCGTGGGTCTCTTAGACACTCATATAGCGGTAGCCCTGGCCCACTGCCTATTCAATGTGCCGCTGGCGGTGTGGATACTGGAAGGCTTTATGTCCGGGATTCCCCGTGAGATTGATGAAACCGCCTTTATTGACGGCTACAGCTTCCCACGATTCTTTATCACCATATTCATCCCGCTGATCCGGGCCGGAGTAGGCGTCACGGCCTTTTTCTGTTTTATGTTTAGCTGGGTGGAACTGTTGCTGGCCCGGACACTGACGGTCACGGCAGCCAAGCCCATCTCTGCAATCATGACGCGGACCATTAGCGCGACCGGTCTTGACTATGGCCTGTTAGCCGCGGCCGGCGTTCTGACCATCGTGCCGGGGGCTATGGTGATCTGGTTTGTACGCAATCATATGGCCAAGGGTTTCGCCCTGGGCCGGGTATAGAGGGGAAAAGCCATGAACCTGACACTGGCATGGATGGAATGGACCGTACCCACGGCCATTTTCTGTATCACCATCATTTTGATCGTGATTGCCATGACCCTATGGCAGACCGTATCCCCCTCCTTGGAACGTCGTGGGTTCCTGCCGATCCCCACAACGCCCGGTGATCGGCTCTTCATAGGAATTTTAACCAGTGTATTTATATTTTTCGCCTGGATCGGGTTGACCCAATTTCCGCTCTGGATACTGCTTGTTATCGCTGTATGCTGGGTTCTGGTGGTGATGATATGGGGATAGCTATCTAACCTTAAACCGTGAACCCTTGAACTTTGAACCTGAGTAGTTACAAGCAGAGATTCTATGTGTGATGATCCGAATCTCCTTGGAAAGGAGGTGGTGAAGACCGGGATAAAAATGGGGCCGATCGAGTAGGGCCTCTGGTTTGCTTTGCCGATCTTCCTGCCGATGATAGTTCCATCAATCGGCAAGGCGCGTGCGGTTAACCGAAAAGCTTTGAGAGGAGACAACGCAATGAGCAAGAAGAGATTATTCTTTTGCGGGATTGTGGCCTTGGCGCTTGTTTTTTTAAGCGCTCCCTGCTGGTCGTCCCCGCAGACGGATGCAGCCAAGAAATGGATCGAGAAGGAATTCCAACCGTCCACACTGACCAAAGAGCAACAGATGAAGGAGATGGAATGGTTCATCAAGGCGGCCGAGCCCTTTAAGGGCATGAATATCAAGGTCGTTTCCGAGACGATTCCGACACACGAATATGAATCCAAGGTTCTCGCAAAGGCCTTCGAAGAGATCACCGGCATCAAGGTCTCTCATGACCTGATTCAGGAAGGGGACGTCATCGAAAAACTCCAGACTCAGTGGGCCTCCGGCAAAAACATCTATGACGGGTGGATTAACGACTCTGATCTCATCGGCACCCACTGGCGGTACGGGTTCGTGGTTCCCCTGAGCGATTTCATGGCGGGCGAGGGCAAGGACGTTACGCTCCCTACGCTCGACGTGGATGACTTCATCGGCAAATCCTTCACCACCGCCCCGAATGGCAAGCTTTACCAGCTTCCGGACCAGCAGTTCGCCAACCTTTACTGGTTCCGTTATGACTGGTTCAAACGTCCGGATTTCAAAAAGCAATTCAAGGAAATCTATGGGTACGAGTTAGGCGTTCCAGTCAACTGGTCGGCCTACGAGGATATTGCCGAGTTTTTTACCGAGCACGTCAAAGAGATCGACGGCAAAGCCGTGTATGGTCATAATGATTACGGCAAGAAGGCCCCGGATCTTGGCTGGCGTTTTACGGATGCCTGGCTGTCCATGGCCGGAGCTGGTGACAAGGGGATTCCCAATGGCAAACCGGTTGATGAATGGGGCATCCGCGTTGACGAGGAATCACACCCGGTCGGCGCGAGCGTGTGCCGCGGCGGCGCGGCCAACAGCCCGGCAGCTAAGTACTCCCTCCGCAAGTACATGGAATGGCTTCGTAAATATGCTCCTCCAGGCTGCCTGGGGATGGATTTCTATACCTATCTCCCCTTCCTGGCCGGCGGCAATGTGGCCCAGCAGATTTTCTGGTACACAGCCTTCACCTCGACCATGGTAGCCCCCGGGCCTACGGTCAACGAGGACGGGACCCCCAAATGGCGTATGGCCCCCTCGCCCCACGGTCCTTACTGGGAAGAGGGGATGAAGCTGGGCTATCAGGACTGCGGGTCATGGACATTCATGCATAGTACGCCGCTGGAACGTCGCAAGGCCGCCTGGCTCTACGCGCAGTTCTGCGTGGCCAAGACCACGTCGCTTAGAAAGAGCCATGTGGGGCTAACGATCATTCGTGAAAGTGATATTCGTGACAAGTCCTTTACCGAGCGTGCGCCGAAGCTGGGAGGTCTGGTAGAATTTTACCGCAGCCCGGCCCGTGTCGCCTGGACGCCAACCGGCACCAACGTGCCCGACTATCCTAAGCTGGCACAGTTGTGGTGGCAGAATATCGGCGAGGCGGTCTCCGGTGAGGTGACCGTGGACCGTGCTATGGACAACCTCGCTGAGGAGATGGACAAAGTGATGGAGCGCATAGCGCGCGCAAAGGTTCAGAAGGTAGCCGGACCACAGCTCAATACATGCGGGGACCCCAATGTCTGGCTAAACAAGGCCGGATCGCCCAAGGCTAAAGTTAACGAGAAGCCGAAAGGTCAGACCGTTGACTATGATCAGCTTATTCAGGCCTGGCGCGAGGGCCGCGTGAAATAGCCCTGCAGGTGGAAACTCTAGCAGGTGGTCGAATCGGGGCCGGCCGTAAAGGCCGGCCCCTTTTTCTTGTGCAAAACGCGGATGCGCAGATCTTGGCGGCGGAAGCCGGGCCAATCTGAGTCCCTAATTATGCGGCCCGGTAACACGAATGACAAGAGCGTCGTGAAACCGATTGATTTTGGTCAAATTTTGTGCCAAAGACGGATTTCATAGGTTTTTGACAAAACCCCATGCCCTGGACAGGCAAAACGAGGAATGAAAATGCCGCATGTCATTCCTGACCCGATCCGGAATCCAGGTGTAAAAGACTGAATACCGGTTCCCGGATCGAGGTCCCGGGCAGTCTTTAGCCGGTATGAAGGTGTATTTTCACATAAAACCTGCGGCTAACTAGTGTCCATCCGGAAATGAGATAGTTTCGTCGAGTTCAAGGCGGGCGATAATTTTAACCACAGCAATACATTGACGTATTTCGAGGATTAAAATCTGAGCCCAACGCCGAAATCGGTGAAAATAGCCATTTCCGGATGGGCACTAACTAACAGTGTGCGGTTGCGCGCTGATTCGTGAGGTGAGACATGGCTGACTACATAGGCGCAGTGGACCAGGGAACTACCAGCACCCGCTTCATTGTCTTCGATCGGTCCGGACGGATTATCGGTTTGGACCAGAGAGAACATCGACAGATCTTCCCCAGACCGGGCTGGGTGGAACACGATGCCGGTGAAATATGGAACAACACACGCCTGGTTATTGCCGGGGCACTGAACCGGGCCGGGATTCGCGGCTCTGATTTGGCTGCTATCGGGGTAACCAATCAGCGAGAGACCACTGTGATTTGGGACAAATACACAGGGAAACCCTACGGCAATGCCATCGTCTGGCAATGCGCTAGAACAGACAAGATATGCAACGATCTGATAAGGGATGGAGGAATTGACCGTTTCAGAGAAAGGACCGGTCTGCCTGTTGCCACATATTTTTCAGGCCCCAAGATCAAGTGGATACTTGATACCTATCCGAATGCTAAGAAAGCCGCCTTTCGCGGCGATGCATTCTTCGGGACCATGGAGTCCTGGGTTATATGGTGGCTGACCGGAGGACCGGCCGGAGGGGCGCATGTGACCGATGTGACCAACGCAAGCCGCACGATGCTCATGGACCTGGAGACCCTGCAATGGGACGCGCACATACTGGAGATACTGGACATACCGGCCCGCATACTTCCCGGGATCGTTCCCTCTATTGATTCTGATTTCTGGGGGTTTACTTCGGAGTCGGGTCCACTGGGGGCACGGGTACCGGTCTGCGGCGCTCTGGGTGACCAGCAGGCAGCCCTTGTCGGCCAGCTCTGTCTTGAACCTGGCCAAGCCAAAAATACTTACGGTACGGGGTGTTTCCTTCTGATGAATACCGGGGATCAACCGGTGCCGTCAAAACACGGACTGATTACGACGCTCGCCTATCAGATGAGAGATCGGGGGCCGGTGTACGCCCTTGAAGGATCAATAGCCATCGCGGGGGCCTTGGTCCAGTGGCTGCGTGACAATCTGGGTCTGATTTCTGATGCCTCCGGGGTGGAAGAACTGGCCCGCAGTGTAGATGATAGCGGGGCGGTCTATATTGTGCCCGCATTCTCGGGGCTCTTTGCGCCTTACTGGCGGTCCGACGCTCGAGGGGTAATGGTGGGGTTGACCCGATACTCCAATAAGGGCCACATCGCAAGGGCCGCATTAGAGGCCTGTGCTTATCAGACACGGGATATTGTCGAGGCCATGAACAGAGATTCCGGCGTCCGCCTGGCACACCTCAAGGTGGATGGGGGAATGGTCCGCAATAATCTCTTGATGCAGTTTCAGGCGGATACTCTTGCGGTTCCTGTTATCAGGCCCAGGGTGACTGAGACCACGGCATTGGGAGCGGCCTATGCGGCCGGCCTTGCCGCAGGATTCTGGGGAGGTATGGAGGAACTGCGCAATAATTGGATCGCCGATATGACCTGGGAGCCGGCAATGGCCGAAGAGGACAGAGAAAAGGGATACCGAGGATGGAAAAAGGCCGTGGAAAGGACCTTTAATTGGGTTGAATAACCGCTACGGGTAAAAAGTTATGTGGCTATCAGGCAATCATCAAATGAATTTTATACAGCATGGCAAGTGTTCAATGGACTGTTAGATCGTCAATGAATTCCATTTCGATATTCTGGGCAAGCGCCCATTTCTTTAAAAGATAGCCGTTTTCACGGGCAGTTTCGGTATGTCTGTCAGGCCCCTTACCGGAAGGGGGCGGATAGGTCAGGCATAGAAAGTAGCGCCATCCCCTGAAACCTCCGAAAGGGGTGCCATCGTCCGGCCGCTCCCAGAATTTGAGGCCCCTCGCGATAAGCCTGTCAACAGGCGCAACCACATGGTAGGCGGAGCCGTCAGGGCTTATGCCGATGTATCCCTCGTTTCCGCTCTCCTCCGGCAAGGTCGCCCTGATGAGATCAGATAGCCTTATCTGGACGTGAGGCATGAAATATTTATCTCGACTGTGGGTGCTGCATGACGCGGATCATGGGGCCGCGGGCTCATGCGGTAAAGAATGGATTAACGATAAAATAGGCCGCCAGTACCAATATCACCACACCGGCAGCCTTTCTGAACCAGCCTGAGGCTCCCTGCCACTTACTGTTTTCAACCAGCCGCTTGACCGCCGCTGTCGAGCTTCCTGCTATTACAATGGGCAGGCAGTGACCTAGAGCGAATAGTATAATAAAGAGGATGCCTATTGCTACCTGCTTTTGCAATGTAATCAGGGCAAGGATCGGCGCTATAAAGCCAAAGGTGCAAGAACCTGAAAGTACCCCATAGGCAAGCCCGAGGCCGAACGCGCCCCACACCCCCTTAAGATTAAGCCTGTGGAGAAAACTTCCTGACATACTGCATTTCTCCACACCCAACATGCCCAGGGCAACCCAGACCAGGACAAGGCCCACCAGTATCTGCCAGTAATTGCCTACGTCACCAAGCATTCGACCCAGCAGAGCACAGATAACGCCCACGATGGCAATGGTGATGAAAAGTCCGGATGTAAAAGCCACAGAGTAACGGACTGCATCTCTTGGTTGCAGGGCCTCCTGCTGCCCCCCCACGTAAGCGACTACGAGGGGGATGGACGCAATGTGACAGGGACTGAATAAAACGCTTATTATCCCCCACAAAAAACAGCCTGCCGCGGCGATTGCCAAACCGCCGGACATCCATTCGTTCACGGTCAAGAAGAAAGAATCAAGCATTAACAAGGTCTCCGTAAATATATATCCGTACTCTATTGTACACCCATTTTTTTCAGTTGAGCAACTATCGCTGCCTCCGACATGAAACCTACATGACGATAGACTTCCCTGCCCTCTTTGTCGAAGAATATCTGCGTGGGAATAGCCCTTATTCCGAAACGCTGCGCCTGATCCCTATATTTCCAGACGTCAATGACAATTATTGCCGCCCTGCCGTTATAGTCCTTTTCAACCTTTTCAAGGATGGGGGCCATCATCTTGCAGGGAACGCAACTGTTAGCCCCCAGATCAATCATTGTCACCATGCCCTTCAGCGGAACGCGTGACCAGTCCCCTGAGTCCGCCGAATGTGCATGCAGAGCTATAAGACATAAAAAAAACAATGACAAAATAATAAGATAAATTTTATAAGAGTTATTTAGGGCTAAACTATTCATCAATCAGCTTCCTCTGCTTTCTATCCGGCCTTTCATTGAATGCAGTTCTTGTAAGTTCAACGTGTCCGTGCTTTGCAAGGGCTCGAAAAAAAATAATTTCGAGCCTTTTCGGATGCCTTGGCACAAAGGCATCAATGGCGAGCCGTCTTTTCCGATTAAATCCGGCTCGCTATTGGACGCTCTTAAGCCATTCCTTAATCTGTGCCCTCGGGGGAACCCTGCCCACGGATTTTATCTTTCCGTTTATCACAAGGGCAGGGGTGCCCATGACGCCGTATTTTCCTATCTCCTTGATCTCCCGTACGTGATCAATACTGCCCTGAAGCTTCAGTTCCGACATGGCGGACATGACCTCCATCTCCAGGCGGTCGCAGTTAACGCATCCGGGCCCTAATATTTTTACATCAAGACCGTCTATTACTTCTTCTTCAAAAGGGGCGCCGATGAGCTTTTTGAACTCCCTCAAGAACGCGTCGCCGTAGCCGGACTTCACCTTGTCGGGAATGTAATTTGATCTGGAGAGCCTCTTCATGAGTTCATCGCGGATCTCCTGATCGGACATCCCTTCTCTGCGGGCCTCTATATCCTTCAAAACAGCATTAAGCCCTATTATCCCTACAGCCTGGCCGGCAACCTTAATCTGTGTTACGTCGCTTTGACCCATGTTAAGGCCTCCTATACAAAAAACGCGCCATACAGCATGCCCGCAATGGTAGATAATACCACAATTATACCGCAAAAGGTCGCGGTCTTCTTTACCCCCAGAATGCCCCCGATAACCAGCATATTGGGAAGCGACAGGGCCGGTCCTGCAAGGAGAAGCGCAAGGGCCGGTCCCTTGCCCATCCCGGCTCCAAGCAACCCTTGCAAGATCGGGACCTCAGTCAGGGTAGCAAAATACATCAAGGCTCCGGCAACGGAGGCAAAAAGGTTTGCCCAGAGGGAGTTTCCTCCTACCAGCGCCTGTATGTAATGTTCGGGTATCAAGGCCGGATGCCCGGGCCTCCCCAGCATAAAACCCGCCACCAGCACCCCTGCCCCCAGAAGCGGAAATATCTGTTTCATGAAGCCCCAGGTTGACTGCACCCAGCTCGATCGCTCATAGGCCTTGAACCAGCTCTTCAGCATCACGCCCATTACAATGAGAAGGCCCGCGGTCAGAAACCACTTTATGGAGAAGATAAAGGGCCAGAACCCGGTTGATCCTTCGGCAGGTCTTGCAAAGGCGGCAAATATCAGGATCAATACCATGGTAAGCATGAAAAGAGCGTCCTGAGTCAAGGTTCTTCCCTTCTCATCCTCATCAGGCATATACATCTGTCCTGTTGCCCTTTCAGCGTCTTCCTTTCGAAAGAAAAAAGCCATCAGAAGGCCAGTAACAACCGCAAAAACAACAGCTCCCACTGCCCTGGCCAATCCCAGTTGCCAGCCCAATATCCTTGCTGTAAGGACTATGGCCAGGACGTTTATGGCAGGCCCGGAGTACAAAAAGGCCGTTGCAGGTCCTATGCCGGCGCCCCTCGTGTAGATGCCTGCGAAAAGAGGGAGCACCGTACATGAACAGACGGCCAAAACCGTTCCTGATATGGAAGCTACTGAATAGGAAAGAATCTTTTTAGCACTTGCCCCGAAATACTTAAGGACTGAGGTCTGTGATATAAAAACCGATATTGCCCCCGCGATAAAAAAGGCTGGTATAAGGCATGTAAGAACATGCTCCCTGGCATATTCCTGAAGCATCATAAATGCCTCAAAGCCCGATTGCCTTACCAGAGGATTTGCCCATGGGATATAGTAGGCGGCAAGGAAGGCGCCGACTATAATCATTAATTTCCTTTTCTCACTCATACAATTTTCTCCATATCTTCTTAATAAATCCGGGCGGATGCTTTCTATGGCGTTTTGCCCCTGATTATTGAGATGTTACTTTTCTCATAGCTCGATTTATATATAGCCTGAAACTAACGGTCATGCCCTGTTGGGGCACAACGAAGGATGAAAATATACACCCTTTACCCATATCCCTCAGCCTCGACAGGGAAGGGAGGGTGGGGGTGATTTTCATATAAAAGGCTGAACTAAAGTGCTGCCTTTGTTCATTACATTCACATCAAAGAATATAGTCCTCCAGGGAGCCCTGTCAACACAAAAGCTTTAGCATGCCCCGGGTTCCCAATCAGACAGTCTACCTGAAACCCTGTTTCAGAGACAGGCTTTTTATTTTGGTTCATCCGATTTTTGCTTATATGATAGCATGCTGTGACTGGATTCCGGCCTACGCCAAAATGACGAACAAAAGAAAAAAGCATCTGAAAGACTGAAAGTACTCAGAAACCGGATAAACCATACTAACGGTCATGCCCTGGAAGGGGCACAACGAAAGATGAAAATCACCCCCACCCATCCCTCCCCTGTCGAGGGGGAGGGCTCGCCTCTGTGCAGGGGAAGGTCGGTAAGGTTGGGGGGTGTATTTTCACGGTAGATTTTCAAAGAGAGGGGAGTCTATAAATGATATCTGCAGGGCCTCAAACAACATCTTTTCTCCTGTTACATCCGCCTGTGACAAGGCCCTGCGAGCCTCCCGCGGGTGTTTCAAGGCTTGCAGGCACCCTCATCTCCCACGGGATAGCCTGCTCGGTGTTTGACGCCAACCTGCACTGTCTATCGGCGATGCTGGGGAGGGCCCCTGACCTTGATGATACCTGGAGCAGAAGGGCATGGGCGGGTGTGAAGTCTCATCTGGATTCGCTTCGGCGCAGAGATACCTACAAGAATATGGGCAGATACCGACGGGCGGTGCAGGACATAAACAGGCTTCTAAACAATGCTGGCGTTTCAGAGGGGTTTCACATAGCCCTGACCAATTTCAGCAGCGATAAACTTTCTCCGCTAAAAAGCGGTGATCTTATAAGGTCATATCATGAACCTGAAAAGAATCCTTTTTTCGAAGCCTTCAGCCATGCGATAACCGAGATTATTGAAAGATCAAAGCCGTCCATAGTCGGATTGTCCCTCAACTTCCTTGCGCAGGCGCTGACGTGTTTTGCCATGATGGGATTTGTAAGAAAAAGGTATCCGGGCATCAGGTTGATAATGGGAGGAGGCCTTGTCACATCATGGATGAGCAGACCAGGCTGGAGAAACCCGTTTGGTTCACTAGTTGACGAGATGGTCTGCGGCCCGGGAGAAAAGAGACTTCTTGAAATTGCAGGGGTGAAGCCTCACGCCTATTCAGGCCCGCCTGACTATGGGTGGGCAGTTGGTAATGGATATCTCTCGCCTGGATTTGTCCTCCCCTACAGCGCCTCGACGGGATGCTACTGGAGGCGATGCTCATTCTGTCCTGAAAAGGCGGAAAAAAATCCATACCATGCCCTTGGAACTAATGCAGTCAAAACCGAGATTGTGGGGCTTGTCAGATTGACAGCTCCCTTGCTCATCCACTTCCTCGACAATGCCATGAGTCCTGATCTCTTGCAGGCTGTCGCTTCGGATAAAGCGGTTGCTCCCTGGTACGGATTTGCGAGGATATCGGCTCTCCTTACAAACCGGGATTTCGCTGTTTCTCTAAGACAGTCAGGTTGCGTCATGCTAAAACTGGGAGTTGAATCGGGAGATCAGCATGTACTTGATGAGATGGGAAAAGGGATTGAAAAAGAGACGGTATCCCTTGCCCTCAGTACCCTAAAAAGGGCGGGAATCGCCACATATGTCTATCTGCTTTTCGGGACACCTTCCGAAGATGAGAAGAGGGCTCGTAACACCTTGGAGTTTGTAGCTGCCAATGCAGAATCTATTGATTACCTGAGCCTTGCCGTCTTCAATATGCCTGCATTGGGAAAGGATGCCGATAGGTATGAGACGAGGGATTTCTATGAGGGAGACCTCGCTCTCTACAAGGACTTTGTTCATCCCCTGGGCTGGGGCCGCCTGGAGGTGAGGAGGTTTCTTGACAGGATATTCAAAAGACATCAAGCTGTGGCAACTATCTTGAGAAGAGAGCCGCCCTTCTTTACCTCCAGTCACGCTCCCTTTTTCTCTATGGCCGAAAAAGGCATGCTGTGAGGTAATAGCTCTTCCATGCATTATCCTCCACTTGACATAAAGGCAGGTTTCTTGCATTATGCGTCCGGGTCGTGCCTATTGCCTTCCTCAGTTGAGAGAGCACGGCTACCCCTTGTCACCAGGTCGAATTAAAGGATAATTTCCATGATATTCCGGCTGTAGGTTAAATTTATGGCTTTAGAGGGGTCTTTTAATTTTTTATGGCGTGCAACAGAAAATATTTTCAGGCGGAAAAGCCCATGAGAAATGAAATCTTGAATCGTTGGACGGTAGAGGAAGCCAGGGAACTATACGGCATAAGGAACTGGAGCGCAGGATATTTCGACATAAGCGCGGATGGAAACGTGGTTGTTACACCCAACCCGAAACGGCCTGATGTATCGGTCAGTATAAAGGCCATAATAGAGGGCATGAGGGAAAGAGGGCTTACCATGCCGGTGCTTCTGCGCATAGAAAACCTCCTCGTGACCCAGTTGGCATTACTTCACGACAGCTTCCGGGCCGCTATGTCCAACTTCGATTACAAGGGGGATTACCGTGGGGTTTACCCCATAAAGGTCAATCAGCAGCAGCAGGTGATAGAGGCGATCACCCGCTTCGGGAGATCAACGCACCACGGCCTTGAGGTGGGAAGCAAGGCGGAATTGATAGCCGCCATTTCCATGCTGAACGACAAGGAGGCTTGTCTGATTTGTAACGGTTATAAAGATGAGGAATTCATAGACCTCGCTCTCTACGCTGTCAAGATGGGCTATAAGTGCTTCCTCGTGGTTGAGATGCCGAGCGAACTGCCCATGATAGTTGAGCGTTCGAAGAAGGTGGGCGTTAAGCCGAACATTGGGGTAAGACTCAAGCTTTCTACAAAGGCCGGGGGGCACTGGACGGAATCAGGCGGGGACCGCAGCATATTCGGGCTCAATATCAGCCAGTTGATTGAGGCAGTGGACTACCTTAAGGATAACGGAATGCTGGAGTGTCTGAAACTCCTTCACTACCACCTCGGATCACAAATCCCCAATATAAGGGACATTAGGTCGGCGGTGACTGAGGGATGCAGGTATTACGCCGAAATGGTTAAAGAAGGCGCTCCTATGGGATACCTTGATATTGGTGGCGGGCTTGCGGTTGATTATGACGGATCAAAGACCAATTTCGTCAACAGCATGAACTACACGCTGGAGGAATACTGCGTTGATATAATAGAGGTAATCATATCAATACTGGGAGAAAACAACATAGCTCATCCCACCATTGTCACGGAATCAGGGAGGGCTACCGTCGCTTATTCCTCAATTCTACTCGTAAATGTCCTTGATATAGCGAAATTTGAAATAGTAAGTCTTCCTGAACAAGTGAATGAAAATTCACATGAACTCATGAAAAATCTTCATGAAGTTTTAAAGAGCATGACTCTCAAGAATATACAGGAATGCTACAACGACGCTATCTACTACAGGGATGAAATAAGACAGCTTTTTAAACACGGAGAGATAACCCTCAGGGAGCGCTCGGTCGCAGAGAACATCTTCTGGAATATCATGAACATAATATACAAGGAAAGAAACAAGATGAGCAAGATACCCCCTGAACTTGAGGGTATCGAATCGGCTCTGGCGGATATCTACTACTGCAACTTCAGCGTCTTTCAGTCCCTTCCTGATTCATGGGCCATAGGGCATCTTTTCCCGATTATGCCCATACACAGACTAAACGAAGAACCATTGAGGCAGGCTACCATAGCGGATGTGACATGCGATTGCGACGGCAAGATAGACAAATTCATAGACCTGCACGATGTAAGAAACACTTTGCCCATGCACGATCTTATAGAAAATGAGGAGTATTACCTCGGGGTCTTTCTGGTAGGAGCCTATCAGGAGACACTGGGCGACCTGCATAATCTCATGGGGGACACGAACATAGTAAGCGTTCATATCTATGAAGACGGCACCTATGACTTTGTAAGAGAGATTGATGGGGATTCGGTTGCCGATGTGTTATCATACGTTGAGTATGATCCCAAGACCCTTATGACGAACTTCAGGTCTATTGCCGAGCAGGCTGTTAAGGATGGATTCATAAGCCCGGCTGAAAGAAGGCAGATTATAAAGAAGTACGAAAGCGGTTTGAGCGGTTACACCTATTTTGAGAGATGAGGTCTTATTATGGCTGGAGTTCTTATCATAGGAGCTGGAGGGGTTGGGCAGGTAGTTGTGCATAAATGCGCGCAGGCAAGGGATGTCTTCTCCGATATATGTCTTGCAAGCAGAAATATTGAAAAATGCGACAGGATAGCCGCGCAGCTCAAGAGGCCTATCCGGACCGCTCAGGTGGACGCGGAAAAGAGCGCGGAGCTTATCCCTCTGATAGAATCCTTTAAGCCCGATGTGGTTGTCAATGTGGCCTTGCCCTATCAGGATCTGGCCATTATGAACGCATGCCTGAAAACGGGCGTTGATTACCTGGATACAGCAAACTACGAACCCAGGGATGAGGCGCGGTTTTCCTATTTATGGCAGTGGGCATATCATGAGCGATTCAGGGATAAGGGCATCATGGCACTTCTTGGTAGCGGATTTGACCCCGGAGTCACAAATGTCTTTACCGCCTGGGCCTTGAAGCACCACTTCAGCGAGATTGACGAACTCGATATAATAGACTGTAACGCGGGAGACCACGGACAACCCTTTGCCACCAATTTCAACCCTGAGATAAATATCAGGGAGGTCTCCGCCAGAGGAAGATATTATGAAAAGGGCGTCTGGAAAGAGACCGATCCTCTTTCCGAAACCATGGAGTTTGATTTTCCCGAAGGTATTGGGAAAAGGAAGCTCTATCTGCTCTTTCACGAAGAACTGGAATCCCTGATAAAGCATATCCCATCCATCAAGAGGGCAAGATTCTGGATGACCTTTTCGGATAACTACCTCAAACACCTCGAGGTGCTCAAAAATGTGGGCATGACCAGGATTGACCCTGTCAGGTTCAACGGACAGGACATCATACCGCTCCAGTTTCTCAAGGCCCTGCTCCCGGATCCGGGATCTTTAGGCCCCCTGACCAAAGGAAAGACCTGTATAGGCTGCCTGATAAAGGGCAACAAGGACGGGCAGCCAAAGACCCTTTACATCTACAATATCTGCGATCACAGGGCCTCTTATGAAGAAGTAGGTTCCCAGGCGGTCTCCTACACGACAGGCGTGCCGGCAATGATAGGGGCCATGCTCATGGTGACAGGTGTCTGGAGAGGAAAGGGAGTCTTCAACATGGAGGAGATGGACCCTGATCCTTTTATGGAAAAACTAAACATCTACGGCCTTCCATGGCAGGTAAAGATAATTTAAATTCGCTTCTTCTCCAGGCACCCACACCTTGCTTTGTGGTTGATGAGGAGGCACTGGAGAGAAATATCGCGATCCTTGCAGCAGTGCAGAGGCGGGCCGGTTGCAGGATACTCCTTGCGCTGAAGGCATTCGCCATGTGGTCGGTATTCCCGCTCCTGAAAGAGACCCTCAAAGGTGTGTGCGCAAGCTCTCCCCATGAGGCCCGGCTCGGACGCGAGTATTTCGGAGGAGAGGTCCACGCCTTTGCCGCGGCTTACAGCGAGGAGGATATCCTGAAGCTCATAGACGTCTGCGACCACATAGTCTTTAACTCCTTTTCTCAGCTCGAGCGCTTTCGCGCTCTCATTGAGCAATCCGGCGCCGACATGAAGATAGGCCTCAGGATGAATCCGGAGCATTCGGAGGCCCCCGCAACGCTCTATGATCCCTGCGCGCCCTTTTCCAGGCTCGGGATAAGAAGGGAGGAGTTCCAGGGAAAAGACCTCTCAGGGGTCTCGGGACTACATTTCCACACACTCTGCGAACAGAACTCCGATGCTCTGGAAAGGACCCTCGCGGCCTTTGAGAAAAGATTCAGTGATATAATCCCCATGATGCAGTGGATCAACTTCGGGGGAGGACATCACATAACAAGATCCGATTATGATGTAGATCTCCTGTGCGATCTTATCGCGGGCTTTGCTGAAAGATACGGCAAGGTCATCTACCTGGAGCCTGGCGAGGCGGTGGCCTTGAATGCCGGTTACCTGGTCTCAACCGTTCTTGACATAGTCAGAAACGAAATGGATATAGCGATACTTGATACCTCAGCCGCCGCTCACATGCCGGACGTCCTCGAGATGCCCTACAGGCCTGAGGTCGTAAGTGCGGGGGGGCCGGGACAGTTGCAATACTCCTATAGACTTGCGGGGCTTTCGTGCCTGGCAGGAGATGTAATCGGAGACTATTCATTTGATGAGCCCCTTCGTCCGGGGGCAAAAATCGTTTTTACGGATATGGCCCACTACACGATGGTAAAGACAAACACCTTTAACGGGATAGGGCTGCCATCCATAGCCGTTTGCAGGCCGTCAAAAGACCATATTGAAATTATCCGCCGATTCGGATATGAGGATTTCAAAAACAGACTGTCATGAGTAAGATGGACGACTATCCGGCATTCCTTGGATCTGAGCTTGGGCCGCAGGCCCCTGAGACGTCTTTGTTTCACATAGTGCCTGTGCCTTACGAGAAGACCGTTTCCTACGGCAAGGGAACGGGAAAAGGGCCATCCGCCATACTCAAGGCCTCATGGCAACTTGAGGTCTTTGACGGAAGGGGTGTGCCTGCCGAGAGGGGTATTTTCACCCACGAACCCGTTGAATGCGCCGGCAGGGCGGATGAGGTTATCGGCAGGATAGAGAAGGCTATTTCAGGAATCCTCAATCTAAAAAAGATCCCGGTGATGCTGGGGGGCGAGCACACCGTAACTTTGGGCGCGGCAAGGGCTGTAAGGTCATGCCTTCCCGGTGCCGGGATAGTCCAGTTGGATGCTCATGCAGATCTAAGGGATTCCTACGAAGGCACGCCTCTAAGCCATGCCTGTGTCATGAGGCGTGTCCACGAGCTGGGAATGCCATTCATCCAGTTGGGGGTAAGGAGCCTTTGCCTTGAAGAGCATCACTTCAGGCAATCAAACGGTATAGTGTATTATGATGCGCCCGGGATGAATGAAGACGGTCTTCCGAAAACCTGGCTTCCGGAGGATTTTCCCGTAGATGTTTATGTCACCATAGATATTGACTCGCTTGACTCATCCATTATGCCTGCCACCGGGACCCCTGAGCCCGGAGGTCTTTCCTGGTACCTGGCCCTTGATATCCTGAGATCAATAGCCGGCCAAAGGCGGGTAATAGGATTTGACCTCGTGGAACTGGCCCCTGTGCCAAGCCTTCACGCGTGCGATTATACGGCTGCAAAGCTTATCTACCTGTTCATGGGTGCAATAGTATCCGGTAGTCCTCACCCCTGAGATCAATCGCTCAATTGCTCTCCATGTCCGATGTGGGCTTATGTATCGAGACTATCTTCTTTTTTTTCAGAATCCCCACCAGATAGCCGTCCATCATCAGATGAATGAAGTGATGGAATACACAGAAAACTAAAGCAAGACCGTGCTGGGGGAAAAGCTTGACCTGGAGCAGTACTGGAAGGGTTAATGTCTTCTGCGCACCCATAAAGAGAATGCTCTCCATACGGCCCCTCGGGATTCGAAACAGATGTATTGATGCGAAGGCTGCCGCAAGAAGAAAGGCATGGAATAAGACAGAAAGAAGAGCGATTATTAATACTTGACCTCCCCCGCTTAGAACCGTTCCTTTTGCCCCTGAAAGCCCCATCCATACCATTAACAGAATCAAACATTGATTGAAAACGGGAATGCCTTTTTGAATGGGAGAAAGGAGGGTCTCCCTCTTCGGCCTGAAAGCGAGCCCTATTATGAGGGGGAGCAGGACAAGCAGGCACATCTGCATGATCATTTTTGCCGTTTCCATGGGGACTGAGTCAACGCTTTGAACAAGGATGGAGAGGGAAAAGGGAACCGTGACGACACTTAGACTGCTGGCAAGCACGGTAATCAGGAGTGAATGGGCCATGTTTCCGCCTGCCGCGCCCGTCATAACCACCCCGCTGCTCATCGTCGTAGGCATGACTGCAATCAGGAACAAACCGATTTTGACAGAGGGATTAATGGGTATTTGCGCTATTATCAAGGCAACGAGGGGCGCAACCACAAAAATAATGATGATGGTAATCACCGTCCCCCGGATGTCGCGAAACCCCGCTCTTATCTGTTCCCGCTTTAAGATTAGTCCTGAACCGACAAAAATAATAAAAATAACCACATCTGCTCCGCTATGGGATTTGATCCAGTTACCCATGCCGGCGATTGTGCCAGTGGTATCCGCAAGCGTAATAAGGCAAATGCCGACCAGGCCAAAAAGAAACCAGTTTTGCTTTAGAATTCGCGCCAATTTATTGCTTCCCCTTACCCGCGAGTTTTGCCATTGTGTAACTCAGACAATCGCCGAAATTCAACCGTTCCGGGTATTGTCCTCGGTTGATCGTTACACCTCTTGATACTTTATATGAAAATGCCCCTCGCCTTTAACCCTCCCCCTTGACGGGGGAGGGAGGGGTGGGGGTGATTTTCATCCTTCGTTGTGCCCCAATAGGGCATGGGGGTTAGTGTCCATCCGGAAATGAGATAGTTTCGTCGAGTTCAAGGCGGGCGATAATTTTAACCACAGGCATACATTGACGTATTTCGAGGATTAAAATTTGAGCCAAACGCCGAAATCGGTGAAAATAGCCATTTCCGGATGGGCACTACTTAAGGTTAAGTCCCATGGCTCCAATAAATTTCCGTATGAGTTCAAAAATTCGGGGTAGGTGCGGCTTCAGCCGCACGGGAACCGTGCGCTCTGCGCCTGAAGGCGCACCTACAGAAGCTGATTCCTGGTCTGCATGTCCTGATCTGCGCAAAGCCATCCCCCCCCGATTTATTGAAATGATACAAATTTCCCGTAAGAATCTAGCTAAACTATTATGGTATAATTTGTCAACACAGGCAGAAGATGGCGATCCTTCTCAAGGAAGAAGTATTATTGGAGGCTCTGCTTGAACATGCGCTGAGTGGTGTGATAGAAGTCGTTAGAAGTCTAAAAGTGTTTGACGACCATAGAGTAGCAGAATATTAGTTGTAATGGACGGTAGAAAACGAGCGGACATCAAACCCGGGGACCGGGTGCAGGTTGTGCAGAAACAGGATCAGCGTTCCGGCAGACTGACTGAGGGTATCGTTCAAGCGATTCTGACGCGCTCCGCCGTTCATCTTCACGGAATAAAGGTGAGGCTGGAAAGCGGGGTGGTCGGCCGCGTGAAGGTGATCATTTCCAAGGGCGATATCTGATAGGAGAAATTGATTGTTGAATATCTTTGTGGATGCGGACGCCTGCCCGGTCAAACCGGAGGTCTATAGAGTGGCTGATCGCTATGAGCTGAAAGTCACGCTTGTGGCAGGGGCACGGATGCGGATCCCGGATGGCGTCAGGATAACCCTGAAGGTAGTTGGCCAGGGAATGGACGCAGCGGATGACTGGATTGTCGAAAATATGGAGGCGGGCGACATCATTATTACTGCTGATATACCTCTCGCAGCCCGGTGCGTCGCGAGAGGCGCCTATGTTCTCGGACATACCGGGAAACCGTTCTCAGGCGACAACATCGGCCTTGCCCTTGCAACCCGCAATCTCCTGAGCGAGCTGAGGCAGTTGGGTGAGGTAACGGGCGGCCCCCCGCCGTTTGGTAAGCGAGACCGTTCCCGGTTCCTGCAGGCGCTTGACAAAGCCGTCAACGAAATCCGTGCTAGTGTCCGTCCGGAAATGAGATAGTTTCGTCGAGTTACTGCGGTGCGAGCTGGAATGGCCAGTTTCCATCAGTGCGCAAAGCATGACAGGCGGGTTTTACCGGTAAAGAAGACCGCCAAATTCAATTTGACATCCATTTTAAAAAACATTAC
>Ga0210020_1001046_pt1 | contig 25409 bp, 14 predicted proteins | sample CryGeymeta201514_FD_183980 | JGI IMG/M metagenome (GOLD analysis project Ga0210020, IMG submission 183980) | Groundwater microbial communities from Crystal Geyser aquifers in Utah, USA - Crystal Geyser metaG 2015-14 (SPAdes) (version 2) | ecosystem: Environmental > Aquatic > Deep subsurface >... | reverse complement strand
CAGAGCGTGATGACGATGCCGTTGCCAAACAGCGCCAGGTTCTCCGCCTCAAAAATGACAGCCCATTCCATTACAGACTCACCCGCTTGGTGCCCAAGCTGTACCGTGCATTGACCTTTTTCAGGGCAATCAGGCTGATGGAGGTGTAGACCAGAAACAGCGCACCGGTGAACAAGAAGAACATGAATGGTGAGCGTGTGGCCGAGCTGGCCTGCTTGGCCAGGTAGGTCATCTCTTGCAGGCCAATCAGGCTCACCAGTGCGGTGGCCTTGATCAGCACCAGCCAGTTGTTGGTAAAGCCTGGCAGCGCGTAGCGCACCATCTGCGGCAGCGTGATGCGGATGAATGTTTGGGGGCGGCTCATGCCAAACGCCCAGGCGGCTTCCATCTGGCCCTTGGGGATGCTCAGAATCGCACCGCGAAAGGTCTCGGTCATGTAGGCGCCATAGATAAAGCCGATGGTGATGACGCCGGCGGCAAACGGCTCAATGTCAATGGTCGCCTCTGAGCCCATTTTTTCGAGCAAGGTGTTGATGCCGATGGTGCCACCGTAAAAAACGAGCAGCATCAGCACCAAATCGGGGATACCGCGAATGATGGTGGTGTAAAACGTGCCCAAACCCACCAAAATGGGGCGGCCCGAGAGTTTGGCCGCCGCACCCAGCAGTCCTAAGAGGATCGACACCAGCAGGGCGCCCAACGACACGCCGACGGTCAGCAGGGAACCCTGCAAAATCACCCAAAGATAGGACTGTGTGGTGGATGTCATCGGAGGCGTTGTGAGATGTTAGAGCGGTTGACCTGTGCCACTGTGCGACAGGTCAACCGTTGCAAGTCGGAATTACTTGCCGAACACGTCAAACTTGAAGTACTTGTCGTTGATCGCCTTGTATTTGCCATTGCCGCGGATGGCCTGGATGCCGGCGCTGAGTTCCTTCTTCAGTTCGGCTTGGCCTTTGCGCAGCGCAATGCCGGCACCGGTACCAAAGTACTTGGGAATGTAGAGCTCGGGGCCGACAAACTGGTAGTTTTCACCGCCCGGCTTGCTCAGGAAGCCGCCGCCCACTTCAAGAATATCTGCCACTGTGCCATCCAGACGGCCGGCCTTGATGTCCAGATAGACCTGGTCTTGCGCGTCATAGGAAACAATTTCCACACCCTTGGTCTTGAGTTCACCAAGCGCGTATTTCTCTTGCGTGGAAGCCTTCAGGACGCCGAGTTTTTTGCCCTTGATGGAGGCCGGGCCGTCAAACTTGATGTCTTTTTTCAGGACGATCTTGCTGGGGGTGTTGTAGTACTTGTCGGTGAAGTCGACCTGCTTCAGGCGTTCTTGGGTGATCGACATCGAGCTGATGATGACGTCGTATTTCCTGGCCAGCAAACCAGGAATCATGCCGTCCCAGGCTTGTTCCACGAAAACGCACTTGCGCTTGATTTGCTCGCACAGCGCGGTGGCGATGTCGACGTCAAAGCCAGTGGGTTTGCCGTCGGCGGTTTTGAAGGTGAAGGGCTCGTAGGTCGGGTCGATGGCAACCTTGAGGTCTTTGCCCTGGGCAAAGGCAGTCGCGCACAGGGCGCTGATAGCGGCAGCAAGCAAGAGTTTTTTCATAAGCAACTTTCAAAAAAATCCAAGACGTTTCTTGGCGGGTTGTTAAAACGAAAATCATTCTACGGCTCAAATCCTGAGAGCAAGGGTCTGGTTTCCACTAAGACATTCGCAAAAGTAGTGAAACTTATGCTTGGTAAGCACGCAAGATTTCCGATTGGTGTGACTCGTTGTAAGCAATTCATGTGCCAATTGGTCAAGCCGCTTTCGTGGCGACTGCGACACCGTTGCCGCTGACTGCGCACCCAGCCGATCGAGCCAGACTTGTGGTGCCGCAGTCATAATCAGGCGCCATGTCCCCCCCACCTAGCCAACTCAGGCGCACGATTGTCATGTGCGCGACGACCGGCCTGTCGCTGTCGTTGCCGTCGTGTGGCTTGTGGCGCGACGAGCCGGTCGCCGTGGCAGCGCATTCCTGGGTCGGTTACCAGCCGATGTTTCTGGCGCAATCCAGAGGCTGGCTCGATCCGCAGCGTGTGACGTTGGTGTCCACGGCCAATGCGCAGGAGTCGATTGATGCCCTGCGCAGCGGTCAGGTGCAGGCCGCGGCACTCACGCTTGATGAAGTCCTGAGCGTGCGCAGCAGTGCGTTGCCGCTGGCCATAGTGCTGGTCTTCAATGTATCGATGGGGGCGGACATGTTGCTGGTCAAGCCGCAGATCAAGGCACTGTCCGAACTCAAAAGCCAGCGCATCGGCCTGGAGTCCAGTTCGGTTGCAGACATCCTGCTGGCTGAAATTTTGCGGCAGGCCGGTCTGGTTGAAGCGGATGTCAAACTGGTGCGCGCACCTGTTGATGCGCACCTGACCCTATGGCGGCGGCACAAGGTGGATGCGCTCATTACCTACGAGCCGGTCGCAACCCGCTTGTTCGGGCTGGGTATGGTTCGCCTGTTTGACTCGCAACAATTGCCTGACACCATCGTTGACGTTCTCGCCGTGCGCCAGGACGCCCTGGATATGGCGCGTGCCAACGCCTGGCGGCATTTGCTGGTCGCGCACTTCAGGGCGGTGGATGTGATTGTGCGCAACCCGCAGGACAGCGCCTACCGGTTGGCGTCGCGTCTGAATTTGCCCCCGGCGGACGTGATGCGCGCCTTCAAGGGCATTGAATTGCCAGGCGTTTCAAAAAACGTTTACCTGCTTGGCGGCGCTGAGCCGCGTTTGAATGCGGTGGCGCATCGACTCTCGGCGCGGGTTCATGCTGGCGACAAGAGTGCCGTGCCAAAGGATGTTTCAGGGCTCTTCCGATCGGACTATTTGCCTGCAGAGGAACTGCTCAAATGAGGCGTTTGGTGTGGTTTGACCGCTGGGCCCAATGGCTGTTCGTGTGCGGCTTGCTCGCCTTGGCGGAGCTTGTGCAGGCGGCCGCACCAGTGAAAATTGGTGTGCTTGCCTATCGCCCCAAAGCCCAGGTACAACTGCAGTGGCAGGCCTTGGCTGCAGCGCTCAAGGCGGCCATTCCTGCGCATGATTTTGTCGTCCAGGCGTACAACTTGACCGAGCTGGAAACGGCGGTAATGAACCGTCAGGTTGACTTTGTTTTGACCAATCCGGGTCACTATGTGCTGCTGACACGCCGTGCGGGCGTGATGGCGCCGCTAGCCACCTTGATCAACGGCGAGAGCGGACACGACCTGCTGGCTTTTGGTGGTGTGATCTTTACCAGGGCAGGGCAAAACAACCTGCAAACCCTGGCTGATATCAAGGGCAAGACGGTGGCAGCGGTGGGTATGGACTCGCTTGGCGGCTACCAGCTGCAAGCGCTGGAACTGCTGCACGGCGGTATTGATCTGCAACGCGATGCACATGTGGTCGTCAAAGGCTTGCCCCAAGACAAGGTGGTGCAGGCGGTGCGTTCGGGTGAAGCGGACGTGGGTTTTGTGCGTACCGGTTTGCTGGAGGCGATGGCGCGCGAGGGGAAACTGAACCTGCAACAGGTGAAAGTGCTCAATGCCCAGGCGCTGTCGTCTTTTCCGCTGGTGTCGTCCACGACGCTGTTCCCCGAGTGGCCCCTGGCCTACCTGTCGCACGTGGATGAGCACCTGGCGCGTGAAGTCACTGCGGTGTTGTTCAGGCTGCACGAGAGCGAGCCCTTGATGCGCGCCATGGGGATTCGCGGTTTTGCCGTGCCGGCCGACTATTCGCCGGTGGCTGACCTGTTGCGCGAGTTGCGCATGCCGCCGTTTGATATCACGCCCGTTTTTACCTGGCGTGACGTGGCGCAGCGCTACCGTTGGCCAATGCTGATTGGTTTGTTGCTGTTGACGCTGGCTTTTTTACAGAGCACGCGCCTGTGGTTTGCGCGGCGTGAACTGCTGGCCGAGGTAGCCAACCGCCGCGCCTCCGAGCAGGCGACGGCGCAGTCGCGTGAAATTCTGCGCCGGGTGATTGACAACATCCCGATCCGGATTTTCTGGAAAGACCGCCATTCACGCTATCTGGGCTGCAACCCGAGTTTTGCGCAGGACGCAGGATTTACCAATGTTGACGATGTGGCCGGCAAGGACGACGCGGCAATGACTTGGCGCGAATCGGCTGACGAATTGCAAAGCATTGACCAGCTTGTCATGAGCAGCAACCAGCCCAAGCTTGGCTACGAGGAACAGCAACCCGACGGCAAAGGTGGCGTGCAATGGTTGCGCACCTCCAAGGTGCCGCTGCGCGACGCCCAGGGTGAAGTCTTCGGCGTTCTTGGCTTGTACGAGGATGTGACCGAGCGACGCCATACGCAAGATCAGTTGCGCTTGGCCGCCAGTGTTTTCGAGTCTGCGCGCGAAGGCATTTTCATCACCGACATGTTTGGCAATATCATCGAGGTGAACCACGCCTTTACCGTCATTACCGGCTACAGTCGCGCCGAAGTTATCGGGCGTAACCCGCGGCTGCTTAACTCCGCACGGCAAGACGCTGCGTTTTACACCACGATGTTCGCCGAGCTGCAGCGCCAGGGCCATTGGCAAGGTGAGTTGTGGAATAAGCGCAAGAACGGCGAGGTCTACGCCGAAATGCTGACGGTGACAGTGGTGCGTGACGAACATGGCACTGCGTCGCACTACGTGGCGTTGTTCTTTGACATCACCGCCATCAAGATGCATCAGCAGCAGTTGGAGCACATTGCGCACTTTGACGCGCTGACCGATCTACCCAACCGGGTGATGTTGCACGACCGTCTGCACCAGACCATGGCGCAGGCGACGCGGCGCGGACAGTTGCTCGCGGTGGTGTACCTCGACCTCGACGGTTTCAAACAGGTCAACGACGCTTTTGGCCACGACGCCGGTGACCGGCTGTTGGTGGCGGTCTCTGACCAGATGAAACATGCCCTGCGCGAAGGCGATACGCTGGCGCGTCTGGGCGGTGACGAATTTGTGGCGGTGCTGACCGACCTGAACGACGTCAACGACTGTGCCAGTACGCTCAATCGCTTGCTCGAAGCCGCAGGCCAGCCGATGGTGCTGGGCGACGCCGAGCTGAACGTGTCAGCCAGCCTGGGCGTGACGTTTTTTCCGCAGGCCGAGCCGGTGGATGCCGACCAGCTGTTGCGCCAGGCCGACCAGGCCATGTACCAGGCCAAGCTGTCGGGCAAGAACCGCTATCACACCTTTGACGCCGCACATGACCGCAGCGTGCGTGGCTTGCACGAGCGTCTGGAAGAGGTGGCCAAGGGCATCGAGCGCGATGAATTTGTGCTCTATTACCAGCCCAAGGTGAACCTGCGCAGCGGGGTGGTTTTTGGCGTGGAAGCACTTATCCGCTGGCAACACCCCACCAAGGGGCTGCTGCAGCCAGGGCAATTTTTGCCGTCGATTGAGAACCAGCCGTTGTCGGTTGCGCTGGGCGACTGGGTCATTCAAGCGGCGGTGCAGCAGATTTCGCAGTGGCACAGCGTCGGGCTTGATGTGCAGGTCAGCGTCAATGTGGGCGCACGCCAGCTGCAACAAGATGATTTTGTCGCCAAGCTGGCGCAGGTGTTGGCACAGAACCCGTTGGTGGCACCGTCGCAGCTGGAAATCGAGGTGCTCGAAACCAGTGCGCTGCAAGACATTGAACGTACGGCCAAGGTCATGCAAGCCTGCACCGCGCTGGGCGTCGGTTTTGCGCTGGATGACTTTGGCACCGGTTACTCGTCGCTGACGTACCTGAAGCATTTGCCGGTGCGTACCATCAAGATCGACCAGAGTTTTGTGCACGACATGCTGCTTGATGCCGATGACCTGGCGATTCTGGACGGTGTGATCAGCCTGGCGCGGGCGTTCAAGCGCTCGGTGATCGCCGAGGGCATGGAAACCATTGCGCAGGGCACGCGTTTGTTGCAGATGGGCTGCGAGCAGGCGCAGGGCTATGGCATCGCGCGGCCCATGCCGGCGGCGGATTTTCCGGGCTGGTTGCAGCGCTGGCAGCCTGATCCAGCGTGGGTTGCAGCTACCAGTCTTCCTTGACCGCCAGCACGGCGTCTTTGCCCGCAGCCGCACGCCCGGCCAGCCAGGCGGTGAGCGTGCCTGCGGCCACCACCGCCAGGCACAGTGCCAGCAGTTTCAGCCACGGCAGCATCAGGTCCATGCTCCAGTGAAAGCTCTGCGGGTTGACCACGTGCACCAGCACCGCCGACACCACCAACCCCAGCCCCAGTCCGGCAATCGCGCCCAACGTTGTCCAGGCCGCGCCTTCGAGCGCCACCACGCCAAGAATCTGTCGGCGCGTGAGCCCCAGGTGGGCTAGCAGACCAAACTCTTTGCGCCTTGAGAGCACCTGCGCACTGAAGCTGGCCGCCACGCCAAAGAGGCCAATGGCAATCGCCACCGCCTGTAGCCAATAGGTGACCGCAAAGCTGCGGTCAAAAATCTTCAGTGACACGGCGCGGATTTGCGCAGCGGTGCCAAATTCAAGCAGGTCGCCGCTGTCGGGTACGCCGCCATGGTCTGCGCCTGGCGCGGGCGCAGTCGGCTTGCCTGTGGCCAGCGTCAGCAGCGCTTGCTGCACCTGCGGCGCTTGTGTAGGTTCATCCAGCCACAGCGCCAGGTCGTTGGCGCGCTCGTCACCGGTCAGGCGTTTGAAGTCAGCCTGGTCGATGGCAATCGCCCCGGTCTGGCGTGAGTAATCCCGCCACACGCCAGCTACATAAAACGTAGCTTTCTGCGCTTGCCCCGTCTGGGCTAGAGGTCTGAAAGCCTTTGAAAGCAAAGGGAAGCTCTGGCCCAACTGCGCGCCGTGCAGGTCGACCACTGCCTCGCTCACGTAGACGCCAATCTGCCCAGGCGGCACTGGTAGCGGCGGGTCTTTCAGCGGCAGGCTGCGCGCCGGCTCGCTCAGGTCTTTGGCCAGCAGCGCCACAGCGGGCAGGCTGGGCTGCAGCAGCAGCGGCATCTGGCGCTGCGCCTGGAGCTTTTTAACGCCGGGCAACTGGCCAGCAGCGGCGATGAAGTCGGGGCTGAAGTACACCGTGTCGGCCGTGCCCAGGTTGCCGCTGCTGCGCACGTACAGGTCAGCGGGCAGCACGCGGTCGAGCCACTGGGTGACCGAATCGCGAAAGCTTGCCACCATCACTGTCAGCGCCACCGCCAAGCTGAGGGACGCGACCACGCCGCTGACGGCCACTGCGGCGGTGTCGCGCTGGCGGCGCGCGCGCTCCACCGCCAGCAGCGGCAGCGTCTGGCGCGCCAAGCGGGGACTGAGCCACCCCAACAGCAAGCCGATCAACCAGGGCAGCGCGGTGATGCCGCCCACCAGCAGCAGGCCAACCGAAAAGTACGCCGCCAATGGGATGCCAAAAACAGGTGGAGCGCTTGTCAGTACTGCGCCAGAAGCTATCAAAATAAGACTGACCCAGTGGCCCTTGTTGGGTGCAATCAGACTGCCCAGGCCTTTGAGCGTTTGCGCCGGTGGCAACCGTTGCGCCGCGCGCGCCGGCCACCAGCCGCCGACCATGGCCGCCGCCACACCCAAAGCGCCATAGAGCAGCGCGGCGCTGGCGCTGAACTGCAGCGTAGGCGACGCGCCCGAGAAAAAGCCGCCGCCCAGATCGCCGCCGAGCAGCCGCAGCGCCAACGCCGCCAGCGCCGTGCCCAACGCCAGGCCGGCCACGCTGCCCACCACGCCCAGCGCCAGGGATTCCCACAGCACCAGCGCCAGCCGGTCGCGTCCGCACAGACCCAGCACGCCGAGCAGGGCAAACTGCTGCGCGCGCTTGGCCACACTCAGCGACAGCACCGAAAACACCAGAAACGCGCCGGTAAACAGCGCAATCAGCGCCAGCACCGTCAGGTTGACACGGTAGGCGCGTGACAGGTTGCTGATTTGCGACTGCGCGTCCTCCGGCTTGGCTACGCTCACATTGGCGGGCCAATCGGGTGCCGCTTGCAGTGCGCGGGCAAAGGCATCGCGGTCCACGCCGGCTTGCAGCGCCAGGTCGATGCGCGTGAGTTGGCCGGGCTTGTCAAACAGGTCTTGCGCCGCGCCAATGTCCATCACCGCCACCGCCGGGCCGCTGGCAGCCACCGTGCCCGCCACGTCCACCGGCTGCCAGGCCATGCCGCTTTGCAGTTGCAAACCGGTTTGCCCGGCGCTCAGCCGCTGCGCGGCGGCGTTCAAAAACACCTGGTTGGGGGCAAACACAGTCCAGCGGTCGCCGCGGCGGGCGCTGCTGGGAACAGGCATCAGGTCGGGCGAGATGCGCAGCACCACCAGCGCATCGACGCCAACGACGCGCAAGGCGCGCTTGCCTTGCGCGGTCATCACATAGCTGCCGGTTTCGAGCACGGGCGAGGCCAGCGCCACCTGCGGCTGGCGCGCCACCTGTGCGTACAAGGCCTCGTCGATGTGGCCTTGCACGGCGCGCAGCTCCAGGTCGCTCTGGCCGCCAACCGAGCGCGCCGCCTGGGCAAACTCGTCCAGCGCACTGGCGTTGATCAGGTGGACAGAGAACGCCAGTGCCACGCCCAGCATCACCGCCAGCACGGCTGCAGCATTGCGCCACGGGTGCTGACGCAGCTCTTGCCAGGAGAAGGTTTTGAGTAGGTCAAGCATCAACGCTCAAAGCAGTAGTTGCGGGTGACTTCAGCCACCTGCACGGTGTAAGACTCGTACCAGCGCTCACGCCCAAGTTGTTGTGCCAGCAGGTGTTCTGACTGCGCCCGCCAGGCGCGGATGTGAGCCTCAGACGGCCAATAAGACAGGGCGATTTCTTCGTTGCCCTCAGTCACCGCAGTGAATTCAAGGCAGCCAAATTGCCCCAGCGCCAGCTCCCGCATACGGGCGGCCACTTGGCTGTATTCGGCGTCGGATTGACGAACCTTGGCGCGAAAGATGACGACGAACATGGGGTCGTTCCTGATTGAGTGTTCAAACCAGTTTGGCATCCAGCCAACCGCGCAGGCTGTTGACAAAGGCAAAAGCTTGCACGCGCGGCAGGTCAGCCACGCGCACCACGGCCTCAGCCACGCGGCCTTCGGTCAGGGCGATCTGTCGACCCACACCGCCCAGCAGGCCACATTGCAGCGGTGGGGTGACCCAGCGGCCGTCAAGCAGGCACGCAATGTTGCCACGGGTGCATTCGGTCAGCTCACCAGAAGGGTTGTAGAGCAGGGTGTCGAAAACGGTAGGGTCGCTGGGTGCAAAGGCGTCGTAGTGCGCCCGGCGGGTGGTTTTGAAGCGGGTGAATTCGCTGTTGAATGCTTCAAAAGGTGTCGCTGCTAGAGCAAGACAAACGGGGGCTAGAGGCTGATTGAATATAAATTTTTCGGCGCTTGCCTGGCCATTGGCTGCCAGCAGCAGGCGCACCCGCCATGCGGCAACATCTGAGGCTGAATTCAGCTGAGCGCTGCACTGTGCAGCTGAAAGTTTTGTCGTCGGCTGCGCCAAAGTTTGCAATGTTGCGCGAATCTGTGCTTCATCAAACCCATAGCCAAAATGTCTTGCAGCCGTCTCCATTCTTGCGAGGTGTGCTACCAAATTAAGATAGTTGCCCTGTTCCAGCCGCAGCGTCTCCAGCAGTTCGAACGCTTCGCTGGCACGTTCCAGGTAGATACGCTTGTGCTGCCATTCTTGCCACTCGGCGTCCAACTTGGCGTCTGCCGTGATGCCGCTGCCCACGCCACAGTGCGCCTGGGTGCCACGCAGCGCGACGGTGCGGATCGCCACGTTAAAGGTGGCATGCCCGCCCGGGCGCACCAAGCCAATGGCACCGCAGTACACGCCACGGGCTCGCGGCTCCAATGCCTTGATAGCGCGCATTGCCTGCACCTTGGGCGCGCCGGTGATCGAGCCGCATGGAAACAGCGCGCCAAACACATCGGCCAGCGTGGTGCCAACCCGCGTGCGGGCAGTGACGTCTGACACCATCTGGTGCACTGTGGGCAGGGTCTGCACCGTAAATAGCCGGGGCACTTTGACCGAATTTGGCTGGGCGATGCGCGACACGTCGTTGCGCAGCAAGTCCACGATCATCACGTTTTCGGCACGCTCTTTGGGTGACGCGCACATGGCTTGCACCAGCGCTTCGTCTTGCGCCGCGTTAGCGCCGCGGGGTGCAGTACCTTTCATGGGGCGCGTCAGCAAGCGCCCGCCAGATTCTTTGCCTGATCGGTCAGCTTCGGGTTGCCAGTCAAAGAACAGCTCGGGCGAGACAGACAACACCTGCTCGGACCCGGTGTCCATGAAAGCAGCGTAGCCGCCGGGTTGGGCGCGTTGCAGACGGGCAAACAGCGCCAGCGGATCGCCAGTGCACGCGCCTTGCAACAGTGTGGTGTAGTTGACTTGGTAGTAGCTGCCAGCCGAAATGTCGCTGTGGATGCGCGCCATGGCGGCATCGAATTCGGCGCGATCCAGCGTGGGCTGCCATTTGACTTGAGTTTGCGCATCGTTGGCGGCGAGCTGGTCTGGCCAGGGTTGGGATTGTGCAAAAACGCCGAACCAGGCCAGCGGCACATTGGCGGTATCGGTCTGATGCACTGTAAACGCTGCATCAAATGCAGGCGCCGCCTCGTAGCGCACATAGCCCACGCACCATTGACCTTGCCGCGCAGCGGCGTGTACCGCGTCCAGCACGGGTTTGACTTGGTCAAGCGTGTGCGCCACCAACGTGTGCAGCGGAGCGCTAAAAGCGCAGCGCACGGCGGCGTCTGCGCCGTGCGGATCGCAGAAGTCAATCAGTACAGTCGGCAGAGTTGACGGTGTCATGCGCCTGCGTGGGGTTCAAGCCCGCTGGCGGTCAGCAGCAGCACCCGGTCGGCGCGCTGCGCCGCAGTGACCGAATGCGTGACCAACACCATGGCCGCGCCGTGCGTGCGTGTCTGGCTCATGAGCGCGTCCATCACCCGCTCGGCAGTGTGTGGGTCCAGATTGCCGGTGGGCTCGTCGGCCAGAAGCAGCATCGGCTGGTGGATCAAGGCACGGGCAATCGCCACGCGCTGCAACTGGCCACCGCTGAGCTGCTGCGGCAGGCGCTCGCCCAAGCCTTCCAGCCCCACCGCCTGCAGCATGGCCTGCACGCGAGCGTCGTCATGCTGACCCAGCAGCATCAGCGGCAAGGCCACGTTTTGCGCCACGCTCAGGTGCGGCAGCACATGAAAGGCCTGGAAAACAAAACCGGTTTTTTCGCGACGCAGGCGCGCCAGCTGGTCGTCGCTTTGGCTGCCCAGGTCCAGCCCGTCGAGCAACACGCTGCCTTCGTCCCAGCTGTCGAGCCCGGCCATGCAGTTGAGCAGCGTCGATTTACCCACGCCCGACTCGCCAATGATGGCAACAAACTCGCCCGCTGCGACGGTCAGTGAGACATGGCGAAACACCGGCACGCTGCCGTAGTGTTTGCTGAGGTTTTGAATGATGAGGCTCATGACGTAGTTTCTGCAAAGGAGCTGACCAGCCCCAGCACCCGAGCCAGCGCATCGGGTGCGTCGCCGTGCACCACCTGGCGCTCAGGGCTGCTGCGCAGCCAGGTGATCTGGCGCTTGGCCAGCTGGCGGGTGGCGGCGATGCCTTTGTCGCGTAGCTCGCTCAGCAGCGCTCGCCCGTTCACCCCCGCGCGTTGGTTGGCATCAAGCGCGTCAAGGTAGTCCCACGCCTGCCGGTAGCCCACGCAGCGCATCGAGGGCAGGTCGGGGTGCAGGTCGCCGCGGGCGCGCAAAGCGGCCACTTCATCGAGAAAACCCGCCGCCAGCATGGCATCAAAGCGCTGGGCAATGCGCTGGTGCAGCCAGGCGCGTTCCAGTGGTTCAAGCGAGATCAGCAGCGACGGCGCCGCGCCCTGCAGATCGTCGGAGGCCGCAACATTTTTTAAGCTATTTTGACCTCTAGCCCTTGTCTCATCTGCGGGAGTAGCTATACCCTTTGTAGTATGAAAGCGCGCCAGCGCTCGCCCGGTGATGCGCCACACCTCTAGCGCACGTGAGATGCGTTGCGAATCTGCCGGGGCCAGGCGCGCTGCCGTTGCCGGGTCGACCAGCGCCAGTTGGGCGTGCAGCGCGGGCCAGCCTTTTTGCGTGGCTTCTTGCTCTATCTGCGCGCGGATGGCTGGGTTGGCGGGTGGCATGTCGTCCAGGCCATCACGCAGTGCCTTGAAGTAAAGCATGGTGCCGCCTACCAGCAGCGGCAGCCGGCCGCGAGCGGTGATTTCATGCATCAGCCGGGTGGCGTCGCGCACAAATTCGGCGGCGCTGTAGGCGTGCAACGGGTCGCGGATGTTGATCAGGTGGTGCGGCACGGCGGCCAATTCAGCGGCGCTGGGCTTGGCGCTGCCGATGTCCATGCCACGGTAGACTAGCGCCGAATCAACGCTGATGATCTCGACCGGGTACCGCTGAGCAATGGCCAAGGCCACGGCGGTCTTGCCCGACGCAGTAGGCCCCGCCAGCGCCAGGTAGCGTGGCGGTGTCGAAAGTGGCATGCTGGTCTGGGTCACACGCGTCACCTCAGATCGGCGAGCGGTGCTGGCGGTCGTCGATCTGCTCGCCCCCCGCGATCGAAGGGTTGCGCATCAGCGCCCCCGCCGCACGCGCAGCAGTTCATCCAGAATCAGGCAGGCCGCGCCAACAGTGATGGCCGCATCGGCCACGTTGAAGGCGGGAAAGTGGCCACTGGCAAACACCGGGCTCAGCCAGGCCCAGTGAAAATCTAGAAAGTCGATCACGTAGCCGTGCAGCACGCGGTCAATCACGTTGCCGATGGCGCCACCCAGAATGCAGGCCAGCGCAAAGGCAAACAGCTTTTGCCCGGCGTGTGATTTCAGCAGCCAGACGATCACACCCGCGGCCAGCACACCAATGCCGGTAAAGAGCCAGCGCTGCCAACCGCCCGAGCCCGCCAGAAAAGAAAACGCCGCGCCGCTGTTGTGCACGCGTACCACGTTAAAAAAAGTTGTCACCGGCGTGCTGTCACCCAGCTGGTAGTAGCCCAGGATCAGTACCTTGGTGAACTGGTCGGCCAGCAAAACGATGACGGCCAAGGCCAGCCAGCGCAACAGGCCACCGCCACTGCCAGACGGTTTAAAACCGGCGCCGGGGCGGCCGCCACCGGCCTTGGGAGGGCGCGCCATCAGGCAAACGTCCGCGTCTCGCCGCTGCCAACCAGGTTGCTGACGCAGCGCGGGCACAGGGTGGGGTGGGTGGCATCACTGCCAACGTCTTCGCTGTAATGCCAGCAGCGTTCACATTTGATGCCTTTTGCGGTGCTGGCGCTTATGGATAAAGCGTCACCAGCTATTAAGGTAATAGCGGATGTGATAAACACAAACTTCAGGTCAGCGCCCAGACTGGCCAACAGCGCATGGTCGTCGGCGTTCACCGTCAGGGCAATTTCGGCTTGCAAGGAAGAACCCACCTGGCCCGTGCTGCGCAGGGCCTCGATGTCTTTGTTGACCAAGTCGCGCAGCTCGCGAATGCGCGTCCACCTGGCCAGCAGCGCAGCGTCTGGCGCGGCCAGATCGACGTAGCCGTCCAGAAAGATCGACTCGCGGCTGACGGCAGGTGTTTTGCCAGCTGCGCCCAGCACGCTCCAGGCTTCTTCAGCGGTAAAGCTCAAGAACGGCGCCATCCAGCGCAGCATGGCTTGCGTGATCTGCCACAGCGCGGTTTGCGCGCTGCGCCGCGCCAGGCTGTGCGCGGCGGTGGTGTACAGGCGATCTTTGAGCACGTCCAGGTAAAACGCGCCCAGTTCTTCGCTGCAATACACCTGCAGCTTGGAGACCACCGGGTGAAATTCATATACCTTGTAGTGCGCCAGGATGTCGGCCTGCAAGGCAGCGGCGCGGCTCAGGGCGTAGCGGTCAATCTCCAGCATCTGCGCCAGCGGCACGGCATCTTTGGCCGGGTCAAAGTCGCTCACATTGGCCAACAAGAACTTGAGCGTGTTGCGCACCCGGCGGTAGGTGTCCACCACCCGGGCCAGGATTTTGTCGTCAATGTTCAGGTCGCCCGAGTAGTCGGTGGAGGCGACCCACAGGCGCACAATTTCGGCGCCCATTTTGCTGGTGACGGTTTGCGGGTCAACCGTGTTGCCCAGGCTCTTGCTCATCTTGCGGCCCTGGCCGTCGGTGGCAAAGCCGTGCGTCAGCAGGCCTTTGTACGGGGCACGGTCAAACAGCGCGCAGCCCAGCAGCAGCGAGCTGTGGAACCAGCCGCGGTGCTGGTCGTGGCCTTCGAGGTACAGGTCGGCTTCGGGGCCTTGCGCGTGGAACGGTGGGCGGCTGTAGGCGTCTTTGTGGCTGCCGCGCAGCACGTGCCAGAAGGTCGAGCCGGAGTCAAACCACACTTCCAGAATGTCGGTGCTCTTGGTGTAGTGCGGCGCATCGTCTGCCCCCAGAATGTCTTCCACGCTGACGCGGCTCCAGGCCTCAATGCCGCCTTGCGTCACGATGTCGGCCGCCTGGTCGAGGATGTCCATGGTGCGCGGGTGCAACTCGCCCGAGTCCTTGTGCAAAAAGAACGGCACCGGCACGCCCCAGCTGCGCTGGCGGCTGATGCACCAGTCGGGCCGGTTGGCGATCATGTCGCGCAGGCGGGCCTTGCCGTTCTCGGGGTAAAACGCTGTGTTATCGATAGCTGCCAGCGCAATGTTCCTCAGGGTGTCAGGCGCTTTGTCTTTGGTGAATACGCCAACGCCTGCGTCCATGCGGATGAACCATTGCGCCGCAGCACGGTAGATCACCGGGGTTTTGTGCCGCCAGCAGTGCGGGTAGCTGTGCACGATGTCACTGGTGGCAAACAGCCGGTTGGCCTGGCGCAGCGCGTCGATCACCACCGGGCAGGCTTTCCAGATGTACTGGTTGCCAAACAGCGGCAGATCAGGGGCGTAAACGCCGTTGCCTTGCACCGGGTTGAGGATATCGTCGTATTTCATGCCGTGCGCCACGCACGAGTTGAAGTCTTCCACGCCATACGCCGGGGCCGAATGGACGATGCCCGTGCCGTCGGTGGCGCTCACGTAGTCGGCCAGGTACACCGGACTCAGGCGGTCGTAGCCCGAATCCACATGCGCAAACGGGTGTTTGAAGTGGATGCCACCCAGCGCCTTGCCGTTGGTGGTGGCCAGTACCGTGCCGGTCAGGCCAAAGCGCTCCAGGCAGGCGGCCACCAAATCTTGCGCCAGCACCAGCAGGCCGCGTGGGGTGTCGACCAGTGCGTAGCTCAGCTCGGGGTGGGCGTTCAAGGCCTGGTTGGCCGGAATGGTCCAGGCGGTGGTGGTCCAGATGACGGCGAAAGCGTCCTTGGACAACGTGTTCAGGCCAAAGGCAGCGGCCAGCTTGGCGGGTTCGGCGCACAAAAAGCCCACGTCCAGCGTTTGCGATTTCTTGTCGATGTATTCGATCTCGAACTCGGCAAGGGATGAACCGCAGTCAAAACACCAATACACCGGTTTCAAGCCACGGTAAACAAAGCCGCGTTCGATGACGCGTTTGAAGGCACGAATTTGCCCGCCCTCATTGGCCGGGTCCATGGTGCGGTAGGGGCGCTCCCAGTCGCCCAGCACGCCCAGGCGCTTGAAGTCTTCGCGCTGCTGGTTGATTTGCTCGGTGGCGTAGGCACGGCTCTTGGCCTGCATGTCGTCACGGCTCAGGTTGCGGCCGTGCAGCTTTTCAATGGCGTTCTCGATCGGCAGGCCATGGCAGTCCCAGCCGGGGATGTATTGCGCGTCAAACCCGGCGAGCTGCTTGCTCTTGACGATCATGTCCTTGAGCACCTTGTTCAGTGCGTGACCAATGTGCAGCTTGCCGTTGGCATACGGCGGGCCGTCGTGCAGCACAAACAGCGGCGCACCAGCGCGGGCATCGCGCAGTTTTTTGTACAGGCCGCCTTCGTTCCAGTCTTTCACCCAGGCGGGCTCGCGCTTGGGCAGGTCACCGCGCATCGGAAACGGCGTGTCGGGCAGGTTCAGCGTGCTGCGGTAATCGGTTTTGCCGGAGTTGTCGGCTGCAAGATTTTCAGTGGTCATGGCGGCGCTATTTTGCAAAAAAGCCACGCACATGCTGACCATTCGGGTGAATGCCAGCCGTCAAATCAATCAGGGGGTCGAATTTGAGTGGTTTGTGCAGTGGGTGGAGAGGCTCCACGGACCTGATTTTACTGTAGGGCTTCAATGGATACGGTTCGAGCACAGAAGGGAAAATCCCGATGTGGACCACACTGATGCCAGAACATATTTAGAATATTCGAAACAATAAAATCAAACCTCACGATCCAAGGTATGGAACAGGAAGATGGTCACACGCCCCCCCCAGCCTTCGGCGATTGAGGCGCTGAGGCGGCATCTGCAGGCATCACAAAGCATGATGGCGCAGAACCCTGTCCCCGTTCAACCGGTTGCTCAGGCTGAGCCTGATTGGCAGGACAGCGAAGACTTCAAAGACGCGGTGCTTAATTCTGTGACGGCTGAAATCGCAGTCATCAACCGCAGTGGCGTGATTTTGGCGGTCAATGCGCGCTGGCAGCAGTTTGCTTGCAACAACTCAGTGCAGCCTGGCCAACCAGCGGCCAACACTGGAGTGGGCAGCAACTACCTGACGGTTTGCAGCATAGAGGCCGCTACAGACCCACACACTCGCGAGGCCTGCCAGGGCATCGTCGACGTGCTTGAGGGGCATCGGCCCATCTTCACCCTGGAATACCCCTGCCACTCGCCACAGCAAAAGCGCTGGTTCAACATGGTGGTGACACCGCTGCGCTACCGCGGCCAAGACGGGGCCACCATCACCCACACCGACATCACACCGGTCAAGCAGTTGCAAGAGGACATGCTTGAAAGCTTTTTGGCCATTCAAAGCATTTTGGACACCACGCTGGACGGCTTTTGGCGCACCGACTTGCAAGGCCGCTTGCTGGAAGTTAACCCCAGTTATTGCCGCATGTCTGGCTATACGGCTGCCGAACTGCTGGCCATGCGCATCAGCGACCTGGAAGCCCTTGAAAACCCGGCTGATACAGCCGCACGCATGGCACGATTGACCCAGCACGGGCATGATCAGTTTGAAACACGGCACCGCCGCAAAGACGGCACCGTGTGGCCGGTGGAAATCAGCACCACCTTCAACGGCAAGCTTTCGCCACCGTGCTGCTTTGTTTTTGTCAGAGACATCACTGAGCGCGTGCAATTGCAAGAGTCGATTTTGCAGAGTGAGCATCAACGTTTTGAACAATTGAACAAGCTCACTGCTTCCGTGCCGGGGGTGGTTTACCAGTTCAGAGTTCAGCAAAATGGCGACTGGTCGTTTGATTACCTGAGCGCTGGCGTTGAATCCTTGCTTGAATTGACCCCGCAGGATGTTTACCGTGATGCCAGTGCCCCCACCCAATGCATTGTTGAAGAAGACCGCGCATCGCATCGTGCTGCGGTCGAACAATCCCTCAAAACCTTGTCACCTTGGTCACACGAGCACCGCATTCAAACCCGCAGTGGCCGCCTGAAATGGGTGCACGGCCAAGCACTGCCCGAGCCGCAGGCTGACGGCAGTGTCATTTGCTATGGCATTCTGACCGACATCACCGCCAACAGAAATGCCCAAATCGAAATACAGCAACGCGAAACCTATTTGCAAGCCATCTTTGACACCGCGCTTGATGCGGTGGTTGGCATGGATGAGCAAGGCCTCGTGACGGCATGGAACCGTCGTGCAGAAGTGATTTTTGGCTGGTGCAAGGCTGAGGCCATCGGCAAGCCCTTGCACGACATGATTGTGCCAACGCAGCACCGTGCAGGCCATGCGCATGGCCTGGCGCGGTTTCTGGCGACCGGGCAATCTGACATTTTGAACCGCCGTATCGAGATCACGGCGCTGCGCCGCTCGGGGGAAGGGTTCCCGGTGGAGTTGTCGATTCTCCCCTTTAAGGTCGGCGATAAACGTATGTTTACCGCCTTTGTTTCTGACATTTCAGAGCGCAAACGCTCTGAGCAGGCGTTGTTGGAGAGTGAGAAAAAATTCAGACTGATCGCAGAGAACACCTCAGACGGCATCACCATTTTTGACAAGCATCAACACGTTCAATACGTGTCGCCTGCTGTGATGAAGCAACTGGGCTACACCGAGCAAAATGAGCTGAGTCGCGCAAGCGCTGAGGTGTATGCGCTGATCGACCCGGCGCAGCGCGATGCCCTGTTTGCGTCCATCAATGAAGCGATACAAAGCAAGATGCCTGCCCTGTCGTATGCGTATCGCATCAAGCACAAGTCAGGCCACTATATCTGGCGCGAAGACAGTACCAACTTCCGCTACACAAGCACTGGCGAGTACGACGGCGCGTATGTTGTTTCCAGAGACATCACCGAGCGCAAACGCATGGAAGAAGAAGTGCGTCAACTGGCTTACTTTGACCCATTGACCCACCTGCCCAACCGGCGCATGTTGAACGATCGGCTCAATCAAGCAATGGCGCAGAGTAAACGCAGTGGCCACTGTGCTGCGATCATGATTATGGATTTGGATAACTTCAAACCGCTCAATGACGCGCATGGCCACATGGTGGGCGATTTGCTGCTGATTGAGGTCGCCAGCCGCCTGCGCGCCTGTGTGCGCGAGGTCGATACCGTGGCCCGCTTTGGCGGAGATGAGTTTGTGGTGGTGCTCAGTGAATTGGATGCTGCCCCTGAAATATCCCTAACGCAAGCACTGGCAGTTGCAGAAAAAATCCGTGCTGCGCTGGCTGTGCCGTATGTGTTGTCGGTGCAAAAGCAAGGCCAGCCGAGCGTCAGCGTGGTACACCGCTGTTCTGCAAGCATTGGGGTGACACTGTTTATGCACGATGACACCAGTGCCGAAGATGTGTTGAAAAAAGCAGATTCGGCCATGTACCAAGCCAAAGAACAGGGTCGTAACCGCGTTTGGCTATCCCAAGCTTAACGGCCCGCCATGCGAACAACCCAGGCACTTGAGTCGTGGCAGGCTCAGGTGTGGGTGCACCACTTCGTCACCGGTGAGCTGACACCTGGCACACAGTTGTGGACGCGAGACAAGCGTTTGCTGGCAGCAGCGGTCAGGCTGGGGTTGGCTTATGCCGCAGTTCACTGAATAAATTCAAATTTCCTGATCCGCACCAAGAGACCGCTTCAAATTTTCAGGAATGTCAATGGCACTTGAATTCATTCGCCCGATCAATCGAGCTCCCACCTGACTGCCAGATACTCCTGTGGGAGTGCGATTCATCGCGCGAAGGGCTTTGAACTTTTGTGCCACTGTGTTTTCCATCCGGATCAGGAAGTCTGAAATTGAAGCGGCGCACGCTGCCAATCGGCGCACCAGCCGGGCAGGGCACTGGCGGGCATGGGGCGGGCAATGCCATAGCCTTGGGCCAGTTCTCAGCCCATGGCCAGCAGCAGGGTGCCGTGCGCCACGGTCTCCACGCCTTCGGCGATGACCTCGCGGTTGAACGCGGCGGCCAGTCCAATCACGCCCTGCAAAATGGCCGTATCGGTTCAATCGTCTTGATCAGGGGTGCGCGCCAGCACCTCAAACTCGGCTATTGGTACAGGTCGACTGAAGAAGTAGCCCTGGTACGCATGGCAACCCAGATGCGCTAGAAAGTCTTTTTGCGCGGCAAGCTCAACCCCTTCGGCAATCACCGCCAGGCCCATGCTCTCGGCCAGCGCCACCACCATTTTGGCTATGGCCGCATCGTTGGGGTCACTCAGGATGTTGCGCACAAAACCCTGGTCAATTTTGAGCTGGTCCAGCGGCATGCGCTTGAGGTACGACAGCGACGAATAACCTGTACCAAAGTCGTCCAATGAAAAGCTGATGCCCAGCGCCTTGAGGGTGGCCATTTTGGCAATCACGTCTTCGACATTGTTGACTAGCAGGCTCTCAGTCAGCTCAAGTTTAAGTCTCTTGGGGTTGGTGCCCGAGCTTGTCAATGCGGCTTGAACCTGCGTCACAAAGTTGCTCTGGTGAAATTGTTTGGCACTGACATTGACCGCCAGTACCAGGTCAGCCATGTCGGGCTGCGTGGCCCAGAGCGCCAATTGCGCACAAGCCGTTTCCAGCACCCATTGGCCCAGGGGCAAAATCAGGCCGGTTTCTTCGGCCAGGGGAATGAACTCAGCGGGCGATACCAGGCCGCGCTGCGGATGCTGCCAGCGCACCAGTGCTTCGGCCCCCACCACGCGCCCCTCGCCCACCACCTGAGCCTGGTAAAAAAGCACCAGTTGTTGCTGTTGCAAAGCGTCGCGCAAGTCGTCTTCGAGCGCCGCGCGGGCCAGCACCTCGGCCTGCATCTGGGGGTCAAAAAAGCAAATGCTGTTGCGCCCAAGAGCCTTGGCCCGAAACATCGCGAGCTCTGCGTTCTTTAGCGGCTCATCGGGCGAGGTAAAGGCCTGGTTACCAAACAGGGCAACGCCCATGCTGGGCGTGCTGCGGTGTTCAAACGGCCCGATCGGGTAGCTTTGATTGAGGGCTTGGCGAATTTTTTCGGCCACCGACTCAGCCCGTCTGCAGGCCTCTGCCGGGTTGTCGCTCAGGTCTTCAAGCATCACCACAAACTCGTCACCACCCACGCGGGCCACGGTATCGCTCTCATAAATACAGTGCTGCAGGCGCTGCGCTACGGCTTCGAGCAGCAAGTCGCCCTTGACAAACCCCAGCGTGTCGTTGAGGGTTTTGAAGTTGTCCAGGTCGATGTACAGCAGCGCGCCCAGAGTTTGATGCCGCGCCACCGTGGCTATTCCCAGCGTGAGCCGGTCGAGCAACAAGCGCCGGTTGGGCAGGTGCGTCAGCGGGTCATAAAAAGCCAGCGTATTGATCTGTTTTTCAGCATTTTTGCGCGCACTGATGTCAGAGAACGTCGCCACATAATTCGTCACCTGGCCAGTTGCATCTTTCACCGCGCTGATGGCCAGCCACGCTGGATAGATTTCACCGTCTTTGCGACGGTTCCAGATTTCGCCCTGCCACTGGCCAGTTTGCCCAATGCTGGTCCACATGGCTTGGTAAAACGCCGCGTCGTGCCGACCCGAGGCCAATGTACGAGGGTTTTTTCCCACCACTTCGGCCGCGCTGTAGCCGGTAATTTGGGTAAAGGCCCGGTTGACCCGCAAAATCACACCATTCTCGTCGGTCACGGTAGTACCCTGTTGCGACTCAAAGGCGGTAGCGGCAATGCGCAGATCGGTTTCAGACCGCTTGACCGGGGTAATGTCGTTGATGACACAGACAATAAATCGCCGCTGGTGCCGGTGGTCTGAAAAGCTGCGGCAAGTTAAGTGCCCCCAAAATTCGCTCTGATCGTCACGACAATAAATACGCTCTACATCTGACTGTTTGATGCGGTCGTACAGTAACGCCATCATGTTTTTGTAACCCGCCTCACGCATTAGGGGGTGCAATAGCGAGACATACTCGCGCCCGTCGAGCTGCTCCACCGTGCTGGCAAACATCTGCGCCATGCGCTGGTTGACGTGGTGGATTCGCCCCTGGTCATCAATCAGAAAAATCGCTACGCTGGAGGTATCAAAAATTTGCTGAAGAAATTCTTCGCGCTGATTGAGCTTGTCAAGCAAGCGGTTAAAGCCCCCAATGAGCTTGCCAATCTCATCTTTGCGGGTGATGGGCAAGGGCGCTACGGTCTGGTTGGATTCTGCCAAAACGGCCAAGCTTTGGACCGCAGTGAACATGGGTCTGAGTTCGCGCCTGAGCTGCCACCAGATCAGCATCCCGGCCAGCAGGGTGAAAAGCAACACAGCCAGCAGCAGACGCTGTTGCAGCGCATCAATGGGAGCAAAAGCCGTCGCAGTCGGCACGACCACCGCCAGAATCCAGCCCGTTGTGGGGATCATTTTGTTGGCTGACAGCACGCTTTGGTGCCTGGAGTTGATTCTTACTGCAAAGCCTTCGTAGCCTTGCATGAAGCGGTCAATTTGCGGGTTGACGCCAGCGGCTGGCAGCGGCTCCAGAATGCGGGATTTATCCGTGGCGGTAATCACCTGTCGATTGGCCGCATCGACCAGCACATAAGCACCACTGTCGCCATAAGCGTGGTCAATGTATTGGTCGAGAAAATTGGGCACATTCAGGCGGGTAACACCTGTCAGCACACCGATCACCTGGCCCTGGCTATCTTGAATTGGCACGCTGATCAAAAACTCCGGAAAGCCTTTGCTTTTTGAAAAATGCGGTTTGCCCACCGTGGGCCGCCCTTGAAGTGCGCCGATGATGTAATCGCGGTCAGCGTAGTTGATGCCCAAGCGCCCGGTTTGCAGCGGTAACTCGGCCACCGCCAGACCGTTGGTTTGATAGGCAATCACCCCACTGTTAAACAGCGACAAAAACACATGGCGCTCTTGCAAATGGGCCTGTAGCGCGGGCACGTCGCGCAGCATCGCCGGGGTAACGCCAGCGGCCACGCTTTGCAAGGCGCTCACCCGGTGACCCAGATCGCGGTCAATATCGGCAGCCACCAGCGTTGCCACAGCAAACTGTTGCACCCCCAGTGTGTGTTGCAGGTCGCGTTGCAGCATGGCACTGACATACACCGACAGCGCCGCCATGCCAAGCAAAAAAATGCCCAGCGTAAAAACCGTGACACGGGTTTTGATCGAGTTCCAGTGCTTAGGCATCAAAGTAGCTTGCAGCACATGTGCAGCCTGTTCAAGCAGCTACAAAAAAACTAGTAAAAAATCTCATTGCAAGCGCCTTGATACAGGTGTCTCATGACAGTTTGAACACCGCCACCGCCTGCACCAATTCTTGTGCTTGACTTTTCAGGCTGCTGGCCGCAGCGGCCATTTGCTCCACCAGCGCGGCGTTTTGCTGCGTCACCTGGTCCATTTCGGTCACGGCTTCACCTACTTGCGAGACACCGGCACTTTGTTCGCCACTGGCAGCGCTGATCTCGCCCATGATGTCAGTCACCCGGCGGATGCTGCTGACGACTTCGGTCATGGTGCTGCCGGCCTGGTCCACCAGCGTGGTGCCTTGCGCCACGCGACTGACGCTGTCATCAATGAGGGTCTTGATTTCTTTGGCAGCAGAGGCGGAGCGCCCGGCCAGTGAGCGCACTTCGCTGGCCACCACAGCAAAGCCGCGCCCCTGTTCACCGGCGCGTGCTGCTTCTACCGCCGCGTTCAAGGCCAGAATGTTGGTCTGGAACGCAATGCCATCAATCACCCCAATGATGTCGGCTATCTTGCGCGAACTGTCGTTGATGCCTTTCATGGTCTCGACAACTTGTCCGACGACCTCACCGCCTTGCACGGCAGTGCCGCTGGCAGCTTGGGCAAGCTGATTGGCCTGGCGTGCGTTGTCAGCGTTTTGTTTGACGGCAGCGCTGAGTTGCTCCATGCTGGCTGCAGTTTGCTCTAGTGCGCTGGCTTGCGACTCGGTGCGTGCCGACAGGTCATTGTTGCCCTGGGCAATTTCGGCGCTGGCGGTGGCCACACTGTCAGAACCATCGCGTACCTCACGCACAATCTGCGCAAATTTGTCACGCATGCCGACAAGCGCGCTCAGCAAGCTGGCATGTTCGGGGTGTTTGAGTTCAATCGGCATGGCCAGGTTGCCCTCGGCAATGCGCTGGGTAATGTCGGCGGCATAGCTTGGCTCCCCACCGAGCTGTTTCAAAATACTGCGTGAAATCAATACCCCCAAACCCAGGAGTACAGCCACCAGCAGCAGGCTGCCAACGGTAAAACCGACAGCCCGTTGTAGCACTACGGCGTTCACGTTGTCGACATAAACGCCGGAGCCAATGATCCAACCCCAGGGTGCAAAGCCTTTGACGTAAGCCACCTTCTCCACGGCTTGGTCACTGCCTGGCTTGGGCCAGAGATAAGACACAAAACCACCCCCACTGGCTTTGACGACGGTGACGAACTCGTTGTAAAGATAGGTACCCCGGGCATCTTTCAGGTCTGACAGGTCTTTGCCTTCAAGTTCCGGCTTGATTGGATGCATCACCTCGGTGGGGTGCATGTCGTTGATCCAGAAGTATTCAACGCCGCTGTAGCGCAGCATCCTGATTTGGTCCATGGCATTCTGCTTGGCCTGTGCTTCGGTAATTTTGCCTTCCACACTGAGCTTTTGGTTGTGCACCAGAACGCCGTGTGCCACTTCAACAGTCTGACGCACACCATCTTGCCGTTCCTGCATGATCAAGCTGCGTTCTGACAGCAAAAAGATCGTAGCCAGAATGACAATGCCCAGTACCGAGCTGAGCGTGAGCAACATCAGGCGACGTGCGACCGATAGAGACGAAAGTTTGAACATACACCTGGCTCCTTGGTAAGACAGCAGCGGTGCCCGCTGCCAAGCTGTGCACCCGGCGAATAAGACGCGGATGGCCCTTTCGGCCGCCCGATCCCATAAACTGGGCCTAGTTTATAGCCATCTCCGGCCGCCAGACAGCAAGGTGATGCCGCGCCGGGGCCTGAAGTGACCTGTCATTGAATAAATTGAAGCGGCGCACGCTGCCAATCGGCGCACCAGCCGGGCAGGGCACTGGCGGGCATGGGGCGGGCAATGCCATAGCCTTGGGCCAGTTCGCAGCCCATCGCCAGCAGCAGGGTGCCGTGCGCCACGGTCTCCACGCCTTCGGCGATGACCTCGCGGTTGAACGCTGCAGCCAGTCCAATCACGCCTTGCAAAATGGCCGTGTCGTCGGGACTGTCGAGCATGTCGCGCACAAAACTCTGGTCGATTTTGAGCTGCCTGACCTGCAAGCGCTTCAGGTAGGTCAACGACGAATACCCGGTACCAAAGTCGTCCAGCGAGAAGGTCACACCGATCCTGGCGCAGGATTCAATCAGCTGCGACACCTGTGCGATGTCTTGTAGCGCGCTGGTCTCCAACACTTCCAGTTCCAGGCAAGCCGGTTGCACTTGTGGGTGCCCCGCCAGCAGGGCTTGCAGCCGCTCAAAAAAGTCATCTTGCTGCAACTGACGCGCGCCCACGTTCACACTCACGGGGATGTCCAGCCCGACAGCGTGCCATTCCTGTATTTGGGTCAAGGCATGATCGATGACCCATTCGCCAACAGCCACTGCCAGCGGGTGCTCTTCAATGATCGGCAAAAACTCGGCCGGGGCCAGCAAGCCCTGCTGCGGATGCTGCCAGCGGATCAGGGCCTCAACGCCCACCACCCGGCCAGTGCGCATGTTCACTTTGGGTTGGTAGTACAGCACCAGCTCATTGTGTGCCAGCGCCTGGCCGATGCGTTCCAGGCTCTCGTGGTGGGTGCGGATAAGGTTGTCTTGTGTGGTGTCAAAGATCTGGTAACGGTTTTTGCCTGCCGTCTTGGCCTGGTACATGGCCTGGTCGGCCTGACGCAGGAGCTGGTCTGCCTCGACCTCTTTTTCCTGCGGGTAAAAGGTGACACCCAGGCTGGCCGAGCTTT
>Ga0210020_1001045_pt1 | contig 25412 bp, 23 predicted proteins | sample CryGeymeta201514_FD_183980 | JGI IMG/M metagenome (GOLD analysis project Ga0210020, IMG submission 183980) | Groundwater microbial communities from Crystal Geyser aquifers in Utah, USA - Crystal Geyser metaG 2015-14 (SPAdes) (version 2) | ecosystem: Environmental > Aquatic > Deep subsurface >... | reverse complement strand
CTGGCCTGCATGCACGAATTGCAGGACATCCTGGCCGAGGTCACCGGCATGAAGGGTGGGGTGTCGCTGGCGCCGATGGCCGGCGCGCAGGGCGAGTTCGCCGGGGTCGCCATGATCATGGCCTATCACCGTAGCCGCGATGATCTGCAGCGCACCGAGATCATCGTGCCGGACGCGGCGCACGGCACCAATCCGGCTTCGGCCACCATGTGCGGTTGCACCGTGCGCGAAGTGGCCACGCTTGCCAATGGCGATGTCGATATTGAGGCGCTCAAGCAGGTGCTTGGCCCGAAAACCGCCGGCATCATGTTGACCAATCCCAGCACCATCGGTGTGTTCGAGCGGCGCATCGTCGAGATTGCCGGCCTGGTGCATGCCGCCGGTGGCCTGTTGTATTACGACGGCGCCAATCTCAATGCGATTCTGGGCAAGGTGCGTCCGGGCGACATGGGCTTTGACGCCATCCACATGAATCTGCACAAAACCTTTTCCACGCCGCACGGCGGCGGTGGCCCGGGTGCCGGCGCGGTGGGCGTGAGCGAGCGGCTGCGGCCGTTTCTGCCGATCCCGCTGATCACCCGCAAGGCCGACGGTAGTTTTGGCCTGTTGCGCAAAAAGGATCGCCCGCAATCGATTGGCCGGCTGTCGGCCTTTGGTGGGAACTGGGGCGTGTTGATCCGCGCTTACGTGTATGCGCGGTTGCTCGGCCGCGCCGGGATGACGCGGGTCGCCGAGTACGCCACCCTCAACGCCAATTACCTGGCCAAGCGGCTGGCCGAAAAGGGCTTCACCCTGGCCTACCCGCAGCGCCGTGCCAGCCACGAGTTCATCGTTACCGTGCAGCCGCAGAAGAAAGCCAACGGCATCACCGCGCTCGATTTTTCCAAGGCGTTGCTCGACCACGGCATTCATTCACCCACCAACTATTTTCCGCTGCTGGTGCCCGAATGCCTGTTGATCGAGCCGACCGAGACCGAAAGCAAGGAGACGCTGGATGCGTTCGTCGAGGTGATGGCGCAGTTGCTGGCCCAGGCTGGCGCCGATCCGGCGCGGATGAAGGCGGCGCCTTACACCACACCGGTGCGTCGTCTCGATGATGTCAAAGCGGCCAGGGATCTCGATCTCGCGTTCAAGCCAGCGGTGGCTTGAGCGATGGCGGACCACAAGGATTCGATGTGGCCGCGCGGCCCGCGCGAACAGTGGCGGGCGATGATCTGGTCGTTTCAGGGGCTGCGTGCGGCGTGGCGGGTGGAATCCTCGTTCCGTACCGAAGTGGTGATGTTCCTGGTATTGGCGCCGCTGGGCTGGTACCTGGGGCAGACCCCGGTTGAGCAGGTGCTGCTGATCGGCAGCCCGATGCTGGTGCTGGCGGCGGAGTTGCTCAATTCCGCCGTTGAGGCATTGATCGATCGCTACGGGCCGGAGCAGCATGAACTGGCCGGACGCGCCAAGGACATGGGCTCGGCGGCGGTGTTCGTGTTGCTGGTCAACATGGTGCTGTGTTGGGGTTTGCTCGTCGGCCCGCGCTTGCTCGCGGCCTGACGCGCGCTCCGCTCGATGGACATACTGCTCAGCTCGGAACTGTGGATGGCCCTGCTCGCGCTGACCACGCTCGAAATCGTGCTGGGTGTCGATAATCTGGTGTTCATCTCGATTGCGGTCAGCCGCCTGCCGCCCAGCCAGCGTTCGCGGGCACGGCGATGGGGCCTGAGCTTTGCCTGTCTCACCCGGATTGCGCTGTTGCTGTCGTTGGCCTACCTGGCGCGCATGGACACCGCGTTGTTTGTGGTGTTGGACAATGCGATTTCGGTGCGCGACCTGGTGTTGATCGCCGGGGGTCTGTTTTTGTTGGTCAAAGGCACGCTGGAAATCCACAATTCGGTGGAGGGGCGCAGCGAGGATCAGGATATCGATACCCGCCCGTCGGCGGTGTTCGGTTGGGTGATCGTGCAGATCGCGGTAATCGATATCGTGTTCTCGCTCGATTCGGTGATCACCGCGGTCGGCATGGTCAACTACATTCCGGTGATGGTGGCGGCGATCGTGATTGCGGTGGCGGTGATGATTTTCGCGTCCAATCCGGTCGGCGATTTCATCGACGCACACCCGTCATTGAAGCTATTGGCGCTGGCGTTCCTGATACTGGTCGGCGTGGCGTTGATTGCCGATGGCCTGGCGTATCACATTCCGCGCGGCTATCTGTATTTTGCGATGGCCTTTTCCGGCGTGGTCGAAGCGCTCAACATCGCCGCTGGCGCGCGCCGCCGCGGCCGCTTGAACAAACAGGGCTAGTCAGAACCCGCTTGCAACCCCCTCGCAGCAGGTTGCGAGCGGTTGCCGTCAATGCTCGCGCTTGACCGCATACCGTGCCAGCCCGCGCAATGCGGCCAGTGCGTCGGTTTCCGGCAGGCCCAATAGCGCCTGTTCGGCCGCGTGCGCGTAGTGGGTAGCACGGTCAAGGCTGTAGCCGATGCTGCCCGATTGTGCAATCGCCGCCAGCAACTCGGGCAAGGCATCGATATCGCCTTGTTCGATGATCGTACGCAGGCGTTGCCGAGTGCCTTGATCGGCATTGGCCATGGCGTGGATTACCGGTAGCGTCGCCTTGCCATCGGCCAGATCGTCACCCAGGTTCTTGCCCAGCGCCTGCGCGTCGGCGGTGTAGTCGAGCACATCGTCCGCGATCTGGAAGGCCAGCCCCAACTGCATGCCGTAGCGGGCCATCGCATCCTGGGTGGTGGCGTCGGCTCCGGCCAGCAGCGCCCCCAGACGGGTGGCGGCCGCGAACAGGATTGCGGTTTTGCGTTCGATCACCCGCTGGTACGCCGCTTCATCGACATCCGGGTTGTTGATGTGCAGCAGTTGCAACACCTCGCCCTCGGCGATGGCATTGGTGGTATCGGCCAGCACCTGCATGATGGCCATGCGTTGCAGCGTTACCATCATCTGGAAGCTGCGCGAATACAGAAAATCGCCGACCAGCACGCTGGCGGCATTGCCCCATAGCGCGTTCGCGGTTTTGCGGCCGCGGCGCAGATCGCTCTCGTCAACCACATCGTCGTGCAGCAGGGTGGCGGTGTGGATGAACTCGATGATTGCGGCCAGATTCAGGTGATCGCGGCCCTGGTAATCCAGCGCTTTTGCCGCCAGCAGCACCAGCATCGGGCGCAGCCGTTTACCGCCGGCACTGATGATGTGTTCACCGATCTGGTTGATCAGCAGCACATCCGAGGCCAGTTGCTGACGGATCAGGGTATTTACCGCCGTCATGTCGGCGGCGCACAGGTGCTGTGCGTCGGGCAGGCTCAAGACGGGGGCTGCAGGGCTGTTCATGCGGCATCGGGTGAGGGAAGCAGCCGCCGATTATACGCGGTGGACTAGCAGCCGATCGGGCTTGACCGATCGTAGCGAGGGACAGCCGATTTGAGGCGGATTTTCCGCATTTTTGAGGCGAAACGCAGCGTCCTTTAACGAGAAAAAGCGGAAAATTTGACCAATTTCGGCTTTTCCGCACGACTGCATGGATGCAGGAGGTAGAGCAATGCAGGAGCGATTGCCGAGTAGATCAGCGTCAAGGCCGGCAGGCTGCCAGGCGCAAGGTGTTTCTGATTCTGGACAACATGGGTGTGCATCACTGCAAGCCCGTCAAGCAGTGGCTGGCTGAGCAACCCGACCGGATGGAAGTGTTCTATCTGCCCAGCTATAGCCCTGAACTCAATCCCGAGGAGCGCTTGAATGCAGACCTCAAGCATGTCATCCGCAGCAAAGTACCGGCGCGAAGCAAGGCGAAACTGCGTTCCGTCACTGCGGAGCATATGGCTGTGATCGGTAGTGATCCCGAGCGCGTAAAAGCCTGCCTTCGCAACCCGCACGTCAACTATGCTGCGTGATACTGTTCAAGGGCCGAATCAATAGCGTTGTGTGAACGGTCGCCACGTTGATCGGCATGCGAACGGTGTAGCATGAAAGTTACACCGACCAAGCAGACGTTGAATCGCCACCTTGATTGACTTGCATTGCCACATGCTGCCGGGCATCGACGACGGCGCACCGGATATGGCCGAAGCGCTGGCGATGGCGCGCGTGGCGGTGGCCGATGGGATCATGGTCACTGCCTGCACGCCGCACATTTACCCGGGCCTGTACGAAAACGACGCCACCGGCATTCGCGACGCCATCGTTGCGTTTCGCATTGCCTTGGCGGCCGAGGGGATCGACCTGGAACTGGTCGAGGGCGCCGATACCCACCTGGCGCCGGACATGCTGCAACGCCTGCGCGCTGGCGACATTCCCACCCTGGCCGGTTCGCGTTATTTCTTGTTTGAACCGCCACATCACATCGCCCCACCACGGCTGGAAGAATCCGTGTTCGCGCTGCTCACCGCCGGCTACGTGCCGATCATCACCCATCCCGAACGCCTGACCTGGATCGACGGCCACTACGCCATTTTCGCGCGCCTGGTGCGCTCCGGCGCGTGGGTGCAAGTGACCGCCGGCTCAATCACCGGCCGATTTGGAGGTCGCCCGCGGTACTGGGCCGAGCGCCTGCTCGACGAGCGCCTGGTACACATCGTCGCCACCGATGCCCATCGCGCCTGCAAGCGGCCGCCGCTACTCGCCGAGGCGCGTGATGCCGTCGCGCGCCGCCTCGGTGAGGCCGAAGCGCTGAATCAGGTTCGGGTGCGTCCGCAGGGCGTGCTGGACAACACGGCGCCGGGCGAATTGCCGCCGTTGCCGGCGATAGCGCATACTGCCGCGTCGAAGATCGGTTTTCTGCGACGGCTGTTCAGCAGCGTTTGAGAACTGTGAGAAGGGGAAACTTGTGAATCGGCTACTGCTTGCTATGCTTGCTATTGCGCTGGCCGTTGTGGCGTTGGTTTCGGTCGGCTGTACAGCCCGATCGGGCGCATTGCGTGCCGGCACTGCGCGTGCCGTAACCGCCACCGAAAGCCTGCCTGCACCCGACTCCACTTCTGCGTCGGGCGCGTACACCGGCGTCTCCGATTACCACATCGGTCCGCTCGACTTGCTGGAAGTCAAGGTGTTTCAAGTCGAAGATATGGATCGCGAAATCCGCGTCAATACGTCGGGGTTCATTTCGCTGCCACTGATCGGTGCCGTGCAAGCGGGCGGCAAAACGGTGCAAGAGCTCGAAAGCGAGATCGCGGAAATGTTGTCGCAGGCCTATCTGCAAAATCCGCAGGTCAGCGTATTCGTCAAGGAGTTCACCAGTCAGCGAGTTACCCTCGAGGGCGCAGTAAAAAAGCCGGGGATCTTCCCGATCACCGGTCGCACCACCCTGCTGCAGGCGGTCGCCCTGTCCGAAGGCCTGGATCCGCTGGCCGACCCGCGTACGGTAGTGGTATTTCGCACCATCGATGGCCAACGCATGGCCGCGCTGTTCGACCTGGTGCTGATCCGTGCCGGCGAGGCGGAAGACCCGCGGATATACGGCGACGACGTCGTCGTGGTCGAGAAGTCGGGTGCACGCTCGGCGATCAAGAACTTCGCCGACACCCTGCGCGGCTTCATCGGCTTCCGGACTTTCTGAGTTCGTAACGCCTTCACGGACGATTACTTTTATGGAAGCAAACAGCCCGCAAGGCCCGCATGACGATAACCGGCTGCCGATCGCAGCGGCTCCGCGGCCGCGGCCATTGGCAGCGGTGCCCGCAGATCATGGTACCGCGCTGGGTACCGCGCTTCGCTACACCGAGCCAGAGCCCGAGCGCGACGACGACGAAATCGACCTGCTCGACTATTGGCGGATCATCGTCAAGCGGCGCTGGACGGTGCTCGCTACCCTCGCGTTGGTGTTCGCCATCGCCTTGGTCGGCACCTTGCTGATGACGCCGATCTATCGCGCCAGCACCACGCTGCAGATCGATCGCGATTCCATCAAGGTGGTCAATGTCGGCGACCTGACCCCTGGCGAGTCGCCACTGGACAAAGACTACTACCAGACCCAGTATGAACTGCTGCAAAGCCGCGCCCTGGCGCAACGCGTGATCGCGCAACTGGCGCTGGCCGACCATCCGGTGTGGCAGCGCATGTCCGAGCCCTCGCCGCTGGCGAAGCTGCTGGGCAGCGTGTTCGGCGCGAGCGACGACAGCGCCGAAGCGCTTGCCAAACCTGGCGCCAGTGGCTTGGCCGAGAGCCGGCGCATCACGGCGTTTCTGGAGCATCTGAGCGTCGAGCCGGTGCGCAATTCGCGGCTGGTGCGGATTCACTTCGACAGCATCGATCCAGCGTTTTCCGCCAAGGTTGTCAACGCGATGGCCGAGGCGTACATCGCTTCCGCGCTCGATCGACGTTTCGAGTCATCCTCCTACGCCAAGAATTTCCTCGAAGACCAGTTGCAGCAACTCAAACTGCGCCTGCAGGACTCCGAGAAGGAGCTGGTGGTATTTGCACAAAAAGAGCGGATTGTCGATATCGACGATCACCAGAGCCTGGTGGCACAGAACCTCTCGCAGCTCAACGAAGCCCTGTCCAGAACGCAGGACGAGCGCATGCGTGCCGAGGCACGCTACATGCAAGCGCAGATGACCGACGGCATCGGTCTGGCCGACGTGCTCGACTCGAAAAACATCCAGGATCTGCAGGCAAAACGATCCGCGGCGCAGGCCGAGTATCAGGACAAACTGCGGGTGTTCAAACCCGATTACCCGGAGATGCTGCGGCTGAAAGGGCAGATCGATGAGTTCCAGCGTCTGATCGATGCGCAAGCCGCCGATATCAAAGGCGCGATTGCCGGCAACTTCGCGGCCGCCAGGGCGCAGGAAAACCTGTTGCACAATCAGATCGACGAACTCAAGGTTGAGGTGCTGGATCTGCAGAGTCGATCGATCCAGTACAACATCCTCAAGCGCGAAGTGGATACCAATCGGCAGCTCTATGATGGCCTGCTGCAGCGCTTCAAGGAGGTCGGGCTGGCTGGCGGCGTTGGCACCAACAACATCTCGGTGGTTGACCGCGCCGAGGTGCCCACCGGGAAACACAGCCCGCGGTTGGCGCTGAACCTTGCGCTTGGTCTGCTGCTGGGCGGGTTTGCCGGTGTATCGTTGGCGTTCCTGACCGAGCATCTGGACGACACCATCAAGAGCCCGGAGGACATCGAAAAGCTGCTTCGGCTGGCGGTGCTGGGCATCATTCCAAAACTCAAGGTGGGTACTCCAATCCAGGCTTTGGCCGATCCGCGCTCGGCCTTCGCCGAGGCGTACCGCTCGCTGCGCACGGCGCTGCAATTTTCCACCAGCGATGGCGTGCCCAGGAGCCTGCTGATCACCAGCGCCACCCCCTCCGAGGGTAAGAGCACCACTGCTCTGGTGCTGGCGCAGAACTTCGCGCAGTTGGGCCGGCGGGTGCTGCTGATCGATGCCGATTTGCGTAATCCTTCGCAGCACAAGCTGCTCGGCCTGGATAACGGTGCCGGTCTCAGCAACTGCCTGACCGGCGCCGTCAAGGTACCGGAACTGATTCAGGCAACCCGGACTGAAGGCCTGTCGGTGCTGCTGGCCGGACCGTTGCCGCCCAACCCCGCCGAACTGCTGGCAGGTCCGCGCCTCGTGTCGCTGCTTACTGCGGCCTGTCACAAGTATGATCAGGTCATCATCGATGGCCCACCGGTGATGGGCTTGGCCGATGCACCGATCATCGCCAATCAGGCCGGTGGCACCCTGCTGGTGGTCGAGTTCGGCAACGCCCGCATGGGTGTGGTGCGCGCCAGCCTCAAGCGCCTCGCTGCTGCCCGCGTTCGTCTGCTGGGAGCGCTGTTGACCAAGTTTGACGTGCGCAGCGCTGGCTACGGCTATGGCTATGGTGACCACAGCTACTACAGCTATGGCGACACACCCAAACTCGGCCAGCGATGAGCGCGGTGCCCGGTCCGGCGCTGGAATTGGCACTGGCGCTGTTCCAGACACCGCTGCGATTGGCCGGCGCGCGCGATCGGCCGCTGCCCGAAGGCACTGAGCAACTGCTGCGTCTGCTGGTGGCTGCCGAGTCCGAGCGCGAGGCTATCGCTGGCAAATTACAGATCGCCCCGGCCCATCTGCACGAGGCCTGTGTGTTCTTCGTCACCGAGCTGTTGTTTGCGCCGACGGCCGACAGCTACCGCATTCTCGGCCTGCGCCCCGATTGCGCGCAGGCGCAGATCAAGGAACACTACCGCCTGTTGATGCGCTGGTTGCACCCGGACCGCGATGCTCACGATTGGCACTCGGTGCACGCTCCAAGGATCAATCGCGCCGCGAGCGATTTGCGTGCACCCGCCGTGCGCCGGGCCTACGACGCAACGCGAAAAGCCCTGAACCCCGTGGCGCGCGGCGCACACGATATCGCGTGGCGCCCCAACGCGGTGTATGAACCATTGCCGGCGCCCGGCCCGCGCGCGTGGGCGGCGCACCTGCCGGCGCTGGTGGTCGGCCTGGGTATGGCGTTGCTAACCTTGTTGTTGCTGGCGTTGTGGCACGCCCGCTCGCCGGGTACCGGGTCGGCAGCAAGCTTGGTGACTGACGCGCCTGCGGTCGGGGCGAATAACGCCGTGATTTTTGCGCAGCCCCGGCCGCCATCGCTGGCGGCAAGCATGGCCGGCGTTGAGACGTTGGCTTCGCCCGCGGCTCCGCTGGCGGTAGCAAGGGCGGTTGTGGATCCGGTCGTTGCCGAAAGGACTGGAGTAGCCTCCAACCGCGCCCAACGACCCGCGCGCACCAGACCCGTGCCATCAACTCCCAGCCCCGCCGGCGTTGCAACCCCGGCGTTGCCCAAGGCCCCCGTGCCGGTGCCGGAAATACTCACCGCCACGGCGCCGCCCGCCGTCGCGGTCGGCACCGACATACCCACTACCGAGCCCGATTCCGCCGCAGCACCCGATCTCGACCCGGTCGGCAGCGATGGCATCGAGCGCGGCGTCGCCGGTAACAAGGTCAGTGTGGGTCTTGATGATGCAACAGCGCTGCTGGTAGCTTTCGTCGATCGCTACGCAGCGGGCGATCTGCCGGGCTTGCTCAGCCTGTTTGCCGACGATGCCCGCATCGAGCGCGGTGGATTGGCCGCCATCGCCGAAGATTATGGACAACTGTTCCGCGACAGCAGCGACCGGCGCTTGGCACTATCGAACATGCAGTGGCAACACCCACCCGATGGCTGGGTGGCTGAGGGTCGCTTTGTGGCCAGCGTCGCGAGCGAGCAATTCGCAAGCGTTCGCCAAGTCGCCGGTTCGATTCGGTTTACACTGCGCGCCGACGCGCCTGGCTTGCGTATCGTGCGTCTGGAACACCGGATCGACCCCTGAACCTGGAGCACGAGTAACGGCGTTTTCATCGTGAGATTGTCGGTTGGGTGTCGTTTTCCGCGTCGCGCGATGTATCGGGTTGTGCGCGGCTTTCGTAGCTTGGATCAAGGCGCTTGCGCTGGAGCCGACGACGCCACCGCACGAAATACTTCAAGAACGCAGCACCACGTCTGGAGAACCATCGACCGTGTCCCCAACATTGCAAAGCAGCCGCACCGTTTCCGTGCTCGCGCTGCTGGCGGTCATCGCCAGCGCCTACGTGGCCTTTGCCGAGCACCTTGGTCGCTTCATCGCGCCCGACCCGATGGCACAGGCGTGGCAGCGGCTGGAGCACGATGATCCCGCGCCAGCGCAGGCATTGGCGCAATCGGTTTTGGCGCGCGAGCCGTTGCGCGCCGATGCCTATCGCTTGTTGGCTCAAAGCGCCGAAAAAGCTGGGCAGCGGCAGTGGGCCGCACAGCTGTATACGCAAGCGGTTGCAGTGCAGCCGCGCGACCTTTTCAGCCGGCAATGGCTGGCGGCGGACGCGCTCGCGCGCGGCGATGTGGCCACCGCCGTAGGCCACTACGACCGCATGCTGCTGGTTCGTCCCGGGTTGGCCGGCACTATCTATCCGTTGCTCGCTCAATTGGTGGAGCAGGGTGCTGCCAGCGCCTTGCTGCCGTCGCTGGCAACCGACCCACCCTGGCGGGCCGGCTTTCTCGCCCATGCCGCGGCATCGGTTGCCCACGTTGATGCGCTTCACGCGCTGTTTCAGCCACTGGCCAGCGCGGCGGCGCCGTTGCACGATGGTGAGCGCAACGTCTACCTCGACCGACTGCAGCGCGAACAGCGTTATACCGAGGCCTATCTGGCATGGGCCGCGTTCTTGTCTGCAGATGGTCGTGCCGTGCTCGGCAACGTCTTCGACGGCGGTTTTGAACAGCCACCCGAGAACGGCGGTTTTGGCTGGCGCATCGGCCGCGTTGCCGGCGCCCGCATCGAGCAGATCAATGGCGAAGGCGTGGGCGGAAAGCAAGCGCTGCGCGTGCAGTTCAGCAACCAACGCGTGCCTTTCAGCCATGTCCAGCAGTTGCTCGCCCTCGCGTCCGGCGACTATCGTCTGGACGGAAGAGTGCGACTGGACGATCTGCGCAACGAGCGCGGCCTGCGCTGGCGAGTGGCCTGCGCGCAAGGCGGACGACAAACCCTGGTTGAAACCGGACGGGCCAGCGGTACCGGGCCGTGGCAGCCCTTCTCGGCGGCGTTTTCGGTACCCGAGCGCGATTGCCAAGCGCAATGGCTGCAACTGGTTCTCGCCGCACGTATCCCGGCCGAGCAGCGCATCAGTGGCCAGATCTGGTACGACGACCTGCGCATCGTCCGCCAGCGCCCCTGAGCCGCGCCGGCATCGCCCCGTACACGGCAGACACGGCAGCAAGGGCAGATCTCAATGCTATTCGGTTGACCAGGTCGATCCCCAATCTCGTCATTCCCGCGGAAGCTGGAATTTTCCTCGTGGTGTTGCACAAAAGGGCAACATGCGCCCCAATGCTGTTCGGTTAACCCGTTCGTGGTGAGCTTGTCGAACCATGCGCGGCGCTACGGCTGCCATTCGGCAAGCCAGAGCAAACGGAATATGGACAAACCGAACCGTATTGACATGGGGCCCAGTTTTACTCGCACTGTGTGCTCGCCGTTCGGGCCGCCTTTGGCGTTCGGGCGCTGCGCGCCGCGTCGCGGGGGTGACGGCTGGGCAGGATGTTCCTTGAGTGCATTGGGCCTTGTATTGGGTGAAGCGATGGGCTATCTTCAGCCTGTGTGCTTTACCGCCACGCGGTTTTGCCCGCTGGGGAGTGTGTGCCGGTCCTTTATCACCCGTTTCTTGCCATGGAGTAGCGCGATGAAAACCTCAAGCCTCGGCTTTATTGCTTTTGCCCTGTTCGCGGGCAGCGCCGTCGCGGCCACGCCGGTCGCCACCCTGGAATCGACCAAGGGCAATGTGCTGGTGAATCAGGGCGAAGAGTTTGTTACCGCGCAACCCGGCGTTGCGCTGGCTTCGGGCGACCGCGTGATGGTCATGGTCGGTGCTGAGGCAGTCGTCCAGTTTGCCGATGGTTGCGCCCTGCCGCTGACGGGTGGCTCCATCACCACGGTTCCAGCGGCATCCACCTGTGGCGGTGCGATGGCGCAGACCGAACAGGTCGGGCAAATGTATGCGCAGGCGGTCGGCGGTGGCTCATCCTCTGGCTCTGGCGGTCTGGCGACCAGCACCTATGTAGTCGGTGCGCTGGTTGTTGGCATCGGCGTTGCTGTGGCGACCACCAGCAACAACCCCAGCAACCCCATCAGCCAGTAAGCAAGTGGCGTGGGTGGTGTGCAGCAGCGCTGCATCCGCGGTTACGCGGCGTGCGGCGTTGCGGCAGAATGGGTTTCCTGATTAGCAATGTGCGTCAGCCGACCGGATCGAGCGAAGCGGCTGGGCGACCGAACCGGTGGCGACGGCCAGCAAACGCTGGCATCCCTCACCGTCATTCCAGCGAAAGCTGGAATCCAGAGCCTTTCGCCGGTATGCCATCGGGTCGAAAGCTGAAGTCACTGGATTCCAGCTTTCGCTGGAATGACGAACCGAGGGGTTCCCGTCCCGAGTGCCAGCCATGCCCGAAATGACGCCAACCCCGACGGTTTCGCGCATCGCTGAACGGCTGCATTGGCCGCTGCTGGCGTTGCTGCTGATTGTGGCGTTGGTGCTTGGCGGCAGTAACCGGGGTGCGTCCGGCGATATCGTCATTCAACTCGCGGCGGTGGCGGTGCTCGCCGCGCTGTGTCTGCGCGCGCCGCTGCGCTGGCCGAGCGCGCCGCTCGATCGCGCCATCGCGTGTGCGTGGCTGTTCGCGCTGATGCTGCCGTTGTTGCATCTGTTGCCCTTGCCGCCGGCCCTGTGGACCGCCTTGCCTGGCCGCGCCGAGGTGGTCAATGGGCTGGCAGTGGCTGGCGTAGTACCGGGCTGGATGCCATTGAGCCTGAACCCCGATGGCAGCCGCGCCGCCTTCATGCACCTGCTGATCGCACTGGCTGCCTATAGCGCGACTCGCGCGCTGCCGGTTGCGGGCGCGGGCCAGCGGCTATTGCGGGTAATTTTCGGCGTGGCGGTATTGAGCGTGGTGCTGGGGCTGGCCCAGTTCGCCGATGGCGCGCAAAGCCCGCTGCGCTTTCATACGCTGGGCCCCGGCGTCGATGCCACCGGCTTTTTTGGCAACCGCAATCACCAAGCGCTGTGGCTGGCTGCCTGCTTTCCTCTGATTATCGTGTGGACCCTGGGCTGGTTGCGTGCCGAGCGTCATGCGGCCACCCACAAGGCGCTGGGCCTGACTGCCGGTATTGGCCTTGGAGCGGTGCTGCTGTTGGGCCTGGCGTTAACCCATTCGCGCGCCGGCGTCGTGCTCGGCATGCTGGCCCTCATGGGCAGCCTGACACTGCTGCTGCAAGGCAAACACGGGCCACGCCGTGGCGTGCGCTGGATTGGAATCAGCGGCGTGTTCGGGCTGGTGCTGGCGGTGCAGTTTGGCCTGTATGGTTTGTTGCAGCGCTTTGACGCCGACCCGCTCGACGACGCCCGCTTCACCATCGCCACGGTAACCAGCCGGGCAGCGCACCACTACGCCCCGGTGGGCAGCGGCCTGGGCAGCTTCGTACCGGCCTACGCCGGCTTTGAACGGCGCGAAACCACCTATTCGGCCTACGTCAATCATGCCCACAACGACTACCTGGAACTGTGGCTGGAGGCCGGCTGGCCCGGCTTGGCTCTGCTCGCAGCGTGTCTGGCACTGTGGTTCTGGATGGCCCTGCGGCTCTGGCGTGGAACGGACGTTCCGCCGCACGCGTTGCTGCTGGCTCGTGCCGCCTGGCTAAGCCTCAGCTTGATGCTGCTGCACAGTCTGGTGGACTACCCGCTGCGCACACCGGCGCTGATCGCATTCGCCGGCGTGTTGCTCGGTCTGATAGCCAATGGCGCCGCACTGCGCATACCGTCGTCGGCACCACGCTAATCACACCACAGCCGGGCATCGCAGACACGCCCGGTGATGGATCCCCGCAGACAATGACGCGGCGATCCACTCGTACCGCTTGCAGAAATTGCAGCACCGGCTGCGCACGCTGTTCGGCCTGTGCCAGTTCACGGTTGGTTTGCAACGTCATCCAGAATCGCGTGGTAGTCACCCCGGTCCGCGCCAGCCGGGCCACTACCGCAGCGCCGACGCTGGGCGGGCGGTCCGTGGAAATGCGCACAACAGGTGGCCGCCAATCTGAACGGTTTTCCGGAAAACCCAAGACTTTTTCTCATTGTGCGCCTCGCATCTGGGAATATAATCAAGCGCGGGACCGGATTCACCACGGGGGGGGCGGATGGCCCAGTTCAGTTGGCTGTTGTTTGCAAGCGCCGCGGTCACGGTGCTCGCATTGTATGTGCTGCGCCCACTCGCTCACCGCTTTGATCTGCTCGACCACCCCGGTGGCCGTAAAGATCATGAACACGCGACCCCGGTCACCGGCGGCATGGCCATGGCGATTGCCATCGTCATCGGTTCGCTGCTTTCGCACAATCTGCCCAATCTGATCGTCAGCTACGCGGTGTGCGTGGGCCTGCTCGTAGCGGTCGGCTTGTGGGACGACCGCCACGACCTCGATTGGCGCCTGCGCGTGGGCGTGCAATGCCTGGCCGCCCTGATCATGATCTATGCTGGCGGCGTGCGCATCGACAACCTGGGCGTGCTGTTTGGCCTGGAACGCATCGACCTCGGCTTCTGGTCGGTGCCATTCACCGTGTTTGCCACCGTGGGCTGCATCAACGCCATCAACATGATCGATGGCTCCGATGGCCTGGCCGGGCTGGTTTCCTGGGTGGCCATGGCCATGCTCGCCGCCGCCGCAGCCTACACCGGCAACACCGTGCTGACCGAACGCATTGCGCTGGTGCTGGGTGCCCTGGGTGCGTTTTTGTGGTTCAACATGCGTTCCCCGTGGCGACCCCGCGCCCACGTGTTCATGGGCAACGCCGGCAGCGCATTCCTCGGCTTTACCGTTGCCTGGGTCGCCTTCCGGTTGACGCAAACCACCGGCCATCCGGTTACCCCAATTCTTGCTCCCTTCCTGATCGCGCCGCCGGTGATCGACACCCTGGTGCTGATCGCGCGCCGCCTGCGCGCGGGCCGCAGCCCGTTCAGTGCCGACCACAACCACATCCACCACCTGCTGCGCGATGCCGGCTTCCCCCCGGCCGCGATCGCCTGGCTGCTGGCCGCCGTCACCGGCGTCATCGGCACTGCCGGCGCCCTGGCAGTAAAGGCGCACGTGCCCGCGCCGGTGCTGCTGGCGGTATTTGGCCTGCTGGTGATTGGTCACTTCCTGGCGACACGCAACCGCGCCGCCGCGGTGCAGCGCTTGGCGCGCGTGCAGCGCGCGCTGCAACCGGGTGCCCGCAACGGCCGCGCAACGGTCGAACTGGCCACGATTGAAGGTCAAGATGCAACCGACCCGAGCCTTCGCTAGTACGATGTGGGGCGACCGGGCGAGGCCAGCGATCAGCGGCGCACGAAGTCGACGAGGCTGTTCCAACAAGGTGAAGATACCGTGATGCGCTTGACCGCCGATCGAGTCCAGGCCATTCGCCAAACCACCCAGCGGGCGCTGGCTGCCGGCGTGCGGGTCAGCGTGTTTGGCGCCAATGGCGCCAAGGCGCTGGACGAACGCGAGGGTGGCGATATCGAGCTCTTTTTTGAAACCGACGCGCAACTCGAAAACCGGGCCAAGGTGCTTTGGCGATTGTACGGCGCGCCGACCTTGGTGCCGGGCGACCGCAAGATCGACGTCCTTCTCGAGAACGCCAACACGCCGGCCGCACCGGTTTTTGAAATCGCCAAACGCACCGGCATTCTGCCATGAGCCCGCGCTATCATCCGGCGCAGGCCAGTAGAGCGCGGTTTGCGCAGTGCTTCCATCGCGGCTACTTTTACTTTTACCCTGCTTCCCGCAAAAACCATGCGCCTGACTGAACACCAAATTCACGTGATCGCCCAACATGCGCGGCAACTGGCAGGAGAGCAATCGCGGGTGCGAGTTTTTGGCTCCAAGCTCGATGACATGGCGCACGGGGGCGATATTGACCTCATGCTCGAATTAGCCGAGCCCGTAGACAACCCCGCGCTCATGGCCGCGCAACTGTCCGCCAAAGTGTCGCGTGCCATGCACGGGCGCAAAGTGGATGTGCTGATCAGCGCAGCCAACCTCATGCGCCTGCCCATTCACGACCTGGCATTCAAAGAAGGGCGGTTGCTATGACCGTGAAACCCGGGGCTACACTGCGCCTGCAATTTCTGGCGCGAGTCGTGCGCAAAGAATGCCGGCACCTCGCCACCACCGACCGGCGGCTGTTTGCAAGCGCGTTCACTCTGGCGCAAGCAAGCCGACTCGAAACAGACCCTGACCTGGCAGCACGAGCGGAAGCCCCGCGCCAGCGCTCTCAATCGTGGCGCACAAAACGAGAAAGTGGCGATTTGACGTGTCCGTACGCTATTGCTGTCGACAACATGGGGCAATCTCTTTGAACGTTTGGAAACATGCTGCCGATTGCACACTCACGGCCATTGATGTATCTGTGGCCAAGTTCGTGAACGTATATATTCCCTGCTACTCTTTGGCTAGCTAATCAGGTGTCGATCGTTCGTAACTCAGTTTGGGCCGCTGCAGCAGCTATAGCACTTGCTGGCGCAAGATTTGCGCTGGCCGCAATAGTGGCCAGGAGATTGACGCAAGTTGGGTTCGGGCAGTTCGCCTATGCCCAATGGCTGGTCGACTTGGTGTTCCTTGTGTGCTCCCTCGGCGCAACCGGCGTCATCGGTCGATACGCCGCGGAATACCGCACGCGACCTGAAAGATTGGCGGCGCTCATGGTGCGTTGGCGTCCGTACGCGTGCGGGTTGCCAGTGGTGGCGAGCGGCGCAGTGTTACTTGGCGCCCTACTTTCAGATCTGAATTTGGGCGCCGCCGCATTGTCGATGCTGGCCGTGTGGACTGCAGCCCATGGTCTTTGGGCGATGCAGACCGCGGCATTGGTCGGGCTGCAACGCTTCGACCTGATATTTCGCGCCAGCGTGCTTGCTGCAGCCTTCATGCTGACGGGTGTGCTTGTGCTACCGCTGCATGGTGACGATGTCGGGCTCCTGTTCGGGCTAATGGCCGTCGCATGCGGAGCAGCGGCGACTGTGGGAATCTCCGCAGTGACGCAACTGACCGCCGGCGCGGTCGGATTCATCGAGCCAGGTGGCTGGCGCGATATCCGCGGCTATGCGCTCAATATCTGGATCACCGCCTTGCTGTGGAGTCTGGTCTGGTCGCGGGGCGAGATGCCCATCGTGCGGGCCTATCTCGGTGATGCCGGTGTCGCGCAGTACGCCGCGGCTTTGACGTTGTTCGGGGGCGCGATTCAGGGCGTGATGCTGGCGTTGTCTGGCGTCGCGCCACAGCTCACGATGTTGTGGGGCAGTGGTCGGCGCGACGAAGCCATCGCCACCGCGCGTTCGGTAATGGACGTGCAACTCATGCTTTGCGGCGCGGGGGCATTGCTGCTGATCTGCCTGGGGCCGGAGCTGGTTTCGCTTGCCTTCGGTGACGGTTATCGACAGGCGTCTGCACCTTTGGCGATATTCGCCGTCGGCCTACTTGCAATGACCGTGTCCAGCCAAAACCATGTGTTGCAGGTTGCAACCAACGCCCGTTTCAGCCGTAACACCATGATATTTGGACTGGTGTTGCTGTTCGGTGCGGCAATAGTGCTGACGCCCCGGTATGGGTTGAACGGCGCCGCCTTTGCTCGCACCGGCACCATGATGCTATTGTCGCTCGTGTCACTCCTGGTGGTCACCAAGCACTGGGGTGGCGGTGCGGTTTCCACGCGAAACGTTATTGTGGTGTTTGTCTTGGTTGCTGCCAGTGCCATTGCCGCAGTGTCGGGTTACGGCAGCGGATTAGCGTTCCGAGTGATTTTGTTGTGCATCACTTTAGCGCTGCTCGCGTTATCGATTCAGGATCAACATCACCGATCGGTGTTCCTCATGTTGCCGAGGGCAATGTTGTTGCGCCTTGGAAAACACAATGCATTACGGCGAACTGTGGGCGAATAGAGGTAGCCGAAGCTTTCATGTGTCTCCCATATCAAAAAGATCAAGAGTAAAATGGAGAATACACCGCTCGTCACGATAGTAACCCCAGCCTACAACCAGGCTGAGTACCTTGCAGAAGCTATTGAGAGCGTTCTTGCTCAGGACTATCCGAATGTGGAATACATTGTGATCGACGACGGATCCACGGACTCGACTGCCGCCGTGTTAGCCCGGTACGACGGACGAATAAAATGGCTTTCCCAAGCCAACTGCGGTCAAGCAGCGACACTGAATCGAGGTTGGTCGCTTGCGCAAGGTACGATATTGGGATACCTGAGCTCCGATGACTTGTTGGCGCCCAATGCCATTTCCATACTAGTCAAAACTTTGCAGTCGCAGCCGGATGCCGTCGTTGTCTACTGCGATTTTGATCTTATTGACAACAACGGAGGTCCGATTAGAAAGGTAAAAACAGAGGATTTTCTGCGGATAAGACTAATTGAAGACCTTGTATGTCAACCAGGGCCTGGAGCGCTGTTTTTGAAAAGTGCATTCTATGTCGCAGGGGGCTGGAACGTTAACTTGCGGCAAATCCCAGATTTCGAGTTTTGGACTCGTATGTCTCTCTATGGCAATTTTATCCGCGCTCCAGTGCCACTGGCTAATTGTCGCGTGCATTCTGAATCTGCTTCGTTTAGAAAAATGTCGTTCGAGCGAGCGGACGAAATCCTCACGGTAGTGTCGAATGAGACCTATCCTTTGCAGGGGCACGCCCGTCGCCGGGCTATGGGAGCGGCTAGTCTTGTCTCCGCGAAGAGGCATATCAGTTCTGCTAGATACTTGCTCGGCGGATATCGCTGGTGCCATGCCTTGTTGTTGCGGCCGGACCTTGTTGTAAAGCTAGGGACCTGGAAGATGTTGGGATCTGCACTTTTTAGACGAATCGTTTATTCGAGCCGAGCGCGGCCAGCAAAACAGTCGAACCTTGGATCCTGAGTGAACTAACGTGGAAAACCACAAATTTATTGCGATTAGGGCGCGGTGGCTACTGTTCTCCGCGCTTTTGTTTGACACATTAGGTGCCTATTCAGTCGGTGGGATTCCACTTCCAAAGCTTTCGTACGCGTTCGTAATCGCGTACACGATTCTATCGCCGGGCCGGATTCTTCCTGCACACAGGCTGATGCCGTATTTGGCGCCGCTATTAATTATTATTTTATACTCGCTGGCGGTCACCGTAGGCACTTGGCCAGATGCGCCTGGCATGCCCTATCTAGCCACCACAAGTTATCCCGTTTTCGTGGCACTTCGATATCTTGAACTGATTTCTTTCCTGCTCGCTATATTGGCATTTTACGCTTTAAGCAAAGGTAGCGGCCTGCCCGCGCTGTTTCAGATGTTAGTTGGCCTTGGAACGGCGGCCGCTGCTTACGCTATATATGCCTACGCCGCCCAAAAAATTGGTTTTTGGGAACTGCCCCGCACGCGCACTGGTACGGGAGGGCAGGACTTCACTACGGAATCGGTAGTTTTTACTTATGCGTTTCATCGGGCGCTTGGAAGTTTTCAGGAACCGAGCCATCTTGCGCAATGGCTCGTCGCCCCAATCCTCTTCTCATTCGCGAAACAGGGTTGGGCAATTTTTGCTTGCCGCGCCATAATGATTGCTGCTTTGATTTTGTCGGGCAGCCTCTTGGGCCTTTTTGCGTTCGCCATGGGGTGGATGGTTTTGGTTTTAGTAAGTATATTGGGTGGACGCTCCGAGTGGCGCAAGGCTGTCGGAATAGCATCGCTGTTTCTCACAATGGTTATCATCGCTGACTACTCATTTCAGCTGGGCTATTCTGGCGTTTTGATCGATAGAACAGCTTCAATGCTTGGATTTGGCAATGCCAGTTTTAATCGCGATTACGTGACCGAATATGTAGTTTCGCAGACCCCTCCATTCTTCGGTTTTGGTCTAGGTAACGCTAATTTGGAATTCGCGAAATGGTTAGGCATAAGTATGATGCCTAGTCACCTTAGTCTTTTTGTTCACCTTTGGTACGCGCTAGGAGTACCGGGAATTCTTTTAGGGATCCTTTTCTTGGCTCTTCCTCTGTTATTTCTAGCGCGTCCAAAGCAGGCGCGTGCCTCAGAGTATGCCGGAATTCTTGTCGCTGCTCAGGCGGCTTGGCTTGTCTTATATACGGGGCATGCCGAGATGTTTGCCTTGGTGCATGCCGCGGTGCTGGGCGGCTCCCTTGTGTGTCTGACGCGCGTGGATTATCGGTGACGATTTTTTGTTTACAGGAGTGGCGGCGCCATGGCAGTTGACGGGCGCTCAGAGATTTCTTCGGGTGTCGACGGGGAGGGCGTGCCGCTTGGCGCATCGGTCTTTGGACGCACGAACCCGGTCATACTAACGTTTGCTCGTTACTACCTCCCCGGATTCCGTGCTGGCGGACCGATCCGAACAATCTCCAGCATGGTTGAGCGGTTGGGAGACTCATTTGAGTTCCGAATTGTCACGCTCGATCGCGACCTGGGCGATGGTTGTTCGTATCCTGATGTCCAGTCGGGCGTCTGGACGCCCTGTGGCAAAGCACTAGTGCACTATGTCGCGCCCAATTGCTTTGGGTTGCGGGAGGTCGCGGAAATCGTGCGGTCGACTCCGCATGACGTGATTTATCTCAACAGCTTCTTCGATCCGCGCTTCACCCAGCAGGTGCTGGTCAGTCACCGGCTGGGTCGCTTGAGTGGACGACCAATCGTGATTGCGTCGCGCGGTGAGTTCTCTGCAGGTGCCCTGCGTATAAAGCGGTGGAGGAAACTCGCGTTCATAAGGTTGGCCAAACTGTTCAAAATTTATGACGGACTGACGTGGCAGGCATCCAGTGTGCGAGAGGTAGACGATATCCAGCGTGCGCTGTCCGTCGGGCAGAATATGGCCGGCCGGGTAGGCGTCAGCGGCCATGTTGCGGTGTCGCCTGATCTGTCCCATTCCGGAGATATTGCCGGTCCATCGATTGGGACTGCGCCTGCGCGCGGGATGCATGCCCCCCTGCAGGCTTGTTTTCTCTCCCGCATCAGTCCCATGAAGAACCTGGATTTTGCGCTCCGCGTTCTGGCGCAGGTGCACGTGCCAGTGCGGTTCGTGATCTATGGGCCGATCGAGGATCTTGTCTATTGGTCCGAATGCGAGGCATTGATTGCGAAACTGCCATCCAATGTCGAGGCCATGCACAAAGGTGCGATACAGCCAGAGCTGGTTGTCTCGACGCTCGCGCAACACGATCTGTTCCTGTTTCCCACCCGTGGCGAGAATTTTGGCCACGTCATCCAAGAAGCGCTGCGCGCAGGTCTGCCATTGCTGATCAGTGATCAGACGCCGTGGCAGCAGTTGGCGGAGCGCGGTGTCGGCTGGGATCTGCCGCTGCACGATCTTGGCGCATTCGCCCATCGAGTCGAGGATGTGGCTGGCTGGTCATTGACAGAACGGCAGCAGTGCGCAGCGAGAGCGCGCGCATTCGCGCTTGAGACAAGTAAGAACCCCGACACACTGGAAGCTAACCGGCGTCTATTTCTGGATGCGATCAGCAGTGCCATGTCAGCGAAAAGCGAAAAGGCGCAAAAAGGTGCGGGCATTGACGACAATGCTGCCCCAACGCACCACATCGACACTGAGAGGAGTAAGCAATAGTGGGGCAGGACGACATGAAGATACTTGTACTGGGCGCAGACGGCATGTTGGGCCATCAATTGGTGGAAAGCCTCGGTCCACGACATGACGTGGTCGGAACACTGAGGTTGGACGCGAATTCGTATGTCCCCATTGCAGGCTTCTTGCCCAAAACTGCGGTGTACGGGGTCGATGTCCAGGACTATGGGTCGGTTGCTCGCGCGATCGCGCTGGTCCGGCCCGACGCTGTCATCAATGCCGTAGGGATCGTCAAACAGCGGCCGGAGTCGAAGCACGCGATCAGCAGCATCGAGATCAACGCGTTGCTGCCGCATCGTCTGGCCATTTCCTGCGCCGAGATCGGGACCCGCCTGATCCACGTCAGTACCGATTGCGTGTTCTCGGGTCGCCAGGGCAACTACGTCGAGACCGATTTCGCCGATGCCGACGATCTCTACGGGCGCACCAAGCTGCTCGGGGAAGTGAGCGACGCCGGCTGCATCACGCTGCGAACATCGATCATCGGCCTCGAACTATCCCGCAAGAAGAGCCTCGTTGAATGGTTCCTCGCCCAGAACGGGGCGATCAAGGGCTTCCGCAAGGCCATCTACACCGGGCTTACCACGCTGGAGATGGCCCGGGTCATCGAGCATGTACTGGTCGGGCACTCGGGCAAGAGAGGCGTGTACCACGTCAGCACTGCGCCGATCGACAAGTACACGCTGTTGTGCAAGCTGCGCGACCGGCTCGGGCGTTCGATCGAGATCGCACCGGATGACGACTTCAGTTGCGACCGCAGCATGCTGTCGCGGCGCTTCCAAGAAGAATTCGGCTATGTCCCGCCGTCCTGGGATGCGATGATTTACGAACTTGGCACCCAAATCGAGGCTCGCTACGCATGATGCTCAACGGTAAGATTGTCCTCATCACCGGCGGAACCGGTTCGTTCGGTAACGCCGTGCTCCGCCGCCTGCTTTCCCTGGACGTGGGTGAGATCCGAATATTCAGCCGCGACGAGAAGAAGCAGGATGACATGCGCAAGGCCATCAACGAGCCGCGCGTGAAGTACTACATCGGCGACGTCCGAGAGTACTCCAGCCTTTTTGATGCCATGCGCGGCGTGGACTACGTGTTCCATGCCGCAGCGCTCAAGCAGGTGCCGTCCTGCGAGTTCTATCCGATGGAGGCGGTGCGCACGAATATCCTCGGCGCCGAGAACGTGATGAATGCGGCGATCGCCAACAAGGTGCGGAAGGTCGTGGTGCTCAGCACCGACAAGGCGGTCTATCCGATCAACGCGATGGGCATGTCGAAGGCGATGATGGAGAAACTGGCAGTAGCCAAGTCCCGGGTGCAGGGGGAGGGCGATACTGTGCTGTGTGCCACGCGGTACGGCAACGTCATGGCCTCGCGCGGGTCCGTGATCCCCTTGTTCATCCAGCAGATCAAGGATGGCAAGCCATTGACCATCACGGACGCGTCGATGACGCGCTTCCTGATGTCGCTTGAAGATTCGGTTGACCTTGTGTTGCATGCGTTCGAGCACGGCAAGCAGGGCGACATTTTTGTCCAGAAGGCGCCGGCGTCCACGATCGAAGCGTTGGCCCAGGCGCTGATTGAGTTGTTTGCTCGGCCCACGCCGATCAAGGTCATCGGCACCCGACATGGCGAGAAGCTGTACGAATCGCTGGTATCCCGCGAGGAAATGGGGAAGGCAGAAGACGCTGGCCGTTATTACCGCATTCCGGCGGACAATCGCGACCTGAACTACGACCAGTTCTTCGTCGAGGGCGAGCCGATCATCGCTACGCTCGATGATTACACCTCCCATAACACCGAACAGTTGGACGTGGAGCAGGTCAAGGCGCTCCTGATGACGCTGGATTTCGTCAAGGAGGAGTTGGGTGCTTAAGGTCCTTACGCTGGTAGGTACGCGGCCCGAATTGATCAAGCTGTCGCTGGTAATCGCCGAACTCGACCGGCACGTCCAGCACGTACTGGTGCACAGCGGCCAGAACTACGACTTCGAGTTGAACGGGGTGTTCTTTTGCGACCTGGCGATACGCAAGCCGGATCACTTTCTGGAGGCGGCTGGGGCTACCGCGGCGGAGACCATCGCGCGGGTGATAGAGCGCTTTGACAAGGTGCTGGCCGAAGTGCAGCCCGATGCGATGCTGGTGCTGGGCGACACGAACTCCTGCCTGGGGGTGATCGCGGCCAAGCGCCGCAAGATACCGATCTTCCACATGGAGGCCGGCAACCGCTGTTTCGATTTCCGTGTTCCAGAGGAGATCAACCGTCGGATCGTCGACCACGTCAGCGACATCAACCTGGTCTACACGGAGCATGCGCGTCGCTATCTGCTGGCAGAGGGGATGCGGGCCGACATGGTCATCAAGACCGGGTCGCCGATGCGCGAGGTGCTTTCGACGTTCTCGCAGAGCATTTCCCGCTCGGACGTGCTCGATAGGCTTGGCCTCGCCCCGGGCGAGTTCTTCATCGTTTCCGCGCACCGCGAGGAGAACGTGGATGTGCCGGAGCGTTTGCAGGCGCTGATCGACACGTTGGTGGCGTTGGCTTCCACCTTCGGCAAGCGTGTCCTGTTCTCGGCACATCCCCGCACCCGCGCGCGAATAGAGTCGTTCGGGATATCCGTGCCCGCAAGCGTCGAGTTCCTGATGCCGCTGGGATTCTTCGACTACGTCAAGCTGCAAACCGATGCGTTCTGTACGGTTTCGGACAGCGGCACGATCACCGAAGAGTCGGCGATCCTCGGGTTCCCCGCCATCACCGTTCGCGAGGCGCACGAACGGCCGGAAGGTATGGACGAAGGCACGCTGATCATGAGCAGTCTTCAGGCGGATCGGGTTATTGAGGCCGTGAAGGTAGTGACGACTCAGGCGAGGGGCGTATTACGTGCCCCTGTCGATTACGACGCCGCCAATGTGTCGAAGAAGGTGGTTCGACTGATTCTGAGTTACACCGACTTCGTGCGACGGACGGTATGGCGCCAGTAGTGGCGACCAGCATGCGGGTGGCGCTGATTGCGGATACATATCCGCCCATGCGTACATCCGGCGCCGTGCTCATGCAGCACTTGGCATTGGAGTTTTTCCGCCAAGGCCATACCCCTATCGTCATCGTGCCCGCGCCTGAGCAATCAGCGCTATGGAGTCTGGATTCGCATGATGGCATTGAGGTCCTGCGCGTGCGTACGTTGCAGGCCAAGGATGTCAACAAGTGCCAGCGCGTGCTGGCGGAGTGGCTGCTACCGTACGCATTGTTGCGCGGATTGCGCCGCAGCCCGCTGGCGGATACCCGCTGGGATGGCATCGTTTGGTACTCGCCGACGATTTTCCTGGCGCCGATGGTGATCGCACTCCAGCGCCGCTGGGGTTGCCGTGGCTACCTGATACTGCGCGACCTGTTCCCAGACTGGGCGGTAGATGCTGGCATCCTGCGCAAGGGTTTGGTCTACCGGTTCTTCAAACGCGTTGAGCGGCAGCAGTACGCGGCGGCCGACGTGATCGGCGTGCAGACCCCGGCCAATGTGCCGTTGGTGCGCGCTGACTGCCCGGCGGGTGCGCATATCGAGGTGCTGAACAACTGGCTGGCCGCGCCGACGGTCATCAGGACATCGATCGATCTGTCTTGCGGGCCGCTCGCCGGCCGCACATTGTTTGCCTACACCGGCAACATGGGTGCCGCCCAGGGCATGGATTGCCTGATCGATCTGGCGCTGCGGCTACGCGATCGCAGCGAGGCTGGCTTCGTGTTTATCGGCCGTGGCAGCGAGGTGCCGCGCCTGCGTGCGCTTGCCATCGAGCATGGTTTGACCAATGTGCAGTTCATCGATGAGGTCGACGCCGACCAGATCCCGGGGCTGTTGGCGCAGTGCCACGTCGGTCTGATCGCGCTCGACCCTCGGCACACCACCCACAACATTCCCGGCAAGCTGTTGAGCTACCTGCATGCCGGCCTGCCGGTGCTGGCGCGGATCAACCTGGGTAACGACCTGGAGGCGTTGATCAATGACGAGGGCATTGGCCATGTGGTTGCCGGTGAGCAGCGCGAGGTGCTTTTGCGCTACGCCGAGGTCTTGCTCGCGAATCCGACGTTGCGATCACGGATGGGCGTGGCCGGACAGTCGCTCGTGCAGCGGATATTTTCCCCGGCAGCGATCGTACGACAGGTCGTAAATGGATTGGCTGTAACGAATGTTGCGGACGCGCCGATTGCCTTGACCCGTCGGGTGGAACCCTGATGTGAACTACCAGCGTGCCGTAACCGTCCGCCCCAGCCCATCTATTCGCCAGCG
>Ga0210020_1001043_pt1 | contig 25446 bp, 16 predicted proteins | sample CryGeymeta201514_FD_183980 | JGI IMG/M metagenome (GOLD analysis project Ga0210020, IMG submission 183980) | Groundwater microbial communities from Crystal Geyser aquifers in Utah, USA - Crystal Geyser metaG 2015-14 (SPAdes) (version 2) | ecosystem: Environmental > Aquatic > Deep subsurface >... | reverse complement strand
ACCGAAGACGATTTCAATGCTCCCGCCTCGCCGCGCACGACGGGCATCGAAACCTTCGTGATGACCAACCAGACCAACGATCGGTTTTCCAGCGCCGACAACAATGTTGGCGGATTTGACAACGCCTTCGAAGTCGACGTCGAGATCGACGGCGGCCGCATGCGCGGCGTGAACCGGTGGGAGAACTTCGACTCCCGCGCCGATCTCGTGATCGAAGATGCGCGCGACCTCGACGACACTGACGGCACCTTCACCGGCGACATCACCGTCGCCATGGTCTCGACCGATCCGGGCGACGTGGATTACGCCGTCTATTTCGACGGCCCGACCAACACCAGCCAGAGCTTCGGCACGCTCGAGCTGCGCGTGCTCGACCAGGAAGCGTCGGCCGCCCTGGGCAACCGGGTGCCGACCCCGACCTCCCCGGGCTTCCTGACGGAATCGTCGCTGACCCAGTTCACCTTCACGATCGAAGGCGTCGACGTGACGGTGCTGCTCGCCGATCAGCCGAACGTGAACTACGGCCCGAACGTGACGTTCGATGATCTGAAAGCGCAGGTCGAGGACGCGACCCGGCAGGCCCTGATCGACGCGGGCGTCGAGGCCGACTTCACCGCGACTCTGGGCGTCCCCATCCCGGTCGGCGTCGGCATTCAGACCACGCTGCCGATCATCCTGACCTTCGACGTGGCGCCCGACGACCTCACGGCCAGCCCTGACAACATCGTCGTCCGCGGCCGCGACTCGGGCAACAACAACGCCACCGACATCTTCGGTCAGCTGAGCGCCAAGCGCACGGACACCGAAGAACTGATCCGCCTCAACGTCGAGCTGGACGATGTCGGCAAGGGCTCGATGGGCGGCGACGCCATGTTCGGCGCCATGTCCACGGGTCGCCAGATTGGCGACCAGGGCACCTCCGACTCCATCGGCATCCAGCAGTTCGACATCGAGGTCGATCGGTCGAGCCAGCTGCAGACCATCAGCTCGACCAACAATGCGCTTGAAGTCGTCAACATCCGCAATGGCGAGAACAACGGCCCGAACAACACCACGACAGCCTCCGACGAGCAGATCGGCAGTCTGACGGTGCGCGGCCGGGCGAACCCCGCCAGCCCTGAAACCGGAACCGACCAGCCCATGCCCGGCGCGGGACCGCAGCACAACAATTTCGGCTTCACGGATGTGCGCGCGATCAACGCGTCCGCGATGGTCGGCAGCGTCGATCTGACGGCCATTCTGACCTCCGAAGTGGTCGAGAAATATCTCAAGGTCGAGGACACGCAGCAGGACGGCAACGCTGACGACGTCCGCATCGACAACGACAACGTCAGCTTCGACTACGCTCTGGGCGGCAACAACGACGCCTTCCTGATCGCGATCGACACGGACGCCATCGGCTTGGCCGGCACTGGCGGGCGCGAAGATTTCCGCATGGAAGTCCTCGGCAATGGCGGCAACGACACGATCACCACGCTGGTCGGCGATGCGACCAAGCTGATCGACGGCCAGGGTCGCGACTATTACGACCTCGACGTCAACGCGGCTGAAGTCGGCGTGTGGTATCCCAACCATGTCGTCAATGGCGGGGCTTCGTTCTCGGTCGACGGCGGCGCCGGCGACGACGTGATCTGGACTTACGGTGCGGGCAACTTCGCCATCGCCGACGGCGCGGGTTCCGACGCGATCTACACGGACAACTCCGGCGCCGAGAACATCGACGAGGCCGGCGCTCTGCTCGGCCTGACGCCGACTGGCGTGAACGCCCTTCTCTCGGCCTTCACCGGCGCTGAGAGCAGCCAGATCGACTACGTCATCGGCGCGCTGTGGTCGTTCAACGACACCGGGCTGACTGGCAACGGCTTCGGCGACAATCAGGGCGCGAACAACGAGGCCATCCTCGCTGCCACGACCGACGCCGCCAAGCTCGCCGGCAGCACCTATGTCACCGAACTGACGGTCAGCTACTACGGCGCCGGCGGTCTGGCGGCGAGCGCGAACGGCGCTTACACGTCGACCGTGCAGATCGACGATGCGGTGGTCGCCGCCGACGGCACGGTCACCGACCAGACCATCAACCAGGCGATCAAGCGCGCGATCAACGACAATGCGGTGCTGAGCGATCTGCTCGAAGCCGTGGACGCCGCGGGCCAGTCGCTCTTCGTCTACTCCAATACTGACGGCGTCTACGTCGCAGGCGATCTCCAGATCAGCCTGACCGAGAAGGTGACCACGGCCGGGAATACGACTGAAACCGACTTCTCGGGCGATGCGAACTTCACGAAGGCCTACGGCACGGCTGGCGGCGAAACCGATTTCGCTACATTCGGCACATCGATCGTCCAGTCTGACAACCTCATCACCATGTCGGCGGACGGCGCCGCCGATACGGTCGTCCTGGGCACCGGCGCCCTGAGCAACGACACGCTCATCTACGGCGCCGGTCAGTTCGGGACGGACACCGTTCTGAACTTCGGGCTTGGTGACGGCGTGGCCGGGTTCGTCGCCGCCGAGGACGCGTTCGACTTCACGGCGATCAGCTACGCTCAGGCCGCCGGGAACTTCTCGCAGGGCGCTGCGAACCAGTTGAACAACTCTGTCAGCATCCTGGCGGAGGCGAACACCAACACTGACGCCGGCGCAGTCGGAAACAACAACACCGCGGCGAAAGTTGCGGATCTGTTCGACGGCGCCGCGGATGCCGACCTCACCACCGCGACCACCCGGCACATCGTCGTCGTCTATGACGACAACGCCAACGGGAACGCGACCCAGCCGGTGACCATCGCTGACGACTTCCTGTTCGACAGCGAGAACAACACCGGCACGGTCTATCTCGTCACCGACACCGACGGTGCGAACGCGACTGCCGAAGAGCTGGGCCGGATCAACCTGATCGGTCAGGATTGGGCGGCTCTCACCTTCGACAACTTCGCGTAAGCAGTTGTCCGTCGGGCTTTCGGGCCCGACGCCCGAAAGCTGGAAGCCCCCGGTCGCACCGGGGGCTTCTTTTTGTCGAACGGCGAGATGTGCGGGCGACGCCCCGGCGCGCAGAGTGCGGCGCGTCAGGCCAGCGGAGAACCGCCGGCGTCCGGCGTCACGACGAAAGGCCGGCGGCCCGTGCGGCGGCGACGGGCCTCGGCGCGGATCTCACCACCCGCGCCGCGGCGCGCCTTATTGCGCCTCGCGCAATTTCGGTGCGCGAAGTGTCATGCCCGCGAAGCGCTCCAGCAGCGCGATGCGCTGTTCGGGCGCGTCCGCCGGGACATAGCCGAAGGCGAGCAGGCCTGCGCGCAAGTCGCGTAGTTCAGTCTCGATCTTGCGCAGGGGGCCTGTGTCTATGGTGCGCAGGGCGATCAGCGCCGCGCCGCTCTCATCCACGCGCAGCCGCAGGCCGGCAAAGCCGTCGGGCGCGGCGACAGACGGCGCGGTCGGGTCGCCAAGGTCCACCAGCGCCATCTTGTGACCGGGCCGCAGCGGCGAGGGCGCCGCGCTGACATAGACGATGATCTCGCTGCCCGGCGGCGCCGTGGTGGCGAACGCCAGCCGCGCGTCGGCCGCCTCCGCCCAGACGCCCCATCCCTCGATCCGGTGCCAGTCCTCGATCAGGCAGGCGAGTTCGGCCCGCGCGTCGCTCCCGCCATCGGGCCAGCAGCCGCGCGGGCGGTCGTGGCCGACGCGGTGCGGAACGCCGGGTTCGAGAAGCACCGGCCAGGCTGGGCGTGCGGGGGCCGCACGGGCGGCTTCGTCCGAAAGCCGCCGCGCCGCTGCGGCGAAAGCGTCGGCGGTTTCGGCCCAGCGGCGCGGACGAAACGCCGCGCGCACCCGCGCCTCGACGGCGGCGCGGTGCGCCTCGTCAAACAGCAACCGACGGATCACCGCGTCGGCCTCGGTGATGTTCCAGGGATCGAAGTATTCGACCAGATCGCCGCCCACCTCCGGAATCGAGGAGGCGTTCGACGCCGCGCAGGGCTTGCCAAAGACCAGACTCTCGCCGACCGGCAGCCCCCATCCCTCAACCAGACTGGGAAATACGGTGAAGGCGCAACGGTCATAGAGCGCGCGCAGCTGGGCGTCGGAAACCTCGCGCAGAGTGACGATGGTTCCGTTGGCGTAGTCGGCGTTCTCGAGCTGCTGCACGAAGTTGGAGACATTCCAGCCAGGCCGTCCGGCGAAGACGAGCAGGGGTGTCTCGGCGCCGTATTCGCGCTCGAGCCGCCGCCAGATCGCAAACAGCAGCGCATGGTTCTTGCGCGGCTCAACCGTGCAGACGCACAGCGCGAAGCGTCGCCCCTCAAGCGCCGGGGGCAGCGCCGCCGCGCCGCCCTCGCCGGGCGGGTCCATCGGGATCTCGTGGGCGAGCGGGATCGCCTCGACCGGCAGCTGTCGGCCAAGCATGGCCAGATGCGCCACAACGCGGTGGCGCGTGTAGTCGGAGATGGTCAGGAAGAAATCGGCGATCGCGCAGAGCTGGTGGAAGTTGTCGGTGAACCGGCGCACCAGGTCGATGTCGCAATATTCCGGGTGCTCGATCGGGATCAGGTCGTAGATATAGGCGCCGATCCGCACCCCCGAGGCCTTCACCATCGACAGACTGCGGATCGTGTCGCGCATCACCCAGAACGCGCCAAGGATGATCAGCGTGGCGGAAGGGGCCAGCCGCACCGGCCTTGCATTGGCGACCAGCGCCTGGATCAGCCGCTTCTGCTCGTCAAAACTGCGGTCGCGACGATCAAGCAGCGCGATGACGCGCTCGATAGCCACCGCGTCCACCGCAAAGATTCCGCCCATTTCGGAAAACATGATGAAATGCGGAACATTGGCGGAGCGCAACAGTCGGCGACAGAACTCGATCTGCACACGCTGGATGCCGGAGGGGTGATGAGCGTGCTGGAAATAGGAGAGCATGTCGCCGATGTCATAGACATGGCCTGACAGCGCCCGCGCGCCCTCCACTGCGCGCGCCGACATCCGCTGCGCCAGCCGCCCGCGCCCGATCGCTGTCAGCTCGCGATGCGCGTCGGCTTTGAGCGGGTCAAGCTCCAGCGCGCGGGCGTAGGCGTCTGCGGCCTCCTGCAATCGACAGCGCAGCTTGAGAAGGTGGCCGATCTGCAAGTGCAGGTCGGCGTCGTTTGGCGCGAGCAGCAGCGCTTCGCGATAGGCGGCGTCGGCGGCGGCGTAATCGCCATGCTCCTTGCGCGCATGGCCAAGCTGCACTCTGGTCCGCCAATCCTCAGGCCGGACGGCGAGATGGGCTTCGTAGTGCTGCGCCGCGAGCGCCCAGTCGCCCCGCGCGCGCGCGGCGTCACCCCTCAACCGATCGACCGATTTTCGTGACCGGTCAAAGAACGTCAGGTGCAGAGTTTTCATACCGTACCTGCGCTGTTAATCTCTTATGGGCATGCTGCGCCGCACTCGTTCTACGTCCTTATGATGATCGCCGCGCGACTTGTCGAGCGGCGCGAGAGCCGCCGCGATCTGATAAGCGTCTTCCCTGGCGCCGGTGGCGGGCGCAGGCGCCAAGGAAGACGCTGCGGCATGGACTGCGCCCGCCAGACATGCTTGTGAAGCAAGGCGCGCCCGGTGGCCGGTGCGCGCGGCCCGCCCGTCAGCGGGCCCTTGCACGGCGCCATCTCCCTGACCTGCTGACCAGGGATCTCCGAAAGGATCAAACGGCTTGACCAGTTCGCGCTTCACAGGCCACGCACCCTTCGGTCGCCGCGCCCGGAACGCCGCCCTGCTTTGGCATCGACACCGCTGCATTGCAGGCGGTGGCGTCACGGCGGGCGGCGTGGTCGCCCAAGCGTGCGGCGATAGGGCGGACCCGCCGATGACCGGTGGCGCACCGGTGTCGAAGGGTCGGGGCTTGCTGTTCGGGGTGAGGCTCGGCGTATCCGCCGCGCCGGCGCGATGACAGCTCAGCTTCTTCTCGATCCGCTGCCGATCGACACGCCGCGCGTGCTGTTTGACGTGACGCGGCTGCTGCGGCGGCGCGACCAGCCGTTCGGCACGGGGGTGGACCGCATCGATCTCGCCATCGGGCGCGATCTTGTGGCGCGCTTCGGCGAGGCCTGCGGCTTTGTCCACTCCACGCTTCTCGGCCCGTCGCTGTTGCCGCATGCGTTCGGCGCGGCTCTACTTGAGGCGTTGGTCAAGCGCTGGCGCGGTGAAAGCGACCCTGCGCCCTCGGCCCTGCCTGCGCTGGCGCGCGGGTTGGCGCGGCGCATGCCGGAAAGTTGGCGTATCGGCGCGACCTATGTCGTCGCCTCGCATTCCGGCCTGCCTCAGCGACGCGGCGCGCTCGACCGGCTTGATCCCGGGCGCAAGATGCGCCGACTGGCCTATGTGCATGACCTGATCCCGATCGACTTTCCTGAATATCAGCGTCCCGCCAGCGCGGCCGCATTCCGAGCCTATCTGGCTGAATTCGTCGGCGGCGGGTCGGTCGCCTTCGCCGTCAACTCGTCCGATACCGGTGCGCGGCTGCGCCGCCACGCCGTCGAGCATGGCTGGGCGCTCGAGCGCCTCGACCTGCGCCCGCCGCGCATCGCGGCTGGCGCGGCCTCGCCGTCGTCGCCGCCGAGACGCGAAGTCGCCGCGATTCTCGCCGATCCTGCGCCGTTCTTTCTGTGTGTCGGCACCGTCGAGCCGCGCAAGAACCACCTGCTGCTGCTGCATTTGTGGCGCGATATGGCGATGGCGGGCAATGCGCCGCGGCTGGTGATCGCAGGGCGCCGCGGCTGGGAGAACGAGATGGTGGTGGATATGCTTGAACGCTGCCCGGCGATGCGCGGCCATGTCGTCGAGTTCAGCGATCTGGACGACGCTGAAATCGACGCGCTGATGCGCGCGACGCGGGCGCTGCTGATGCCCTCCTTCGCCGAAGGTCTTGGGGTTCCGCTGCTGGAGGCTGCGGCGCGGGGAGCGTGCGCGCTTGTCTCGGATCTGCCCGCGCTGCGCGAGGCGGCGGGGCCCGAAACGGTGTTTCTTGATCCGCTTGACGGCCCCGCCTGGCGACGCGAGATCGCGGCGCGCGCGCAATGAGCGCGCCGCGATCTCGCGCCATACCTGATCGCGATTGAACCCTGCGCCTCGGCGCGCCCGTTCGCCAGACGTTAGATCCCTCCCTCACGCCGCGCAGATCGGGCGTGGCGCGGCGGCGTTTCCGATCTTAGTGGCCGGATCACCCGCCCAAGCAACCATCCCGCGCCGCCAAGAGACCCGCCCAGGAATGATCGAGATCTCACGGCGCCGCCGCCTTTAGCGCCCCTCCGGGCGAATAGATCAGATGCGCGTCGTCCGGGCGATCAAGCCGGGACTGGCCCGCCGTCGAGGTCTCGGTCGCCCAGCTGACTTTCCACTGCCCGCGCGGGCCGCCGCGCAGGTTGGTGCTCTCCGGCAGGCCGGTGGCCTCATTTGATGCCCAGCTCGGCAGCGTTCGCGCCGTCGCCTGCGCCACGATCCGCGCGGCGATGGGGTGCAGCGAACCGTCCGGGTTTCGCGCGCCGACGTTTGCCGCCACCCATGCCCGCAAGTCCACCTCGGGAGGAAGCGGCGTAACGCTCAGCGGGCTTACCGGCGTCGCGCTGATGTTGGTCATGGGGCCATTTAGAGTCCCCGCAGCGTTCATCTTGTTCAGCTGGGGCCGCGTCTGCGCGGCGGCAACCAGCGATCCATCCGGCGTGTTCCACTCAAGGTCCGCGATGTGCAGCCGATCCGGGACATCGGCCACCATCATCACCGGCGGGCGCCCGCCGGGCCGATCCTGCGTCGCACTGCCCTCGTCAAACACGCAGCGCACGATGTTCATCTGCGCCTGCTCATCTGCGACAATCAGCGCGTTTGCCGCATTGTTGGCGGGGTCAACGATAGCAGCTTCGATGTAGGTTCCTTCAAGCTGGACGCAGTTCTGCCCCCAGTTCGCGTTCCAGTGGTTGATAAGGTCGATCCCACGACACCACTTGTTGATTTCAGGAAAGCGGTGCTTTGCCGTCGCGAACAAGTTGCCGTTGAAGCTGATCTTTTCGCACCGCTCGCCAATCAGGACAAGGAGAGAGGACATGGTTGTCTTATTGCTCGGATTGACATGCGACGCAAACAGCGACTCAAAGGCGATGCAGCCGTCAAATGTGATGTCCGAACACGGCGCAGGCCCAACGTAGTTCGGTGCGAACGACTGCGTGAGCGGGAAGATCGTAATGACTTTATCAGGCCCCCAGCCAAAATCGCAATGATCGATATAGACGCGCGTCTGAACGGCGCCGCTCCATGTCGAGCTTTCGTTGGTATAGTCGCCCAGCCAGATGCAGTGACGTTTATCACCCTCTTGCCCGCGCGTGTCGCCCCATTCCCAATATTCAGCGGGAAGGTTCGTCATATTGCCCGCCGTCCCCGGCTCGCCGGTGATGACCTGCGTCGAGGGCTGGCCGCCTTCGCCGCCTGCATAGATGCGCAACCCGCGCACCAGCACGTTGCTCGCCCTGATCTTGAGCCGCGCCATGGCAAGGAAGAACCCCGGCGCGCGCCGCGCGTCGATGGTGAGGTCGCCATGCGTCAGCGACGGAATGTCGATCTCGCCGCTTTCCAGCCATACCGGCCCGACACCCGGCTCGATGATGACATAGCGCGCGCCGGGCGTTGTAAGCGCCGCACGCAGCGACCCCGGCCCGGTATCCGCCGACGAGGTGACGCGGATCGTCGCGCCGCCCCGCCCGCCAGTGGTGTAGCGCCCATGGCCGGTTGCGCCGGGGAAAGCGCGCGGCGTCGGATCGACAACCGCCTCAGCGCCTATCGCGGCAAAAGCCCCGACTGCAGTGAACGCGCCGCCGACCGCGCCGAAGTTTGTCCCGGCGTTCCAGTCCGCCGCCAGCCCGCCGAAGAACAGAGACGGAGAACCGAGGCTCGCAGGGTCCAGCACCCCCTCAAACGCTGCGCCGGGAATGGCGTCGTCGAACGAGACATAAACCCAGCGCAACGCGGCGTTGGCGGGGAGGGGGTTTGTTCCAGCAGAAAACGCCCCGACTCCATAGCCGTTGCGATTGACCGCAAGTTCGCTGGCGATAGGCGCGGTGTTGAAAGACCCCGGCATCGGCGCGCCGTCGAGCGTGATCTCCACAGTCGGCGCGGCGTCGTTGAGGTCTGCCGTGACAACGAGGGTATGCTCCAGCCCGTCACTTACCGGGTTGGTCGATGTCTAGGACGCAACAGCGATAGCCGACGCTGGCGGAAAGAGGCCCACGTTTATTTTCCCGGTGGAAAACACCCTGAAACTGTGTCGCCCTGTTAAATCAAACATAGTCGAACCCACCGAGTTGTCGGTCGGGATCGTGAACCGCGCTGCAAACGTCATTTTGCGCCGAAGCCCAGGCCCCTCCGTCAGCCCAAGCGCAGAAGGTCGCCTGAGATACGCGCCGCCGGTGGTGATGTTTGACATTTGGCGGCGCATGGTCAGCGAAACCGGGATGCTCCGGGCGCCTGTCGCCGTGCGCGCCTCAAACGTCAGCGCCCGCGTGCCGCTCTCGGTCGGCGCGCCATGCACCATCCCAGTCTGCTCGTCGAAAAGCACCCCCGCCGGGAGCGCGCCGCCAACCAGCGCAAACGACAAAGGCGCGTCCGCAGAGGCGTATTCAGACAGATCAAGCCCCCACCAGCCGCCGAGCGCGGCCTCCTGCGGCGGGATTGTTTGCGTGGCGATCGGAGAGCGCGCAGTAATGCGCGTCAACGCCGCCAGGGCGCTGGCCGCGCCGACGCGATTTGTCGCGGTGACCAGCACGTCGATATCGCGGTCCTCGTCCTCGGGCGCGACGCGGTATTCGGCGCCCTCCGCCCCCTCTATGGCGACCCCGTCCCGGCGCCAGACCCAGGCCAGCGCGGGCGCAGGTTCTCCGGCCCAGAGGCCGGCGCTTGCAATCAGCGTGGCGCCGACGACAGCCGCGCCAGAGATCTCCGGCGCGGCAATCATGCCTGGCGCGACAGGAAGCGGCGTCGGTGTCGCGTGCGCCGGTTCGCTGGCTGCGCCGGCGCCGACGTCGCTGACGGCGCGCAAGCGGACCGACGTCTCCACGTGATCGGCAAGCCCCGTAACCAGAAAGGCGCCGAGAATTGCGGCGTTCAGCACGCGCCACTCGCCGCCGTCCAGCGAGATCTCGAGCGTTGTCAGCCCGACGCCGCCGTCATCGGGCAGACGCAGCGTCCGCACGACCAACGTTCCGCCGGTCGCGGCGTCGGTGAGCGACCAGTCCTGCGGCGCAAAGGCCGATGGGACAGGACGCGCCGACATGCGGCGCGACTGCATGACGCTCAGGCTGATTCCCAGCATTGACGGCTCCTTGACTTTCTGGCGGTCGCCTCGTCGTTTGGCGCACGCGGCGTCGCACACGACATCCGCAAGCCGCCGTTGCGCGGCGGGCGAAGGTATTGATCAGAAGGCTTGGCGGCGATGGTCGGGCGTCGGGAATGCGGCGACGATCCGAGCGCCGCAGATATGCGCACAATTTGATTGATCGACCGTGAATGCGCGCGCAGCTGTCAGCTGCGGCTTGCATTCGGCATGTGCGCGTCTACCGTCCCCCCCCGTATGTGTGGGTCTGAGGAATGGAAATGCATATGAGTCGGGTACTCTTGGCGGTTTTGTCCGTCGGCCTTCTTGTTGGAACGCGCCCCGCCGCCGCCCCGGTCTGGCGCACGATGCAGGATGTCGCTTTCCGGCAGTCCATCGAGGCGACGGTGCGGGGCGTCACCTCCCTCGAGGTCTCGCCCGATGGCGGCGCGCTCTACGCCGCCACGCTTTTTGGTCTGCTGCACCGGTGGCCGCTCGATCCTGAGACGGGCGCGCTGGGAGAGATGCAGACCCTGGAACTCCCCTATTTCCAGGACAGCGAAGGCCCACGGGGCATGATCGGACTGGCGTTCGATCCGTCCGACCCGACGGTGCTGTGGGTTACCGACAATCACCCGGTCGCGCTTCAAGGCGCCAATGAGCGGCGCCCTGATTTCACCGGGCGGATATCGCGGGTGCGTCTGGCGCCCGGCGAAGCGTTTGGCGGCGTGGCGGAACCCTATGTCAGCGGCTTGCCGCGGTCCTGCGGTGACCACCTGTCCAACAGCTTGCAGTTCCGGGCGAACCCCGATCCGGCGCCAGGTGCGCCTGCGCATCTGCTCTACATGACGCAAGGATCCAATTCGGCGCGGGGTGAGGCCGACCGGTCATGGTGCTATCGCCCGGAGCGTCTGCTCAGCGCCGCGGTGCTGGAGATCGATCCGCGCAGAACCCCGCCGCCCGGCGGGTTTGACGTCACAACTGAACCGCTGCCGGCGACCGGCGGAAACCGGCGTCTCGGCTATGACTTCGTCGTCGTCGGCACTTTCTGGCCCAGCGACGACGGCGACCTCAAGAACGGCGGCATCGCCATCGACAGCGGACCGTGGTCGGGAAACCACCTGCATTTCGCTGCGAACGGCGTCGCTGAAGTGTATGCGACACGGGAGGGCGGCGGCGCGCCGCTCCACCGCTTCTATGATCCGTTCGCCGAGGATGCGCCGGTTCGCCTCTTCGCCACCGGCGTACGCAACGGCTATGATCTTGTCTGGCACTCAAACGGCCATCTCTACGTTCCCTCGAACGGCCCCGTGGCCGGCGGCTCGACACCGGACGATCCGCGCACCCCGGCCAACGAGGCGCTGTCGCGCGTCGTGCGCGGCGCGGACCACCTTTTCCGGTTGCGGCGGGGCAGCTACGCCGGCCATCCCAATCCGCTGCGCGACGAATTCATCGCCCAGGGCGGCAACCCCACCGCGCAGGTCGATCATGACGAAGTCGAGGACTACCCGGTGGGCACGCTGCCCGATCCGCGCTTTGACATCTCGGCCGTCTATACGCTCGGGTTTCATCTGTCGCCGAACGGAGCTGTGGAATATCGCGGCGCCGCGCCGCTCGACGGCGCGCTGATCGTCGCCAGCTTCTCGCGCGGCAATAATCTTCTGGCCCTGACGTTCGACGATGAGGGCGTCGTGAATTACGAGACCACCCTGCGCGATGCTGAAGGCATGGAGATCGTCAACAGCGATCCGCTTGACGTGGCGATGGGGACTGGCGGTCGCCTCTATCTCGCCACGATGGAGCGCTCCAACGCCCGCAGCCGCATCATCCGCCTTGAGCCGGATGAGGCGATCATCGAAGATTTCGCGCAATAGCGCGCCTCAGCGCTCATAGCCGCGGCCCTGACCCCAGGCCCAGGCGTCGGCGATCATGCGATCAAGGTCGCTGCGGGTGGGCCGCCAGCCCAGTTCGGCCATCGCGAGCGATCCGTCGCAGACCAGCCGCGACGGATCGCCCGGCCGACGCGGGCCATCTTCTCTGGGGATGTCGGTTCCGGTTACGGCGCAGGCGCGTTCGATCACCTCGCGCACCGAATAGCCGCGGCCGACGCCGAGGTTGAAGGCGCCGCCCGGCGCCCCGCCGAGCAGGCGGCGAAGCCCCAGCACATGCGCCTCGATCAGGTCTTCGACGTGCAGATAGTCGCGGATGCAGGTGCCGTCCGGGGTGGGATAGTCGCGTCCATGCACGGTGATGGCGGCGCGGCGACCGCTTGCGGCGTCCAGCACCAGCGGGATCAGGTGCGTCTCGGGGCGGTGATGCTCGCCGATGTCGCGCGCCTCCGAGGCGCCGGCGACGTTGAAGTAGCGAAAGATCACCGAGCGCAGCCCGGTCGCGGCGCCGATGTCGCCCAGCATCCGTTCCACCGCCAGCTTGGTGGCGCCGTAGGGGTTGGTGGGCAGTTGCGGCTCGGTCTCGGCGATCAGCGCCGACTGCGCCTCGCCATAGGTGGCGGCGGTGGAGGAGAACACAAAGGCGTCAACGCCCGCCGCCACGGCCGCCTCGACCAGGTTCAGCGTGCCGCCGACGTTGTTGCGCCAGTATCGGCCGGGCTGCGCCACCGACTCGCCCACCAGCGACAGCGCGGCGAAATGCATGACCGCGACCGGGCGCCACGCAGCGAAGGCCGCTGCGAGCGCGCCAGCGTCGAGCAGGTCGCCCTCGACGGCGGGGCCGAATTTCACCGCGTCGCGCCAGCCTGTCGAGAAATTGTCAAAGGCGACCGGCTCGAAGCCCTCCGCCGCCAGCCGTCGGCAGGCGTGGCTGCCAATATAGCCTGCGCCGCCTGTCACCAGAACGCGATCCATCCGTCCACTCCGCCGTTGTAACGCCGCTCTTCTTTAACGCATCGCGGCGATTGGAAAAGCGAAAGCGCCGGTTCGGATGGGGCGGGAAGACGATTCATCGAATTTTCGGAGAATTCGCCGATCATGCCGCCGCGGCGCTCCTTGCCCGCCGGGCGGCGCCCGACCGGCCACCCCTGCGCCGCACTCATGGAGAACGTCCAGAATGACAAGCAAGATCTCTTCCGACCGGGCGGCGTCGCCCACCGGTCCCGCAACCGCATTGCGACCGATCGCGCCCGACGACGCGACCGATCTGCCCGGCGGCGAGGCGCGCAGCCTCTATGTCGGCGCCGCCGGCGCGGTGGCGGTGATCGACGCCACGGGCGGCCAGTCGGTGATCCTGTCGGCCGCCCACCAGTATCACCCGGTCCGGGTGCGCCGCGTGCTGGCCACCGGCACCACGGCGGGCGGGTTGCTGGCGATCTACTGAGCGCGCGCCACGCATCGCCGCCTGGCGCGGGGTCCGCCGCAAGGCCCCGCGCCAGGCGCACGGCGCCCGGCGCGGGGAGGCGTCGGCCGGATCCCTAGAGCCAGTCGCCCCAGACCTGTCCCGCCTGATGGTCGAGGCGGCTGTCGCCGTGCGAGTCATCAAGATAGCCGACCACGGCCTGCGCGAAGGCTTCCGGGGCGGCGGAGGGCTCAAGCGCGAATCCAGCCAGTTCGACAAGGGTCTCATCGCCGCCCGCGGATGCGCGCAGCGCCGCCGCCGTTTCGATCTCCAGCCAATCCGTGCGCAACGGCTCGCCGCCGTCGCGCTGTCCGACGAATTCGATCACATCGCCGGCGGCCAGGTTGAGGCCGGCGATCACGCGCTCGGCGCGGCTGTTGGGGTTGGCGACGGCTACGCTGTCTGCGTCATCCCAGGCCCAGTCGTCGACGGTCTCGCCGTTCACGCGGATCGCCATTCCGCACCGACCCCACCGGCGGCGCGGTGGAGGAGGGCGAGGACGGCGTCGCCCGGCTCATCGCCGCCGTCCGCGCCGACGACGCCGCGCTGCGCGTGGTCGCCTCCAAGTCGCACCGCGACGCCGCCACCGACGCCTATATCGCCCGCTACGCCGTGGCCGACTTCAAGAGCGCGGGCTCCTCGCTGAAGTTCTGCCTGGTGGCGACCGGCGAGGCCGACCTGTACCCCCGCCTCGGCCGCACCATGGAGTGGGACACCGCCGCCGGCCACGCCGTGCTGGCCGCCGCCGGCGGCGCGGTGGTGCGCTTCGACGACCACGCGCCGCTGCGCTACGGCAAGCCCGGCCGCGACAACCCGCACTTCATCGCCCACGGGCCGGGCGTGACGCTGCGCTGAAGGCGCAGGGGGCGGCGCTCAGATGTACGGACTGTCGATGTCGACGACCGTCCACGGCGAAAGCGGCGCGTCGATCTCGGCGAAGCCGTAGCTGACGGTTCTCGTCGACGGCGGGGCGATCACCGCGAGCGTCTCGGCTTCCTCGAACCGGCCCTCGCCATCGTTGCGGAAGGTCCGGACGGCGAGCTCTCCCTCCGCCGCGACCAGCACCAGCGCATCGGGGTCGCCGTCGCCGTCCATGTCCTCGAACCGCGGCGCGCCAGGCAGGGACTGTCCGCTGAAGACATGCGTGAAGCCCAGCTGCTCGGCCGTCGGCAGCGTTTTGATGCCGCCCTCGGTGGCGCGGTTCAGCCAGATATCCGTCCAGATATCCATTGTTGCGCCCAAGTATTCGAAGTGAACGAATGCGATGTCGCTCCGGCGATCGCCGTTGAAGTCCTCGACGGTATAGCGAGAATAATACTCCGTTATGTCTATGTCCGGCCCCAGGTCGCGCCAAAAGTACGACTTGTAATTGAACAGGCCCTGGCCGTCGCTGATATCTATCATGACGCCGAAGCCTCCGTCATTCGCCTCGAATACGACGTCCGGAAAGCTGTCGGCGTTGAAGTCCGGCGTCAGAACCTTCATGATCTCGTCCCGGGCCGATCCCTGAACACTGCCCCGGCTGAATGCGCCGGCGCCGTCGTTGAGCAGCAGGAAGATGGAGCCATCGCCCATATCGGGGGTGAGAAAATCGATGTCCCCGTCGAGGTCGATGTCGGTCGCCGTCAGGCTGGGGGCCGCGCTGTCGTTGAGAAAGAGACCGCTGTGCGGCGCGAACGCCCCGGCGCCGTCGTTCAGCGCGACGCCGAAAAAGGCCCCGCCGGAATACAGGGCGACCACGTCGAGGTCGCCATCCGCGTCGACATCGGCGAGCGCGGCCGCTGTGAACGGACCAAAGAAATCGCTGGCGATCGCGGCGTCGGCCGGCGGCAGTTCGAACACGCCCGACGGCGTGAAAACGCCGCTCCCGTCGTTCACCACCACCTCGAAGGACGTCGGACCGGCGGCGCGCACGAGATCGACGAACCCGTCCCCGTCGACGTCGCCGAGCGCGAAGACGCCCGAAATCGGCGTCGGCGGCCCAGCGGCGACCAGCGCGCCGTGACCATCGTTGCGAAACACGAACAGGTCGTGATCGGTCCTGATCAGCAGGTCCAGCTCCGGCGGCGGCGGGGTGGCGGCGGCGATCTCCAGCCAGTCGGTGCGCAGCGGCTCGCCGCCGTCGCGCTGGCCGACGAGTTCGATCGCATCGCCAGGGGCGAGGTCGAGGCCGGCGATCACGCGCTCGGCGCGGCTGTCGGGCGCGGCGATGGCGCCGCCGGGGTCGGCGTCCCAGGTCCAGGCGTCGACCTCGACGCCGTTCACCAGCACCCGCATGGCGCTCGCCCCGTCGCTTTCGTCGAAAAGGCCGATGGTCAGGTCGTAGCGACCGGCGGGGCCGGAGAACACGCCGCCCGCCGCGCTCGGGCCGTTCAGGCTCGCCTGCAGATAGGCCCCGCCCGAGCCGTTGACGGCCGCGCGGGTCTCGAAGCCCGCCGTCGCCAGCGCCTCGGCCTCGGTGCGGCCAAGGCCGATCGCCGACATTGCGGCGACCTCGATCCAGTCGGTGCGCAACGGCTCGCCGCCGTCGGCGGTCCCGGCGATCTCGATCACGTCGCCGGGCTTCAGCGCCACGCCGAACGCGCCGCGCTCGGCCCGTCCGCCCGGCGTCAGGATGGCGTCGCCGTAGACGCCGTCCCAGTCCCAGGCGTCCACGACTGCGCCGTTGACGCGGACCTCCATGCGGCTGGCGCCGTCGGTCTCGTCGAAATGCCCGACCGTGATCGCATAGACGCCCTCGGGCCCGTCGAACACGCCCGAGGCGCGGTTCCCGACCCCGAACGCCCCCTTGAGCAGCGCCCCGCCCGAGGCGTTGCGACTGGCGTCAACCGCGAACCCCGCGCCGACGTCCAGCGCCTCCGCCTCGGTGCGGCCGAGGCTGATGGCGGCGGCGCCGGACGGCGGCGGGGGCGACAACCAGCCTGCGTCCTCGGGCGAAGCCGCGACCACGAGCACGTCGTCGAAGCGCGCCTCGCTCTCCCAGATCGTGTGCAGGCCGAGCCCGCCGAAGGGCAGCGGGTTCGGGTCGGTCACGTCGAACAGCAGGTCGCCGTCGGCCCAGAGGCGAACCCGACCGCCCTCGACGGCGGCGATCAGCTCCGCGCCGTCCTCGGGCATGACGTAGGGCGTCTCGATGATCATCCGGTTCCACAGGTCGGGCGCGACGAAGCGGAACAGCTCGACCTGGTTGCGGTCCGCCGAATCCCAGCCGGCCGATCCGTTGAAGTTGATGAAGTAGCCGCTGCCGTAATGCCCGCCCGAGCTGGTCTCGAAATCATCCGCCCTGAGCACCAGCGCGAAATTCTCCCACGGCGTCCCGTCCGCGAAATCGGCCTTGAGCCGGACCGAGTAGTCGGTCCAGGTCGGATCGGAATCGTTCAGGACAACGACGGCGTCACGCGGCCAGCCGTCCGTGTCCTGCATGTGCAGCCAGCCGTCCTTGATCGACGCCGAGGCCAGCTTGACTTCCCATGCCGACGAGAGCGCGCCCGAAAAATCGTCGGCGAACAGGACGCCGCCGGGCCCCTCGACGAAACGGTCGGAGAAGTCGGTCTTGGCTGCGTCCCAGATGATCAGGTCGTCGGTGACGAACTTGTCGAAGCCCTGGTGATCGGGTCCGACGCCGAGGATGATGTCGCTGGCGCCATAATAGGGCGTCGACAGATCCCAGACGCCCTGCGCTGCGCCGACGATGGCGCCGTCGCGATAGACTCGCACGGTGTCGGCGGAGCCGTCTATTCCCGCCACGTCCCAGGTGAGGGCGACGTGGAACGGCGTCCCCGGCGTCGCGACGAACTGGTGGGATTCGGGCGGCGTCGTGACCGTGACGTTGGGGTCGAAGTGGACGCGACCCTGCAGCCCCCGGCCGCTGACTTCGTCACCCCAGAACAGCGCGACGCTGTTGGTGAAGTCGAAATAGTTGTCGAAAAGATAGAAGACGCCGTATTCGTAGGCCACCGGATTGGGAACCTTCGGATTGATCCACATCTCCACCGTCCCGGCGTCGTTGAGGCCGTGAAGGATCTCGCCGGGAATCGCCACGTGCGGCCAGTCGTTCTGGCCTTCCAAAGCGGTGCGCACGTAGCCCGCGCCGTGCTGCGCCATCTCGAACGCGATGCCGTCGCCGACAATCGTTGCGCCGGACCCGATCTCACCGTGCATCAGGCTGTCGAGGTCGTCGAATGTGTTCCACAGGATTGGATTCATGGCCGCGCCTCCGCGATCCGCATGCGAACGCTCCACATGCCGCGGAAAACTATTGTTTTTATATAAAAATTTGCATTGATCCAGATCAATGACTATGAGGCATGATCGTGAACGCCATCACTGTTCAGCGCTCATAGCCGCGGCCCGACCCTATACCCAGGCGGCGGCGATCATGCGGTCGAGGTCGCTGCGGGTGGGCCTCCAGCCAAGTTCGGCCATGGCGGGCCGCCAAACACGGCCAGCGCCTTGTCGGCGCTTCTGGACAAGGTCTGGTCAGCGCCGATGATGAGATCGGGCAAACCATCGCCGTTTACGTCACTCGATGCGGTGATCGCCATGTAATTTATAGCATCGCGGATATTGCGATCAGAAGATCTACATAGTGGTTCTGTTCAAGACGCCGCATCGCCCCGCGCCCGATGCGTTGCGTTTCGGTCGCGCCCGGCGCGCCAGTTGCGCCGCGCCGCGGCATTGTGCTGGCGTCAGGACCGGCGACGCGGCTATCAACCTTGTGGTAGGAATGCGACGTTATGGCTCGCTCCTGATCCGCTTGTGGTGTGGACAGGATCAACGCGGAGGTTCGGCATGCGGGTTGCAATGATCGGGACAGGCTATGTAGGCCTCGTCTCGGGCGTGTGTTTTTCCGATTTCGGTCATGACGTGGTCTGCGTCGACAAGATCGAGAGCAAGGTCGAGAAGCTGCGCAACGGCGAAGTGCCGATCTATGAGCCCGGCCTCGACGCGCTGGTGGCCAAGAACGCCGCCGCAGGCCGCCTGTCCTTCACCACCGACATCCGCGAGGCGGTCAGGGGCGCCGACGCGGTGTTCATCGCGGTCGGCACGCCGACGCGGCGTGGCGAGGGCCATGCCGATCTCACGTATGTCTATGCCGCGGCCGCCGAGATCGCCGAGGCGCTCAGCGCCCATGCCGTGGTGGTGGTCAAGTCCACGGTGCCGGTCGGCACCAACCGCGAAGTGCTGCGCATCCTGCGCGAGAAGCGCCCCGACCTGGCGCTGGATGTCGCCTCCAACCCCGAGTTCCTGCGCGAAGGCGCGGCGATCGAGGACTTCATGCGCCCCGACCGCGTGGTGGTCGGCTGCGAGACCGAAAGCGCGCGCGACGCGATGCGGGCGCTCTACCGTCCGCTGAGCCTGCGCGAGGTGCCGATGGTGTTCACCTCGCTCGAAAGCGCCGAGCTGGTGAAATACGCCGCCAACGCCTTTCTCGCCGTCAAGATCACCTTCATCAACGAGATAGCCGACCTGTGCGAGAAGGTCGGCGCCGACGTGCAGGACGTCGCCAAGGGGATGGGGCTGGACGGCCGCATCGGCCCGCGCTTCCTGCACGCCGGCCCCGGCTATGGCGGGTCGTGCTTCCCCAAGGACACGCTGGCGCTGACGCGCACCGGCCAGCAGTTCAACAGCCCGATCCGCATCGTCGAGACGGTTGTCGAGGTAAACGAGGCGCGCAAGCGGCGCATGGCGGAAAAGATCTTCGACGCGATGGGCGACCGGCTGGCGCGCAAGAAGATCGCGGTGTTCGGCGTCACCTTCAAGCCCGACACCGACGACATGCGCGCCGCGCCCGCGCTGACCATCGTGCCCGCGCTGATCGGCGCCGGCGCCGGCGTCGTGATCTGCGACCCGCATGGGCGCAAGGAGGGCGAGGAGATGCTGCCGGGCGCTACCTGGGCAGAAGACCCCTATGCCGCCGCAGCCGACGCCGATGCGGTGGTGGTGCTGACCGAGTGGAACATGTTCCGCGGCATCGATCTCAAGCGCCTGCGCGGCGTGATGAAGGGCAACGTGATGGTCGATCTGCGCAACATATACCGCTCCGACGAGGCTGAGGCGGCGGGCTTCCACTACAGCTCCGTCGGTCGGCCCGTCGCGCTCATGCTGCAGCAGCGGGCGGCCGAATGAGCGAACGGTGGGCGGAGGCGCTGCGGGACGAGCCGCCCGTCCTCGTTACCGGCGCGGCGGGTTTCATCGGCTTTCACCTCGCCGCCCGGTTGCTCGACGCCGGTGTCGCGGTGGTCGGCGTCGATAACGTGAACGCCTATTACGACGTTCGCCTGAAGGAGGCGCGGCTTGCCGCGCTGACCGGGCGGCCGGGCTTTCGCTTCGAGCGGGTCGATCTGGCAGACCGGGGCGCGATGGCGGCGCTGTTTGACGCCTGCAAACCGCGACGCGTGGTCAATCTCGCGGCGCAGGCGGGCGTGCGGTATTCCATCGAGAACCCCCACGCCTACGCCGACAGCAACCTGACCGGCTTTCTCAACGTGCTGGAGGAGTGCCGCCGGCACGCGGTGGCGCATCTGGTCTACGCCTCCTCAAGCTCGGTCTATGGCGGCAACCGCAAGCTGCCGTTCTCGACGCTCGACAGCGTCGATCACCCGGTCAGCCTCTACGCCGCCACCAAGAAGGCCAATGAGCTGATGGCGCACGCCTATTGCCATCTCTACGGCTTTCCCGCGACCGGCCTGCGGTTTTTCACCGTCTATGGCGACTGGGGCCGGCCGGACATGGCCTACTGGATCTTCACCGAGCGCATCGCCGAGGGTCGGCCGATCGACGTGTTCAACAACGGCGATATGGCGCGCGATTTCACCCATGTGGACGATGTGGTCGAGGCGATCGCCCGGCTGATCCCCAAGGCCGCCCAGGCTGATCCCGCCTTCGACCTTGCGGCGCCGAACCCCGCGTCGAGCTGGGCGCCGCACCGCGTGTTCAACATCGGCAACCACCGGCGTGAGAAGCTGACCGACATGATCGCGATCATCGAGGCCGCCGTGGGGCGCAAGGCCGAGAAGCGGTTTCTGCCGATGCAGCAGGGCGACGTGCTGGAGACCTGGGCCGATGTCGCCGATCTCGAAGCCGCCGTAGGCTATGCGCCCGACACCCGGATCGAGGACGGGCTGACCCGCTTCGTCGCCTGGCACGCCGGCTGGCGCGCGCAGCGGGCCGCAGCGGCCTGAAAGCGGCGCGTCAGGCGCGCCCGTCGCGCGCGGCGCGTTGCCGCGCGGCTGCCTTGTCCAGCGCCGCCTGCGTATCCAGCCGGGCATCCGACTCCCACAGCGCCAACGATCGGGCGACTTCGTCGATCTCAGGCGTCGCCGCCCGCTTGTCGCGCCGGCGCAGCTGCGCAGCCAGCGTCAGCGTCAGCGCAGCGCCGCCGATCCACGCTCCCAGCGCCGCCGCAAGCGGCGCGGCGCCCAGCGCAGCCCAACTGATCACCGCGATCAGAGCGGCGGCGCCATAGCCTGACAGAATGCTGCGGAGCGGATTTGGCGACATGACGGCAGCTTCGCGGGCGCGGGTTGCGCTTTCGTTAACGCCGCTTCGTTCGTCATCCATCCGACAGCGCGCGCGCTCGACATTTCGCCCCGCAGCGGGCATGGCTTGCGCCGCAAGACACCGTCCCAGCCCATGGAGACCGGCATGCCCGCCAGCGACGTCCCCGTCATTCCCGTGATTCTTTGCGGCGGATCCGGCACGCGTCTCTGGCCAGTGTCGCGCAAGGACTTCGCCAAGCAGCATGCCCCTATCCTGCAGGGGCTGTCGCCGTTCCAGGAAACGCTCCGGCGCTTCGCCACGACTGCCTTCGCGCGGCCCATCGTCATCGCCGGGGCGGGGGGGCGGTTCATGGCGGCCGAGCAGGCGCGCGCCGTGGGGGTGGATGTGGAGATGGCGCTGGAGCCGGAGGGCCGCGACACCGCCGCCGCCATCGCCGTCGCCGCACAGCTTGCGGCGCTGCGCGATCCTGCGGCGGTGGCGATGGTGTTCCCGTCGGATCACCTGATCGAAGACACCGACGCCTTGCACGCCGCCGTCATGGCCGCCGCCGCCGCGGCGCAGGAGGGGCGCATCGTGACCATCGGTGTGCGGCCCGACGGCCCTGCGACGGGATTTGGCTATATCCGCCCCGGCGCGCCCTTGCCGGGCGGCGCGCGGGCGGTGGCGCGCTTCATCGAAAAGCCCGACGCCGTCACGGCGGCGGCGCTGATCGCGCAGGGATGCCTCTGGAACGCGGGCATGTTCTGCTTCCGCGCCGACGCCCTGCTGGCGGAGCTCGAACGGCTTGCGCCGGATACGGCCTCAGCCGTGGCGCAAGCGGTCGCAGAGGCGCGCGAAGATCTGGGCGCGCTGCTGCTCGGCCCCAGTTTTGCGCAGGCGCCGAAAATCTCTTTCGACTATGCGGTGATGGAGCGGACTGATCGGGCGGCGGTGGTGAACGGCGATTTTGGCTGGTCCGATATCGGCGACTGGAAAGAAGTTTGGCGGCGCAGCCCACAGGACGCCGACGGCAACGCGGCGACGGGCGCCGTGATGATGACCGACTGCCGCGACAGCTACATCCGCAGCGACGCAGGACGGCTGATCTGCGCGCTGGGCGTCGAAGGGCTGACGGTGATCGACACGCCCGACGCGGTGCTGGTCGCGCCGCTGGAGCGCACGCAGGAGGTGAAGGGCCTCGTCAGCGCGCTGATGGCGCAGGGCCGCCCCGAGGCGACGACCCCGGCGCGGGTCCACCGGCCCTGGGGTTGGTATCAGACCATGGATTTGGGTGAACGTTTCCGGGTCAAGCGCATCCAGGTCGGCCCCGGCAAGAAGCTGTCGCTGCAGCGTCACCACCACCGCGCCGAGCATTGGGTGGTGGTGAAAGGCACGGCGGAAGTGACGCGCGACGCCGAAATCATCCTGCTGCGTGAAAACGAGAGCGTCTATCTGCCGCTCGGCTGCGTCCACCGGCTGGCCAATCCAGGCAAGATCGCCGTTGAGATCATCGAGGTCCAGACCGGCGCTTATCTCGAAGAAGACGACATCATCCGCATCGAGGACGACTTTGGCCGCGGCTGACATGGCGCGCGCCGACGCGCCCCCGGTGAGCGCATCCATGCGGAGGGAATGATGAATTTCGGTACGAGCGGCCTCCGCGGCCTTGTCAGCGACATGACCGACCCCGCCTGCGCAGCCTGGACCGCAGCCTTCCTGGCCCATCTGGGCTGTGCCGGTCCGATGGGTCCGCGCGCGCTGCTGGTGGGCCGCGACCGCCGCCCCAGTTCGCCACGCATCGCCGCCTCCGTGCGCGGCGCGGCGGTGCGCGCGGGGCTTGCGGCGGTGGATTGCGGCGTGCTGCCGACGCCGGCCCTGGCGCTTGAGGCGGCGCGGCGGAGCCTGCCGGCGGTGATGGTGACAGGCAGCCATATTCCCTTTGACCGCAATGGTCTCAAGTTTTATCGCCCGGGTGGTGAGATCGGCAAGGATGACGAGGCGGGCATCCTGGCGGCGCTGGACGCGCCAGCGCTTGCGGCGCCGACCGCCGGCGCCGAGACCGTGGCTGAAGGGGTCGCCACAGCCTATGTCGCCCGGCTGGTGAATTTCTTCCCGCCGGGTGCGCTGAAAGGTCTGCGCATTGGCGTCTGGCGCCACAGCGCAGCAGGGCGCGACGTGACTGACGCCGCGCTGCGGGCGCTGGGCGCTCAGACCGTCTCGCTGGGTGAGACCGACGCGTTCACGCCCGTGGACACCGAGGCGGTGCGCGCCGAGGACGCCGCGCAGATGACGGCGTGGGTGCGCGCGAACCAGCTCGACGCGCTGGTCTCAACCGACGGTGACGGCGACCGCCCGCTGCTGACCGACGAGACCGGCGCCCTGCTGCGCGGCGACCTGCTGGGCGTGTTGACGGCGCGCGCGCTGGGCGCGGACGCCGTGGCGACGCCGGTGTCGTCCAACACCGCGCTTGAGCGGTGCGGCTGGTTCGCCCGCGTCGCACGCACCCGCATCGGCTCGCCCCATGTCATCGCGGCGATGGAGCGGCTTTCGGCGCAGGGCGCGCGGCTGGTTGCGGGGTTCGAGGCCAATGGCGGCTTTCTGCTGGGCGGCGAGGCGGTCTCGAAGAGCGGCGCGCGACTGAGCGCCCTGCCGACCCGCGACGCCCTGACGCCGATTCTCGCCGTGCTGGTCGCCGCAGCGGCGCAGGACGCGCCGCTGTCGCGGCTGGCGGCGCGCCTGCCGCTGCGCGTGACAGCCAGCGACCGGCTGCCGGATGCGCCAACCGCGCGCAGCGCCGCGCTGGTCGCCGCTCTGACCACCGACGCGGCCCAGCGCGCGGCGTTCCTCGCAGCGGCGGGCCTGTCGGCTGCAGCGGCCGTCGATGTCACGGACGGGCTCCGCATCAGCCTTGTCGGCGACGAGATCGTGCATCTGCGCCCCTCGGGCAACGCGCCGGAACTGCGCGCCTACGCCGAGGCCGCCGACGGCCCGCGCGCCGCAGCGCTGGTGGCGGCGGTGCTGGCGCAGGCTGGGGCGCAGCTCAGCCGGCTACAGGGCTGACTGCGGCGGCCTCTCCCATCGGCGTCAGCCGCGCCACAGTCACGTCGCCGGATGCGCCTGATCCGGGACTGCGGCGCGCGCCCGCCGGTCGCGTTCGAGCGCCATGATCGCGGGCAGCGCCACGGCGACGCCCAGCAACAGCCACAGCTGTCGTTTGGCGGGCCCCTGCAGAAAACCCTGTGCGAGAAGATGGGCGGTCAGCGCCGCGCCGACCGCGATGCAGCTGGCGCGCAACCGCATGTCTCCTTGAGCCTGCATCTGGCTGGCGGCGCGTATCACACGGCGTATGGCGACGGCGACGGCGCCGAGCAGCAGCGCAAGGCCGATGGCGCCGAACTCGGAGAGCACCTCAAGATAAAGGCTGTGCGGCGAGCGATCCCTGCTGCGGAAGATGACGCCCAGATCATTGGCGGTGTCTTGATACTTCACGCTGAAATTGCCGGCGCCGACGCCCTGCAGAGGATTGTCGAGAAAAAGCCGGATCGCCACCGCCCAGCTGCCAAGGCGTCCCTCCACGGCGCGGTCCATAGCCACACCCGTCGCGGCCATGTCGAGGATTGTCGAGAACCGCGCGGCGATCTGGTCCGACAACACGACCGTCGCGGCGAACCCCACCACTGCGCCGCATAGCGCAAGGCGGATGATGGTGCGCCGGTCCATCGCGATGCTGTAGATCATCACACCCGCCAAGCCCGCCAGCAGCGCGCCGCGCGACTGCGTCAGGATGATGGCGATGCAGATCAGCGCCGCCGCGCACAGCGCGTAGAGCCGCGCCGCCGCGCGCTCGGACCAAAGCGCGCGGTTCAGCGCAAAGGGCAGCAACGCCACCAGAATTGCGCCAAAATCATTGGGATCGGCCATGAATCCGCTGAGCCTTGGCCCGTCATTTGCTGCGCGGGCGAGGCCCCAGTAATGGCTGTCGGGCTCGCCGATGGTATGCTTGAGGAGCCCGACGGCGCCGACCACGAACCCGATCGTCACCAGCGTCGCAACGAAGGCGTCGAACGCGCCGCGAATGCGAAAGCAAGCCAGCGCCAGCACCACGATGATCATGTTGCGCAGCGCCTCGTTCAATTCCTCCATCGCGACGGTGTGGCTGAACGCGTAGGTCGCGCTCCCAAGATAGACTGGGCCGGGGCACGGTTTCTTGAGACAGTGTAGCGCGCTATTTTTCCGATGAACGGGGGTAGAGCATGGACGACGAGAACGACGTGAAATCTGGCGCGACGGAGGCC